>ERZ1292625.792-Hain-H41-01um-R1-792-length-43156-cov-16_pt1 | contig 43156 bp, 67 predicted proteins | sample MGYA00564400_ERZ1292625 | MGnify/ENA primary metagenome ERZ1292625 (study PRJEB36523, sample SAMEA6512639) | groundwater metagenome | collected 2019-01-08 | study: AquaDiva: Metagenomics assemblies of 32 groundwater samples
AGCCCTGCGCCATTCGCAAACGGGCTTCATGGCGAGCTTAAAGGAAGGCGTGAGGCAGAGGATTGTTAGTCTCTTACTAAACTATGAGATTCTGTCCTATTCGATCGCGCCTTCGTGAAACGGGTCAGGCCTTGATCGGAGCAGCCCTAAGCGAAATGCGTGGTGCTTATAGGGTCGCAGGATTGAGGAAGGCAAGAGGTAGCTATCAATCTAAAGTTGAGCAAATTCCCTCTCTACACTTAATTTTTAGTCAGTAGATAAATTTATATACATGTTTAACATGTTTAACATATGACAAAGACATTTATAGCTGTAAGAGATGTAGACGAAGAAACATTCAGAAAATTTAAAGCCGCAAGTGCAGAAGAAAGAATGAAACTTGGAGTCGCATTAACTAAAGCTATGAGGCATTTATTAGATGAGAAAAAAAAGAAATATCACAAGGTTGTAAAAAACTTATTAAAAGTTAAGCCCTTTGATTGGGGAAAGGGTACTGAAAGAACAAGTAGAGAAATAGACGAAATTCTATATAATAAAAAATGATAGCGCTAGATACCAGCTTTATTGTTTCATATTACAATGAAAAAGATGAAAATCATAATAAAGCTTTAGATATAATGCGGGAGATATTGGCAGATAATTATGGAGAGGTTTGTATTAGTGATTACATATTTGATGAATGCGCAACAGTAATTTTAGTTAGATTAAAGGATTTGGAAAAGACAATAAATATATGTGATAAAATTAAGCAAGTAATATTATTCAATATAGATGAAGAAATTTTTGATTCAGCATGGAATTTATTTAAAAATCAAAAAGAAACCCTGTTTAGCTTTACAGACTGCACAACACTAGCTTTAATGGAGAAGGAAAATATAAAAAACATTGCAACATTTGACAAAGATTTTAAAAAAATAAAAGAAATAAATGTTATCGGATAGTTATTTAAACTAAAATCCATCTAAATAAAAATGGGAAGAGAAGAACAAATAATAACAGAAAGACTTAGAAAACTAAGTGAATTAAGGAAGCAAGGTATAAATCCTTATCCAAATAGTTTCGAAATTACTCATCGTTCTTCTGAGTTACACAAAAAATATCATTCTCTGAAATCAGAAAAATTCACAAAAGACAGTGTAAAAATAGCAGGCAGATTAATTATGTCTAGATACCTTGGAAAAATATCATTCGGAACATTGCAAGATTCTAAAGGTAAAATACAAATTGTATTGCAGGATAAAGAAACACCTCCAAAAATAATTGAACTTTTCAAAAATCATGTCGATAATGGAGATTTTATAGGTGCAGAGGGAAGTATTTTTAGAACAAAAAGCGGCGAACTTTCAATCTTAGTAAAAAAATTATCTATTCTAACAAAATCTTTATCACCCTTGCCAGAGAAATGGCATGGTCTAAAAGATGAAGAAGAAAGATACCGAAAAAGATATCTTGATTTAGTAATAAATAAAGAAGTAAGGGAAGTCTTTGAAAAAAGAGCAAAGATACTTGAGGCATTAAGAGAATTTATGAAAGAAAAGGATTTTCTAGAAGTAGAAACTCCCATATTACAGCCAGTATATGGGGGGGCATTAGCAAAACCATTCAAGACGCACATCGATGCATACGATTCAGATGTTTTTTTAAGTATTGCTCCAGAATTACCTTTGAAAAAATGTCTTGTCGGAGGTTTCGAACGCGTTTACGAAATAACTAAAAAATTTAGAAATGAAGGCGTGGATAGATCCCATAATCCAGAACATATGACGATTGAATGGTATCAGGCATATGCAAATTATGAAAATGGAATGGATTTATTCGAAGAATGCATAAAATCAGTCGCAAATAAAGTCCTCGGTTCGCTAGTTTTCGAATATCAAAATAACAAAATAGATTTAAGAAAATGGAGAAGGTTGTCTCTAGAAAAAGCAATAAAAGAATATCTTGATGAAGATGTAACTAAAATAAAAACAGATGCCGATGCAAAGAAAGTTGCTCAAAAACACTCGTTAAACCCAGGAGAAATAACAAAAGCAAATATACAAGACGAATTAATGAAATTATTCAGAGATAAATTAATTCAACCAACATTTCTTACCGACTATCCGATAGAGTCTTCACCATTAGCAAAACCAAGTTCTAAAGATCCAACAAAGGCAGAAGTATTCCAGCCATTTATAGGGGGTTTAGAATTAGCTCGCGCTTATTCCGAATTAAATGATCCTCATCTTCAAGCAAAACATTTTACAGAACAAGAAGAAGATAGAAAAAAAGGCAATCTAGAAGCAATGCCCTCTGATCAAGATTTTATAAATGCCCTAGAACATGGAATGCCTCCTGCGTGCGGTGTAGGTATTGGAATAGAAAGACTAACAATGCTGTTTACAAATCAAACATCAATCAGAGATGTCATTTTATTCCCCTTCATGAAACCAATAGACTTAAAAGTAAAAAAGCAATAATAATGAAATGGGAAAGTCAGATTTAATAATAAAAAGCAAAATAAAGTCAGCAGTTCCAGATTTAAATGTGGCAACAGAAGTAGCAGACGAATTAAATAAAAAAGTTGTTAAGATGCTGAATGATGCTTCACAAAGAGCAAAGTTAAATGGTCGAAGAACTTTGCAAGCCAGAGATTTGTAATATTAAACGCCTAATTCTTTCTTGATTTTACTTAGATATTTCTCCAAGTCAGTATAATCTTTTTTCCTGTCCAATAAACAGACCAAAATAATAGAAGGTTCTATAATTGCATAAATTAATCGTGTTTCTACTCCCTGAACTGAAAGCCTCACTCTAAAAACTTTAGAATATTGTTTAGAATGGATTCTTTTATATCTATATGGATTTTCTTTTACTAATCTAATTTTATCATAAATAATTCTTTTTGATTTCTCGTCAAGTTTTAAAATCTGTTCTTGGAAAAAAGCAAGCGCTTTTATTTCGTAATTCATGATAAGAGAACACTATTTATTTCTTCTTCAGAAACAATTGCTTTTTTCTTAATAGATAATTCAATAAGGGAGTCTATCATATTTATCTCTTTTTCACTAAAGCTCTCATCAAATTCATTTTCTTCAAAAATCTTTTCACGCATACTTTCCATAGCCAATTCTTGAACATTTCTATACCCATATGCGCGCACATATCTCTCCGCAGCAATAATGAGATTTTTAGGCAATTTCAAGTTAATTTGTTTTGTTTCTTCCATGATATCTAAAGATAGCTTTAGATATTTAAACTTTATTATAAATTAAAATAACTATATAATAGTAACAAATAGAAAGGTTTATAAAACTGAATTAACAAGGAAAATTATGCAAACTAAAACAAATAAAGGTTTAGAAGTAAGAGAAGGAAGAACTTATTTAAAAGCACCTCATTTAGATGGAGAAATAAACTTCGTTTATCCAGCAAAAGGTTCTGGAAATTATATAGATGTAGCAGAAGAATTGAAAAAAGATAATTTATCTCAACCAACAATGTCCCAAAATGCTTCTTTGATTTATTCCGCATGGCAGAATCCCAAAGAGAAATATTCTAAAGAAGTAATTAATACTCTAGGGGAATTTGGGTTATGGTGCTTTAATGGAATTTTATGCGCCAAAGAAGGCGCTTATATTAAAGATAATCCAGAAATAAAAAATGGAAGAGTTTCTATGAACGAAAAAGATTTATTAAGTAAATTAGAATCAAGTGAATCAAGCGTAAGATTTGTTCCATATGGATATAAAGTAGGAAAACAGTCGGCAAAAGAATTAGCAAAAAATAAATTTGTACAAGCTTTAGCAGGAGAAGAGGGAGCTGATAAACTAGCTGAAACATCTTCAAACTACCAGTTTGAGCCACATCTATTCAGTTTAGAAAATCCTGATAAAGAATTAATAAGAGTCGCCTCGTTGGGCGGGGGCAGGGGTAGGATCGACGGCGGGTTGCTTGTCCTTGGCCTCGGCTCTGATGTGAGCTGGGGCGGGCATGTTTTTGGGGTATCCGAAGCTTCTTGAGAAGCTGAGGCTTGCAAAATTTTTTTAGCATAAATTTATTAACTATTATTAGAATTGCATCCAGATAAATCAAAAATTATTCCTTTATCACAAGGAATAGACTTTGTCGGTTTTAGAAATTTCTACTATTTCAAACTTTTAAGAAAAAGAAATATAAGAAAAATAATTAATAAAATAGAATCTTATAAAAAAGGAGAAATAAGCCATAATAAAATGCTCGAAATCTTTTAAGGATGGCAAGCATACGCAAAGTGGGCAAACACATTCAAACTTAGAAAGAATATTGTAAAAAAGATATATAAATCCAGACTAGTTTTCTTATAGATGCCGAACAATAAAGCAAAGGGTTCAAGAGTGGAAAGAGAGCTATTGGATATATTTACACAGAACAGCTGGCGAGCTGTTCGAGTTGCAGGATCAGGAGTAAATGATGATTCACCATGCGATTTAATTGCTGCAAAATTAGGAAAAAAAGGTTTTGCTGTGGAAGTTAAATCAACTAAAAAAACTACAATATATATAACAAAACAGCAGATAGAAGATTTTATTATTTTCTCAAATATAATTGGATTGAAGCCCATAATTGCAGCAAGATTCAACTACAATGGTTGGCTCTTCGTTAATCCTAGCGAGCTTCAAGATACTGGAAAATATTATGCTCTTTCGCTTAAAATAGCAGAAGAAAAAGGCGAGCGTTTTTCTCAATTTTTTGAAAAGTAAATTTCATACCCTCAGCAGTAAAACTTAAATAGGCGACTTTCCACTGTTCTCTATCCTTAAAGGAGTTTCTAAAAAAATGGATATGCCAACAGAATTACAGCATCAAGCAATGGGCTACGATAGAGCCGCGACAATGTTCTCGCCAGATGGACATCTTCTTCAAGTAGAATATGCAGAAAAAGTTGTAAAATTCGGAAGCGCAAGCATAGGCTTAGTCTGTAAAGACGGCGTAGTATTAGTTGCAGATAAAAGAATAAGAGATAAATTAATTGCGAATGAATCAGCACATAAAATTTTTGAGATAGACGAACATATAGTCGCAAGCGCAGCAGGTCTTTTGTCAGATGCTAGAGTCTTAGTGGATATAGCTCAAATAATGGCACAGCAGAATAGAGTCACATATAATTCTCCAGTTGAACCAATTTCAGTTATTAGAACCATAGCAGATAGAAAACAAATGGCGACACAATACGGGGGAGTTAGACCATATGGCGTAGCAATAATGCTCGCAGGCATAAATAAAGGTCAGCCTCATTTGTATACAACAGACGTTACAGGAAATTACACCTCATACAAAGCAAATGCAATCGGAGAGAATGACGAGAAATTTAAAGAAACTTTAAGAAAAGATTATAAAGAAAATATGTCAATAGACGAAGGAATTAAATTCGCAATGAAAATGTTCAAGGAAGTCTTAGATAAGAATTTCGAACTCAGTAGATTTGAAGTAGTATATGTAAAAATGGACGAAGGAAAACTAATCAGATTACAAGGCGACGCGTTAAAGAAATTTTCTAAGTAACTCTATTTAAAATACACAAATTTTTATAAAGCATAAAATATAGATTCGAATATGGCAAGAGAATTAAGATTATATGAGGTTTATGGAGAGGTCCAGTATAAAGATGGCCATGAGCGCATTTATGAAGATATTGTTCCAGCCAGATCAAAAAGAGAAGTAAAAAGCGATTTAGACAAAAAAATGAAGAAATCTAAGATAAGATTAAATTACCTAGAAATAACCGAAGTTGAAATACCAGGATATAAAATATCTATCTCTCCTCTTGAAAATAAGGTTTAAGGCAATTTAAAAACTTTCCTAAAAATCATTGAAAAAATTATGCTAAAAATCAGATAAGCCCAGAACCATGATAAAAATCCAAATATCTTTGCATTTTCTAAAGCATCAAAATAATCGCTAAACCAGCGGAAAAATAATATTATCGGAATTGCAGTATACATAAAAGAACCCATTGATAAACTCATCATTTCCCCGGCCTTAGCCAGACTTTTTTTATTCAACTCCATTAATTTTTCAGGATGGTCTTTAAATTGTTTAATTTCTTCAGAAAGCATTTTTTGTTCTTTCTTTAATGCTCTCAACATATCATTATCTACAGTATATTTTTGAATAACAGTAATAAACAAAGTTATCAAAGCAGAAATAATAATCATTCCTAAATTTATATTATATTCTAATAATCTTCCAGCAGTAGGATCTAGTACATAATGAACTCCTTGTTTTACTATAGGTAGATAATTCCAGAATCCAGCTACAGCTAAGGAAATAATCATTACTATAATCAATATTTTTGCTGTTCCCATTTTATCCCATCATTTTCCTTAAAGCAGGATGCATATCAAGAGCATGCTGTTGAGCAATATTAGTGTAGAACTGATACATTATCATGACCGCTAATAAAATAGATGTTCCAGATGTCAACGCACCTAAAAGGTCAGCTATAGAAGAGAAAGCTCCAATAGCTAATCCCCCCATTATCGTTAAAGGCATTATGTATCTAGCTAAAATTGATTCTAAAACTCTTGGGTCTTTCCTAAATCCAGGTATTTGCAATCCAGAAGAAAGAATATTTTTTGCTTGAGATGCTTCATCCATACCAGAGGTTTTAACCCAGAAAACTGCAAAGATGGCGCTTAGGCCCATATAAAATATTAAATGCGTTAGTGATTGAAGAAGAATCGTTTTCTGAAAACTGCCTCTAATAATTGCCTCAATAATATTTGTAGAACCTATCCAATATGCAAATCCAGATACAGGTGCGCCTTGTGAGAAAGAGCCAAGGAAAGTAGGTCTACCAAGCCAATTTTCTAGCAGTCCTCCAAATAATTGAATGTTAGCTGCAAGAGCGGCAACAAGTATAACTGGTATATTGGATGCATAGAAAAATTGAAGAGGCCACTTTACACCATATCCCCTTAATCTTTCGTAGCTTAAAGGAATTTCAACTTTTAGATTCTGAGCCCATACAACTCCCAAGAAAATTAAAACAGTAAATAATATCGCAGCCACAGAAGAATATAATTCTGTTGGCGCATTATTTAAAATAGATTGGATTATAACTAAAACTTTCCCAGCGCATGGAGTATTTGATAAATCAAATAAACATATTTCTCCATTTACACCCATAAATTGGAATAGCGAAGTGAAAAGTCTCCATGCAACACCTGCCGCGATAAATAGCGAAACACCAGAACCAAAGCCCCACTTTTGAGATACTTCATCTAAAAACATTATTACAAGCCCGCCTAATACTAGTTGAAATATTACGACTCCCGTAAATCCAGGAGAAGCTTCTATGCCTTTCATTAAAACATAAACAACTGCCTCAAAAATTATAAAAAATAAAACCCCTAACTTTTGCAGTCCTTGAAATTGTTTCTTTCCTTCTTCGGATTTAGTATCTATATTCATGATGCCTGCTCCAACTAAAAGTTGCAGAATAATAGAGGCCATAACTATCGGACCTATTCCGAGACTTATTATGCTTCCAAAGTCAGTGCCAAGAATAACTTCAAGAAAATCAAATCTTTCTAAAAAACCAGCAGAAACACCATATAAAGAAATATTAGCCAATATAAAGAAAGAAAGCAAAACAACTATAGTCCACTTTAATTTTTTATTAAAGCTAAGTTTCTTTTCTATTGGCTTTTTTACTTCAGGAAGATTATATATGATGCTTTGTAGTCCCATTGTACCTCCTAGATAAAAGAACTTTTTAAAGTTGCTGGGAAGTTATTTTTCTAATATTATTTCCCCGCCAGATTTTTTAATTTTATCTATGGCTGATTTTGAAGCAGCAGAAGCATGAATAATTAATTTCTTTTGAATTTTCCCTGCCTCGCCAAGAATCTTATAACCTTTCAAATTAATCTTTACAGAATCCTTAGATTCTTCAGCTGTTTTATTTTTTATAAAGTTCTCGAGGTTTTGAATAATTTGTAAGATATTAATTACCTTGAATTTTATTTCTTTTTTCCTTCTCAAGGCCTTATCTTTTCTAAAATAAGGTGTAGGCAAGTTAAGTATGAATGTTTTTCTTTGGTCTCCTCTTTTTCCTGTTCCAGCCATCCCTTTACCACCTCTATGTCCAGATCCTCTTGCCTTTTTCTTAAATCCGCGTCCGTGAGTGTGCGTGCCTCTAAATCGAGAGGATTTTTTTCGTCTTTTTATCTTCATTTTCTTATTACTAAACCCCCTATATAATCCTGATTAAATACCTCTTCATTATTCCCAGATAATAAAATGCGTTCATAACCCCTGAATCTTTTTATATCTCCTTCAAAAATATTTTTATATACTAAATTATCTCTTGAATAAACTCTTGGGCCTCTAAAAGGCATGTCTTCTGTTACCAAACTCAATGCTCTTTTTAGAAATCCAAATATCTCTTTTGCAAATTTTATATCACTTTGATATTTTGGCATCATTCCTCCAGAATAAGCCATTGCCCAGATAGTTGGACCCTCATTATGCAATCTTACTTCTTCCATTCCCGGAGCTTGAAAGAAGCCAGTATAACTATCCCTATAATAAAATTCTTTATCACCATATTCCAATTCTTTATGCAATGGTCTTTCTGAATTTGACAAGTCAACAGCTTCTTCATTAGCGTAAGTTGCTTTTTTTGCTTTAACTAAAAATTTAGCGAGTTTTTCTAAATCTATCATAGCATCCTCCTAATCAATTCATTTATACTTTCTTTATTATCTCCTAAAACAGCTTTCTTAGATGTACCAAAATGTTTCTTTGAATCAATACCACCTATTGGAGGATGAAGTCTAAAGAAAGGTTTTATGTCCAAATCAAGACCCTTTTCTAATTGCTCAATTACCTTTTCAACATTAATTTTCTTAGATTTATTTTTCGGCACACCTCTTTTTTGTATTAAAAGTTTAAGAGTTTCATTATCTATATGGCCATAGGCAGCATGGTTTCTAATCAACCTTAATATTTTTTCAATTTCAGGACTTTCTTTAAGAATAACTGCAGAATATTTGCGTCTTAATCTTAATCTGTATAGAGTTTCCTCTAATTTTTCAGTATTATTTATCATTCCAGAAATTCTTATGACTACTTTCATTTTATTTCATCCCCCATTTTAGTTGTTTTTTCTAAAGCGTTAATACAAGCCTTTGCCAAATTAAAGGTAGTTCTTGTCTGTCCAGCTGTTTTACTGTAAATATCTCTTATGCCTGCGAGCTTCAATATCTTTTTGCATTCATCTGCAATTACAAGTCCTGTTCCCCTAGGAGCGGGCAATAAAGTTACTGTGATACTGCCTTCTTTGCCTTGAACTTTGAATGGTACTGTATGAGGATCATTCTTAGAGCTGTCTAAAAAGTTCTCAAATCCTCGATGGATTTTCATTATATTTAACTTAGCTTGTCTAATTGCTTTTTCTCTTGCAGGAAGAGTTTCCTTTGCTCTGCCATATCCCAACCCAACATGGCCCCTTTTATCACCTACAACAACCATTGTAGAGAATGTAATAACATTTCCTTCCATGGTTTTTTTCTGTGTTTGTCTCCAAGCCCTTCTCTTTCCACCTCCAAATTTTCCCTTAGCTTGTCCAATCAAAAGCAATTCAGATTCTAAATTTAATAGTGTATCAACAATTTCGGACTCAAGTATTTTCTTTCCATTTTCTAATATTTTATCTATGTCTTTTTCCTTTCCGTCTTTAACAGCTTTTCCAAGTTCTGTTTTAGGAGTCCATGAAGAAAGAGTTTCTCTTTCCATTCTCTTTTTTTCATTTTCTCTTTTTACTTCTACAGGTTGTTCTACAGGCAGTTCGATTAATTCCTTTATTTCATTTTTTGTATCTTTCTCAGCCATTTTACAATTTCTCCTTTATTTTATCCATAATGTTTTTTAATTTTTCATTTCTTTTAAAGTCAGATTCATTAGGCAAAGCTTTTTTATCATGAGGAATATCCATTCCTGCATCAAGCGCACCCTTCAAGACTGCGTATAATCTAGACCTATTAATGCTTCTATTCATGCCAATATCAAAATTAGCGCGTTTTATTTTTTTCTCTAAGGCAAGTTTTCCTATCGCAAATCCAGTTAAATATGCAGCTATCAAACTTTTCAATCTCCCCGTTTCTTCTTTTGGCCAACCCTTGCTTAACAAGATCTTCGAATCAATTCCTATCAATATTTTATCTTGCGCTTCATGAGATTCAATAATCTGCGCAATAATGTATCTATTTGTTTTCCTGCATACTAATCTCTTATGCTCTGATTTTAGCGAAGCTAATCTAGAAGTAAAATCGGTTTTTCCTTCCATTTTTCTTCTTCTAATTGTTTTCATTTTAAGGCTCCAAGTCGCTCTTTAAACTGTGCAAGGCTTTTAAAGACGTTGGTTTTTATTTCTCTTCGCATTTTTAAAAATTGTTCTTTATCAATGTTCTCTTTATTTCTCAAAGTTTTAAGATATCTTCTTAATCTTCTGGTTATCTTTACATAAACCTGTTTTTTATTTACTATTATTTTTTTTCTGCTTCCAAGGTTTCTTCTAGTTTTTCTTTTGTAAACTTTTTTTCTTCCTAGAATATCTTTAATAGTTATAGCGCCATCTTTGTAAAGGTCTTTTATATCTTGTTTTGTTATAGCTTCTTTTATTTCAGTCAATCTAGAAGTATTAAATATTATTCTTTCCTTACCAACATCTAATGTTCTGGATGCAAGTTTCTTTTTTTTATCTAGATTCATTTTATTTAACTCCCAAATTTAAGATTTTTATTTTCATTTCTTCAGCCTTTTTAATCAAATCTATTTTTTTCCTTGCCCCAATTCTTGCAGATATAACTGCAATATTTTCTTTTCCGATTTTATTCAATTCAGCTATATTGTTTATTCGCATTGGGATCAAACCTTTAATTTTTCCAGAACCTTCTTTAGGAGTTCCATATCCAATGCTTACGGTTTTAGGATAACCTTTTCTTTTTTGTCTCATCTTACTATGCATTCCTTTTGGCTTTCTCCATTTCTGAAGCTTCTTTCTATTCTTTCCCAATTTCAAGTGCCTCATATAATCCTGTCTAATAAATCCTTTACTCATTTTCTCTCCGGTTTATCTGTAATATAAATTCCATCTTGGAAAATACGTCTATCTCTTCCCCTTATTTTTGTCATTTTCTCGAAATTAGCCGCTGTTTGACCAGCAGATTCTTTATCATAAGAAGAAATAACTATCAGATTTCCTTTAATATCAACATCGACATTTGGAAGAATTTTTGCGAGTCTTGGATTCTTCTCTCCAAGAAAGTTTCCAATAACCAATTTGTCTTTTTCAGCCTTTAAAGTCATTGGAAAATGCACATTGCAAGCTTCTAATTTATAGACGAATTTTTCACTTAACCCATTAAACATATTTTTAATATGTGCAATTACCGATTTAATTTTATTTTTTTCAATTTTATTTCCTTTTAAAGATTTTAAAATTATAGAATTGTTGTGAATAGAAAGAGATATGCCCGTAATATCTATCTTTCTTGACAATTCATTAGAATCTTTTCTACATATAAAGATTTTATCATTATATGAGCATTCTAAATCGCTTGGAATGGAAATGTTTTCTTCTATTACTTTTCTCATCTTAGTACATATAAGCAATTAAGCTTCCCCCTATTTCTTTTTCTCTTGCTGTTTCATTAGTCATTATCCCTTTAGAAGTAGACATAACCAATACCCCCATTCCTCTTGCAGGAAGATATCTTTTTTCATATTTCTCTATTTCAGAAACTGTAACTGTAAATCTAGGTTTTATCGCTTTGCATTCATTAAGCTTGCCTATCTCTACTTTCAAGCTCTTGCTAAGTTTGTAATCCTTGATGTATCCTCTAAGTTTAGCCAAGGCCAAAACAGAGATAAGTAATTTGGAATGTCTCCTTATTTCTACTTCAGCCTTATGCGCCCTTTTAGCGTTTCTTATTTCATTCAAAGCATCCGCAACTATATCTTGTGACATTTTAACTGTATTTTTTAAAGCCGATATCTTCCGCTATTTCGCGAAAACACTGTCGGCAAACATTTAGATTATATTGATTGAGATGCGCTCCAAAACGTCCGCATCGTTCACATTTCTTTTTAGCTATTCCAGTAGTTCTTTGTTTTGGTTTGCAATATTTTAGAAATCTTTGCATAACTGCAGGTTTACTTCTTAATTGCCTAAGCATCTTATTCCAATCACTCGCAGTCATTTTAAGCAAACTTCGTCTGGAAGTTATCCTCCATAAATTTAATTATTTCTTCTTTTGAAACATTCTGTTTCATAGGTAGTTTAGCAGATTTAATTTTTTTCAATTTTATTCTTAATCCAGCTCTGGAAAAGACCATAGTAACATTTAATCCGCGAATTCCAATATCTCTTTGATATTCTATTCCAGGAATATCAATATATTCACTTATTCCGAAAGAAAAATGATTAGGCGAAATTTGATCATCATATAATGTATTCGCAATAGCCCCTAATAATTTTTTAATCAATTCATATATCTCTTGCTTATTTCGCAATGTTACTCTTACTCCAACTTCTAAACCAGGACGGACATCAAAATCAGGAATTCTTTTTGAAGAAGTTCTAATCTGCGCTTTTTTTCCAGAAAGAAATTCTAATAGTTTCTTTGCCTTTTGCAATTCCTTATCTTTAGCTCCACAGCTAAGTAAAACCTTTTCTATTCTAACTTGCCTCATAGGATTTTCAATATTTTTCGTCATTCTGCTACAATAATCTCCTTTTCTAAATTTACAGATTTGTCTAATTTTTCAACTAAGATATTTACTTTTTTTCCTTCGATAGATTCTATCTTGCCTTTCAATCCAATATATTTTCCAGAAATAATGAATGCCTCTTTTCCTTTTTGCAAAGATACATGCTTCTTTATTTTTCCTTCAAAATCAAGATAAACCGAATCTCCAACAGCTATATTCTCTTTAGAGATAACATTTGAGCCATCATGAAGATTTAATTGCACAACTTTATTTTTTAATATCTTTTTATCTATAACCTTGCATAATCTCATATTTTTATGTTTAGCTTCTTCAAGAACAAATTTCCCAGTATTTAGTAAAGAAAGACTATATGTTTTTCCAGCTTCTAAAATATTAAATATAGAAATGCTTTCTCTATAATCTCTTACAACTCGCCCATTAATTTTAAGGATCTTTTGATTAATCATCTTTTTTACTTCGTTGGCAGTTCTTGCTAGTTTTAACATGTCTCTTAAAGCAATTACAACAGGTACAGAGTTATCATAATTAGACAAAGCTCTTGCTACAAATTTCGTTCCTTTTCTCGGAATTGGCAATTTAGTTGTTGCTCTTTGTCTCTTTAGATGCATTTTGTTTTTCCTTTGGCTTTTTTATTCTCTTTTTATCCTCTAAGTCTAGAGTTTGAATTTGCAATTTGCTTGGATGGAAATAAACATTTACCTTTGTTCCATCTTTTTTTGTTCTCTGAATATTTTCAAGAGTAACCATTGAACTTTTTAAGTCTACAGAATTAATTTTTGCTTTTTTCCTTTTAAAATTACCGCGCATAACAAGCACCTCATCCCCTTTTCTTAGAGGAAGACTTCTCTTGCCATGTTTTTCTCTCAAAGGCTTTGATAAATGCGCACTTAAAAAGCTATGCTTTAGATGCAGGGGCGCATTATGTCTATACTTTCTTTGTTTTCTTGGTTGTTTGCTAGAAAGCCAATGTGTGGAGAATTTTCTTTTCATTTTATTTTCTCCATGCCGATGGCTACTTCGTTAAACTTTTCTTTTAATATATCAATTAATTGTTGATAATGTTGTGGTAGGTAACCAACATTAAGTATAGACTGTAAATAACCAACATACCCTCTTGCTGCTTGAAATTTTTCAACGCCTTTAGATGTATCTCCAGAAGAAGTATATAATGATGCCCTCTCTAAAGAATCATAGAAACCAATAGATTCTATAACATAAGTTCGGAAGTTGTCGCTTAAATTTATTTCCTCAAATATTTTAAAAGCAGCTAATCTTTTTACAGTTCCAGCATCTGTTCTTTTTCCTATCATTTTACAATACAAACTGCGCTATTTTAGCAACAGAAACCCAGCGCTCTTGAACCTCCCTTGCTACAGGCCCCTTAATTTGCGTACCCTTTGGATTACCCTTATCATCTTTTAAAAGAGCAACAGCATTATCTTCAAAACAAACTCTTTCTCCAGTCTTTCTCTTATAAGCCATTCTCTGTCTTATAACGACCGCATCAAAAACTTGTCCTTTCATTTCAGGTTTTCCTGCCCTTACAGAAACTTTAACCCAGTCAGAAACCTTTGCATATTGCTGTCTGCCTTTCTTTGTTTTACCATGAACAACAGAAGTTATTCTAACTATTCTCGCACCACTATTATCAGCCGCAGTTACATTACTGCCTATGTTTAATCCTCGTGTTACTCTTGCATTTATAGCTTTCATTTTATATCTCCAGATTTTATTTTTTCAATGACAATAAAATGAATAATCTTGCTTAAAGGCCTGCATTCTCTAATCCTAACATAATCGCCGATTTTAATATCTAAATTAGCAGGAACTCTTGCATGCAGTTTCGTTTTCTTTTTATGATATCTTTCGTATTTGTAAATATAAATTGTTCTTTCAAATTCTATAACAACTCTTGTTGGAAATTTCTTTATGACCTTTCCTTCAAAAGTTCTTCCTCTTGTTCCAACTAAACTTTCTATTTTTCCCTGCTGTTTTTCATTTTTTTCTGTCATTTTCCACTATATCTTCTCTTCTTGCCAGGTTTTTTTGAGGAATTAGTCGCTTATCGACTCTTCAGGAAAACCAAGTTTTACAAGTATTGGTTTTACTTGCTTTAGGTGATTTCCCTGCAGTTCTATTATACTGTCTTTAACAGTCCCGCCGCACGCCAATTTCTCTTTAAGGGTTTTTGCTACTCCCTTAATATCGACGTGTTTGTCAAGGCCTGTTACAAGCGTTATGACTTTTCCATAACGCCTCTTGTCAGTAGAGACCTTTATGTGTTGTTCGCTTTTAGCGATTTCCTCAAACACATCTGATTCGGTCGGTAAACCGAAATTCGGATCTATATTCATTGTTTATTTTGTTTTCAATACCCTCCCGTTAACGGTATTGAAATATGTCATTAAGCGCGCAATAGCCCTTTTAATCTCTTTGGTTTTCGCATTTGTCTTATTTGCAGTCACATTTGCCTTTATAAGTTCGAATCTTAATTCTTTCAACTTTTCGTTCATTTCATTTTTACCCATCTTAATTATTTCTTTAAATTTTAAATTTACCATTATTTCTTGTTCCTTTTAGTCTTTTTAACTTTTACAGGTTTATCCTTTTCAATTTCTTTTGGAACTTCATTCATAGAAGATTTAATCTTAGCTCTCAAAGCATCATCAACAACAATTCTATCGTGAATATGGGCATCAGGTTGCAAAATACTAACATTGATTCCAACAACTCCGGCCATTGTTTTTGCCTGTGATTGCGCTCGATTAACAACTTTAGAAGGCTCCCCTGTTTTTTTCAAATAACCTTGTGAAAATCTCCAGGATTTAGCCCTATCACTAGGAAGCTTTCCAGCTAAAACAATTTCTGCACCTAGAGCTCCTAACCTCATAATATCTTGAAGCATTCTATATGCAATAACTTTGAATTTTAATGAACCTCTACGTTCCAATAATAATGCAATATCATCTGCTACAAGTTGAGCATCTAATTTCGGTTCTTTAATTTCCCTTATTTCTATATGAGGGTTATCAAGTTTGAATCTTCTTTTCAATGTTCTTGTCAGCATATCTATCTTTTCACCCTGTCTTCCAATAACCAATCCAGGTTTGCTTGTGGAAATAATTATTTTTTCACCTATAGGAGTATATTCAATAGAAACATTGCTTATTCTTCCTTTGCCAAGTTCAAATTTTACATATTCCTTTATAGATAATTCTTCTTTCTTAAAATCTACGAATTTTTTAGTTTCCATTTATAACTCCCTTTACCAGATTTATTAATGTAACATATTCTCGCCTTAATGGATCAAAAGTTGATAGAGGATTATTTTTGAAATCTTCTGCATCAAAAGTTCTGAATGGGGAATCATTTATTGGCGAAATAATATTGTCGCGAACAACAAAATCCCTTGCTACAAGATAATTTGTTTTTCCATTTTTTTCATAAGAAAATACATAATTTAATTTATTTCCAAGATTTATATGTCCCTGATATTTTGCCTGAATTAAATCTTCACCAAAATTAGTAGAAGCCGGGCTAAGAGAAGAAGCAACATATTCCGTTCCTATTTTCAAAGTTAATTTATTTAGCATTTTCAATCTCCATCGCTTTCAAGACAATATGCGTTCTCTTTCCATGTCTTCCATCACTTCTCGCAGGTCTTGAAGCCCAATTTGAAGTAGCAAAACTTATTTTTGTCTTATCAAGATTCAAGCCTTGCGATATAGCATTTCCTTTTAATCCCTTAAGAATTTTTATAAAAATATGCGACGCATTTATTGGATATCTTCCCGACATAATTTTGCCTTTTCTATGAGGTATTTCTCCTTTGAAAGGAACAGCCCGTTTAAATAACATTACATCTTCCAAATCTTTCATAGCATTGTCTATCGTTTTGTTTTTTATAAATTTACAAATATACATTCCATGTCTCTTAGACATGTGAAGTGATAGTCCATTGGCAATTGCTTCTCCGCCCTTCTTTTCTTTAGGTGCAGGTTTTACCTCTGCTTTTTGTTCTTTTACTTCTTTCTTTTCTTCGTGTGTATGTACATGCGAATGATCATCATGCTTATGGTCATGAGAATGTTCATGTCCTTCACGGCTATGAGCATGTTCGTGTGAATGTTGATGTTCATGCTCCGCTGTTGCATGAGTGTGTTTATGTTCATGAGCAGAGCTATCTTTTTTATGCTCTTCCTTATGTTCTGTTTTGTGTTCTGTCATTTATTTCTTCAAAGCTTTAGAGCCCTTTGTTGCTCCAATTCCAGCTGCTCCATGTGATACTTTAGATCTTGTAAGAGTAAATTCGCCAAGTCTATGCCCAATCATATCTGGAATCACAACAACGTCTTGGAATGTTTTACCATTATGTGTTCCTATAGTCATACCAACAAGTTTAGGCATTATAACCATGCTTCTCAAATGAGTTTTTATTCTCTTTTCTCTTTGAAGTTTCTTTTCGCATGATTTTATAAATTTCTCAACTTTATCAAAATTCTTTAGTACAGTTCGTCTGCTTCTTGAAGGCAAAAATTTTGCAGCTTCCCTAACATCAAGACCTTTCAAGTAATCTATATCTTTTCCCCTATACAAAATATCTTTCTTGATAACTATTTCCTGTCGTCTTCTATTTTTCTTTGCCATTTTATCTCCTTCCCGTCCTTCTAGGTCTGATATGCCCTACTCTGTTTCCTGCAGGAGCATTTCTCTTCGCTATCTTAGGTTTAATTCTCTTTCCTCTTCCAGATCCAAACGGATGATCTATAGCATTCATCTTAACAGCAGATGTTCGAGGCCAAAGTTTATTGCGAGCCTTCATCTTATAGAATTTTCTTCCAGCAGTTATAAACGGTTTAAGTATTCTTCCGCCTCCAGCAATCTCTCCAATTGTTGCACGGCAATATCCGCTCAATATAATTTCTTTTTTATTTGGCATTAAAATAGCTATTTTATTATTAGGGTGTTTCTTGAAAGTTGTCGCAGAAGAGCCAGCAGTTCTAATCATTTTCCCGCCATCTCCAGGATTTATTTCAATATTGTAAACTTTCATTCCCATTGGAATTTCTTTAAGCATCAATATATTTCCTGAATCAGTTTTTTCTCCTAAATTTATCTCCTGTCCAACGTAGGCGCCATTAAATGCAGGATTAAAGAATATTTCATTCCCAATTGAAACTTTAATCAAAGGAGCACTATGTCCTGGCGAATGTATTATATTAATTATTTTTGCCTGCCCATCTTTCATAGGATATCCTATTTTATACCTAAAAGCTTTCTTCGGTACTCTATAAGAAAGACTTCCATGCCCTCTTGCCTGTGAAATTATATTTTTTCCCATTATATCATTCCCAATTTAGTTGCAATATCAATTGCAGGATTTTTTTTATTTAATCTAACATATGAATATTTTTTATTTCCATTTATATGCGTTCTTATTTTTTGAACTTTAACAGAGAACACTTTTTCTATTTCAGTTTTTATTTCAGTTTTCTTATATCTTCTTTCTGTTTCAAACAATAAAGTGTTATCTATTTCGACCATCTTAACAGCTTTTTCAGAAGTAATTGGTTTAAGTATCATTTCTTACCTCCCAATTCTTCTAAAGCTTTTTCAGTATAAATTGTCAATCTACCAAGAGGATAAAGATCTGTAACATTTACTTCCTCTGTTTTCTTTATATCAATTCCAGTCATTTTCATATCTTCGTTTTTTCCTGTAACGAGTAAAATTCCAGCATTTGATTTATATTTTCTTCCTCTAGATTTGCCTTTTCCAGCTCGAATCGATTTTCTTTTAATTGCAAGATTAAACATCTCTCCAAGAAGATTCTGTAAAAATTTGATAAATTCTTTTGTCTTTATCTTATTTGCAGATTCAATTATTACAGGAAACTTTATATGCATTTTTTCCAAGCTGGAATATCTTTTTAGAATATAATTATCATGAGAAGTTGCTGCAAAAGCAGAATTCATTGCCATTATCCTTTCCTTTTTATTTATCTTACTTTGTGCTCTGTCTAGTCTAGGAGGATGAGCTCTTCTTCCGCCTCGTGTACTTGCTGCTTCAGCACCTATCCAATAAAATTGAGTACCTCTTCGCCACATTGTCTTTCTAGGGACCCTTGAAATACCTTTTCCATAATGTCCTTTCCATTCATGTCTTCTATGAGAAATAGTTCCAGATGCAGAATGTCTTTTTCCAGCTTCTTTAAAAGGAGAATATGGTTGTTTAGCTAAAAATCTTTCAGCTTCATATAATTTAAGCACGATATCTTCTCGAACTTTATCTTTAAACATTTCAGGCAAATCTATTTCGCCTTTCTTATGCCCGCTTAAATTATATACTGTTGCTTTCATCTTAAATTCCCAATGTCTCCTGCTCTAGAAATAATTTTTCAAAAAAAGCATAATTTACAGAGTCATTTTTTATATATCTCATAGAGTTAAGCTCATATTCTCTGTCCAATATATCTTTTTTATATTTCTCGATAATTATCCCATCTCCTCTTCTACTTGCAATCAATAATTCTTGAGATGTAGAATCCTCTTCTACTTCGAAATCAAACATAATGGGATAGAAAACTCCAGTAATAATTAATTCTAATAGTCCATCATCGCTGCCTCTTCTCGTTTCAACTTTCATTTCGTTCCTCCAACCAATTCTATAAGCTCATATTTTTTCTTTGCTTGTTCTTTAGTGGCTCTAAATGACGGCGTAAGTAATATCTGTCTTTTAGGAGGACCCTGAACAGAGCCTGCAATCAGTAAGTAATTATTATTTATTCTGCCAAAATGTTTCCATCCAGATTTAGGATTAATATCTTTTTCTTTTATGTCTCCAGATCCAATAACTTTGTTATTATAATTTACTCTAGAAAACATTCCTAATTGTCCAGCCATTGGCGTCCTAAATGTAACGCGCGCAGGATGCCATGGTCCAAGGCTTCCAGGTCTTCTTCTTCCTTTTTCTGATTTATGCTGTTTCAAACTAATTCCAAATCTTTTTACAGTTCCAGACAAACCATAACCTTTTGTCAATCCTCTAACATCTAGAAGTCCGTATTTTAGAAAATCCTTCAAAGCAATTTCTTTATTTATTAGAGATTTAACAAATTCAAGTTTATTTTTTGCGCTAATTCCAACTTCAATAATATCAGGCGTTTTTTTAATACCCGTTGTCTTAGGAATAGAATAAACTATAGCTCTAATATCATCGTAATCCTCAGGTATTTTAGATAAATCAGAAACATTTTTCGGAGTTTTTAATATTTTTTTCAATTCTTTATCATTAGAAACAACAAAATCCTTCACAACTCTTTTATTTTTATAAAACCTAATAGAGAATATCTTCATATTAGGAGCTTCAAGAACAGTAATAGGTAATGCAATTTTCTTGCCAGAAGTCATTGATTTATCAGTTGTATCTTTTACAATAGCAGTAGCCATTCCAACTTTATATGTTATAAATCCAAGAACACCCTCAAGATCAGATTTTATTACGTCCCAGTTCACACTAGGCAATTGTTTAGCTGCCCGCTTTCGCGGATAAAACTGCAAGCTTCCAAATCTTGGTCTTGATATTTTCATTTGAGTTTATCATTTTCTTCTAGGTGCAACCCTACCGTCAATTTCGTACCGTAACCTTAGATACTTTCAATTAGATTCTACAATCTCAGGGAAAAAAGGGTTTTTAAAGGTTTTGTAGTTTAGAAGATAACTTTACTTTCTAGATTTATCTTTCCAGGCTACAAATCCAATAGCTACCAAGTAAAGAATTGTGCCTACTTTAGGTATTAACATTGAAAGACTAAACCATCCAGGATATTTTCTCTTTTCAAAAATTCTCCAGGTAGATATTATTAACAACACAAATAAAGCTATCCATCCTAAAATAGGAATAAGTATTAAAAATATCCAGGCCCAATGAAATCCGCCTAAACTAAGCATCATTGCGATATTTGCAACAGGTATCCAGGCAAGCCAAGACCTTCTATATTTCATTTTCTTTGCAATTGTCTGCCATGCAAGGGCAAAGTAAACATAGAATCCGATTAAAACTGTAACTGCAAATAGTATTCCAATAGCAATTAATGCTCCAACAAATCCTCCAACAAATCCGCCCATGAAAAACTCTTGAGGATAGCTAGATAAATTTGTAAAGGCCATATTATCATAAGAAGAAGACTATTTATAAAAGTATTTGGATTATTATTTAAAATCAAACGGATCCATTTAAATAGACACTCTATTTTAGAAAAATATGGATAAGCAAGCCCTGTTTGAGATTGTTAAAGAATTGCCTTTCGATACAAACAAAGTCGTTTATAAAAGTGAAGACTTAGAGATTTATATCTTTAGACCTTCTAAATTATCAAAAAGATTTGAAAATTATGATCCTAAAAAGAACTTTCAAATTTGGCTTAAAGAAGGAGAAAGGATTTTTAGACCAAATCATCTTAGAGTTATGATCGATTTAAATTTAAGAGTTAGAAGCAGGCAAGACTTAAAGAAAAAATTACTTTTGGCTTTTGATAATATATTTTATGGAGCAGATCCAGAAAAAGAGCTTAAAGAGTTATCAAAAGAAAACTTTGAACATTTTCTTAACGATTTGATTATTATTGGTATTCTTTCACAACTTTTCATAATTGAGCAAGAATATGGATATCATAGAGAAAGCAAATTTGATCCTCCAACTTTATTCTTTCAAGGATGGATAAGGGAATTTATAGATAACTCTAAAGAAATAGATAATTTATGTATGAGTGTTTGCAATGGCCAAACACCATTAGCTAAATATGTTAAATTAGAAAATAAGAAAGATAAAAAATATGATAATAATCTTAAGCCTCTTTGGTACATTAGTTAATTGGAAATGTTTAAAAATTAATAATTATATTTTGAATAATGGCAGTCATGGGAAGAAAGAAAAAAGCAGTGGCTCACGGTTGGAACGCAACAAATAAACAAAGGGACGAAGAGCATAAAAAATTACAAGAAGAGAAGAATAAAGAAGAAGAAATAACTTTGGAAGAGCATAAAAAAAGGATTAAACTATTAAAGGAAATTGGCTTAATAAAATAATTAATCTTTAAATTTATCAAAGACAATTTCTGGCTCTTCTCCAGATAAGGTTTTTTGTTCTTTCTGCAGTCTTTTCTTTATTATATCTAAATATTTTTCATTAAGCTCTATCCCAATTGAATTTCGGCCATAGTATTTAGCAACTGCTGAAGTTGTGCCAGAACCAACAAAAGGATCCAAAACAGTATCGCCCTCATGAGTGGAAGATAAGATAATTCTTCTTAATAGTTCAAATGGTTTTTGTGTTGGGTGTGCCCCAGCCCATTTTTCATTTTTAGGCGTTAAAGGAATGCTCCAAACATTTCGTGTTTGTTTTCCCTTTGGATTTAATTTATCTTCAATATTATCCTTAGTCCATTTATAATTAAATTTCCACTTTTTACCATCCCCATTTTTAGTAGCCCAAATTAAATGCTCTGTACTTTCTGTAAAGAATCTGCAGGTAATATTTGGCTGTGCATTCGGTTTAAACCAGACTATACTATTATTTATTTTAATTTCAGGATGAAATTGCTGAATGATAAATCCCATCTGATAAATATTATGAAAACTGCCAGAAATCCATAAACTACCTCCATGCTTCAAAACTCTGAAACATTCAGCTAGCCATTCTCTATTAAATTTAAAAAAATCATCTTTAGAAAATATATCCCAATTTTCTTGCATAGTTACATGTTTGCTGTATTTCCACGCCAATCCCTTTTTCTTAGACATATTATAAGGCGGATCTGCAAATACCAAATCAATAGAGTTATCCGGAATTTTCTTCAAGACTTTTAATGCGTCTCCTAGAATTATTTTGTGAGTTGTTTTTACCATCTTTTATTCAATCTCTGATTAAGACAAGTTTATAGATCTTTCTATCTTTTAATCTACAATAGAAATATATTAAAATCTAGTTATTGTAAATAAAACATGGCTGAAAAGTTTATACCAAAGGAAGCAACTATTGGAAGTCTTCTAAAGAATAACAAATTTAAAATACCAAAATACCAAAGATATTATTCATGGGATGAACAAGCGATAGTTTTTCTAGAGGATATCTTAGAGATTCATAGTCGTAAAGAAGAATACTTTACAGGTCCCATGATATTTTCAGAGGACAATAAAATTTTGACCATTATAGATGGTCAACAAAGGTTGATAACTTCATCAATAATCCTTTCTGCTATAAGAGATCTCTGCAATAGTAGGGGTCTACAAGAAACTGCTAATTCAATAGGAGACAAGTACCTAATAGAAAAAGAAGTTTATTCTTCGGGAGATGTAAGGGTTTCTGCAAATAGGATAGATAAAGAACTTTTAGATTTGATTGTTAAATCTAAGGAGTCCTACGAGAATAAAGAAAAACAGATAAAATCAATGTTAAAAAATAATAAAATAGATTCTTGGAAGAATATGTGGAGTTTCTTTAGTTATTGTTATAATAGGCTTTCAGACATTATAAGTAAATTGAAGGAAAATGAGGCAGATAATGTTTTAAAAGAGATAGTAAAAACTTTTGATGAGCTTGTTAAAGTAATTGCCATAGAAGTAAAGGATGATCTCGAAGCATATCTTATATTTGAAACACTTAATGACCGAGGATTGCCTTTATCTATTTCAGACTTACTTAAAAACTATCTATTTAGTAAGATTGAAGAAGCAGAAATAGATGAATTTGAAATAAAATGGAACAACTTATCGGAAGATGTAAATTCAAATCAATTTATCCAATTAATTAGATATTATTGGATATCTCAAAGAGGATTTGTTCGCTTAAAAGATTTATTTAAAAAAATTAAATTAGAAATAAAAGACGCCATAAAAGCTAAATCTTTTATAAAAAGTGTAGAGGAGTTTAAAAAATATTATAATCAGTTAGTTTCTCCTTCTTTTGAATATTGGAAAAACCAAAACGTTGTTAATTGGCTTGACGATTTACATTTGTGCAACTTCTCTCAACACATTCCAGTTATGTTTTCACTTATCCAGAAAAAGAATAAATCTATTGAGAAAGAACTATGGGTAATGTATTCTATAATAATGAGAAGGATCCTTTCTGGAAAAAATCCTAATGAATTGGAGCAAAGACTACAAAAAATATGTGCCCAGATAAATAAAGAAGATTATGATTCAATTAAAAATTTAATGAACGAAATAAATCCCTCAGACGAGGAACTAGTCGCCGCAATAACAACTTCAGAGTTTTTAGTTTCTAGAGAGAAAAAATTGGCCAGAACTATTCTCAGATTGTGGAATAATAATCAGTCTACAGAGGTTGATACCAAAAAAGAGTTAACATTAGAGCACATATGGCCCCAATCAAGAAAATCAGAACTTAAAGAGTCAATAAATGTTCATAAAATAGGTAACTTAACCCTCCTAACCTCAAAAGATAATATTGAATTAGGAAACAAGGATCTGATTGACAAGCTTAATATTTTAGAACATAGTGATTTGGAAATAAACAAAGATCTTCATAAAGATATTTCATCTGCTAATCCAAATAAATGGAAAGATAAAGAGATTAAAGAAAGAAGCAAAAAAGTTGCAGATAAGGTCAAAAATATATTGAAGTAAATGTAAAAATTAAGCTTTCCGACACTTTTCGGATAGATTTGTTAATTCTCGAACAAATCAGGAGTTATCGGGACTATATTTATATCTAATCGTACCACCCAATCTAATCCTGCTCAATTCTTGGCGCCAGAACAAAACTAAGCATAACATTTCCAGTTGTGAAATCAATGCGCATAGGATGATTATTTGAAAAAGACAACTGCGCCTTATTAGATATCTTCGCCGCCTTAGCGAACTTATTCATATATTCCAAGGAAAATCTCGCGCTGCTGCTTCCAGAATGTATTTCAATTTCATCAGATGAAAACTCTGCGCGTGCAGAATGCAGACCAAAAGCTTCAACTATAAATTTTGTAGGTTCAGCAATAAAAGAACAGGCATCTGAAACAATCAAGCAATCTTCTATAACCTCAACTAAAGAATCTGAATTTAATTTTATAACAGAATTAAATTCCCATTGAGGCAATTCTTTCTCTTCAACATCTATATCTAGCAAAGCTAGATTAAAATCTCTTTTAATTCTGTCATGTATACTAAGTTTTAACATATTGTCATTTTTCCCTATTATCAAAGAAGAGCCTGGCTTGCATCTCCTCAAAACTGCCTTCAAGTTATCTAAATTCAATCCCAATATCTCTTCTTTCTCTAAATCGTATTCAGAGAATAAATCAGAAGGCATCCTAAAATGCACCATTGCAACATTAGCAGGATCAACAGCAGTCAGAGACATTCCATCTTTATTTACCTTTATTTTAACTTCAGTCACCAATTCAGATATAATAGAAATGACATCGGAGAATAATCGAGGGTTTTCAAGTTTTAAATGCATAATTTAATAGGCAGAACTTCGTTTTTAAGATTTGTTGTGCTTAGAAGACACATAAAATATAATATAACATTACCAGTAGGAAAATAGCCATAATCATTAATATCATATGACTCTTTTTAATTAATTATTCTCAGGCAATTCATCAAATTCTTTTTTCCTACTAGCCATCCATTTTTCCATGGCTTTAGGGTCTTTCATTTTCTCTTTCATCTTTCCCATCGCCTTCATATGGGTTTCATCACTCTTTTCGTACATTTCGTGAGCATGTTTCATACTCATTACTTTCATTTCTTCAAATGTATTAGCATGAAATTCTTTATCACAAGCCCCACCAAGCTGTTTACAAGTCATTGTTTTTACCATATAATTAAAAATAATCTTTAATCTTTATAAATATGACCAATATGTAACAATATTAATCATACCTAAATTTTATCTATCCAATATCATAACATCAGAACAATAAAGAATATAATATCCAGACTATCAAAAAGACTATGGAAGAAAGAGTAAGAAAGATTACAAGTTTGTATTACTCAAATCCAAAGGTTCAGGAAGCAATATTAAAGTTTTCAATTAGTAGGGAAGTAGTTCCGAGGTACTTAGAATCTTTCGGAAAACGTCCAGATACATTGCAGTATTTGTCAGATATACATAACTTAGTAAAAAAAGGAGCAACATCATTTCATGCTTCTGAAGAAATCTGGCACGATCCCCTGAAAATTAATTCTGATATGACTTTAGAAGAATTAAATAATATAAGAAAGGGCTGGGATTTACTTATAGATATAGATTCAAAATATTTAGACTTAGCAAAGGTATTAGCAAGGTTAATTATAGAAGCTTTAGAAAGTCATGGAATAAAAAATTATGGGGTTAAATTCTCCGGAAGTAAAGGTTGGCATATTATAGTTTCTTGGAGTGCATTCCCAGAAGAATTGAATGGAATGAACGCAAGATATATGTTTCCAGAATGGCCAAGAGCAATATGTCAGTATCTTATGAATTATGTTAGAAAGGATTACAATAAAAAAACAGCCGAGATAATGGGAAACGTCGAGAAAATCAAGCAAAATACAAAGCTTCCAGAAGAAGAATTTCTAAAATCCCCTTGCCCCGAATGTGGCAGACCTGCAAAAAGAGGAATATTAGTAACCTTAAAATGTCCAGAATGCAAATTCGAAATAAAAAGAAAAGATGTAAAATCTACAAAGAGAAAATTAACATGCCCTCAAAATAGCTGTGCAGGAGTTTTAGAATTAATTGACCAAGAAGATTATTATCAATGTGAAATCTGCAAAGGCATTTCTTCAATAAATAAAAGAGAATTATCTGACAAGCATAAAACAACATTTACAAAAGATGCCTCAAGTTATAATTTTGAGGCAGAAATTCTAGGCGAAGTTTTTGGCGCATCAGATTTAGTTTTAGTTGCTCCAAGACATTTAATTAGGGCGCCTTATTCATTGCACGAAAAAACTTCTTTAGCAAGCGTCGTTATTAATAAAAATGAAATAGAAAATTTCAATCCTCCAAAAGATGCAGACCCTTTAAGAGTCGCGATTAAAGACTTTATACCTTTAAATACAAAAAATGAAGCTCTAAGACTTTTAATAGAAGCAATTAAATGGAAAAAATCTACAGAAATAGAAGAGGAAAATTCTCTTAAAAAGAAATACGAATACAAAGAATTAGATATAAAAGGAGTTAGCGAAGATATATTCCCTAAAGCAATAAAGCTATTATTGAAAGGACTAAAAGACGGCAGAAAAAGAGGTTTATTTGTTTTGTTGACTTTTCTAAAAAGCTTAAATTTCCCTCCAGAATATATCAATAATAAAATAAGGGAATGGAATAAACTAAATCAACCTCCTCTAAAAGAAGGATACGTAAAGAGTCAGATAGATTGGCATTTAAAACAGAGAAAGAAAATTCTTCCCCCAAATTATAGCAATTCTGGTTTCTATAAAGACCTGGGTTTAATTGAAGAAATGCCAAAAGCAAAAAATCCATTAGCCGAAGTTATCTATATAATAAAAAAGCAAAAGTAAGAATGTTTTTAAATTGCAAATTCATGATATTTAGATGAAAAGAAGAGTGATCGAAAGTTTCCTAATATTTACTATTTTGTTCTCTGCATTCGTTATTGCCGATAACCATACTTCCAGTATAGAATTCACAGATAAAGTAGATAAAGCCTATCAATGCCTAAATGACCAAGTGAAGTCTAAAAGCTCTTTAGCATTGCAAGATGCTTTATTTGGCGCTCTAGCTCTAGGTTCAAATTCCAAATTAGAAGATACAATAAATAGCAATAAAAAAAGCGGAGAAGCATGTTGGCCAAAATCTTCTTGTACTATAAAAGAAACAGCTCAAGCGGCATTAGCATATAATCGAATGGGAAAGAGCTCAAAAGATATTGAATCCTGGTTATCCTCAAAAACCATGAACGTAAAAGAACTTACCTGGTATGTAGAAATAGATATACCAAATCATCTTGATTCTCAATGTACAATAAAACAGGGATCTGAAGAATCAAAAATAAAAGTCCAAGAAGATATGACTCTAACAGGCAATCCAGGTACATGTTTAGATATTTCTTACGGTGGTTACTGGTTAAAGATTGATGAAAAATGTCTCGATAGAGAATTTACAATATCCTGCGATAAAGATTTTGTAACAACATTAGCTTATCAGAAAAATAATGGAGATAGGGTCTTCATTTCATCAGACACACATTCAAGTTCATCTTTAGGTTCAACAACAGAAAAGGTAAATTCAAAATGTGTTTCAACAGGAACTAACTGCGATTATGAAGGAACGCTTTGGACAGCATTAGCTCTGAAAAAGCTAGGTCTCGATATTAAGGCTTACTTGCCTTATCTTCTTGCCCTTTCAGATAACAATATAAAATATTTCCCATCAACTTTCTTATTCATTTTAGTAGGGGGCGATGACCAATATTCAGATATCATTCAAAAGCAAAAACTTGAGCAATATTGGGAAATTGTGAGTACACCATATAATCGTTTCTACGATACAAGTTTAGCTCTTTTAGCTCTTGGAGGAACAGGAGCAGCAGAATTTGATTCATCTAGAAATTATCTTCTAAGCGTGCAGACAAAAGAAGGTTGTTGGAATAATAACAACATTCGAGATACGGCATTTATCTTATATGCTGGCTGGCCTAAATTTACAGGAGGATCTAGCGGATCAGGTACAGCATCATGCGAATCAGCAGGATATTCCTGCGAAGTTAATGAAGAATGCTTGTTTATAGGAGGCACTATTTTATCCGGGTTCGACTGTTCTAATTTTAGAGATGTATGCTGTACAAAAAAAGTTACAGAAGCAACATGCGATGAGAAAGGCGGATTAATTTGTGCATCAAATCAACAATGCACAGGAAGAGAAATTCCTTCTGCCGATGGAAGCTGTTGCATACAAGGCGCATGTGAAAATATAAGGCAGGAAAATTTATGCGCAATTTCTGGAGGTTTATGTAAAACAAGTTGTTCTAATCAGGAAGAATCAGTTGACGAGACTTGCCCAGATTCTAGCGATGTATGCTGTATGCAAAAAGAAGAAGCACCAACATCCAATTATACATGGATTATAATTTTCTCTGTTTTAATAATCATCATACTTCTTGCAATAATTTTCAGACGCAAATTGCAATTTTGGTGGCATAGCAGAAAAGGAAAAGGCTCAAAAACATCGAGTAATTCCAGATTACCTCCAGGAACCCCATTTGGATTTTCATCCCCTCGCTTTGCGCCAAGATACGGCCCTCCTGGACAAAGACAGCCAGTAAGAGGCCCAGTTCTAAGAACAACTAGGGGAGCAAAATCCCAAGACGATAAAGAGTTCGAAGAAACAATGAAGAAACTTAAAGATATGAGCAAGTGAGAAATGAAAAAGATAATATTTTTTTGCGCATTCATCTTTCTATTAATAAGCACTGTTAGTGCAATATCCACAGACTTAAAATCTAGTTATGAAAAAAGCGAGACAATAATTATAGAAATAACTGGAAATATATTGGAGCCAATCAGCAATTCACAAATTGAATTTATGCGAGGCCATGTTGCAATACCTCTAGCATACGAATCTAAAAAATTATCTGGAAAATACTATCTTTGGATAATAGCCCCCCAACAGGAAAATAATTATACTCTTCTAATAAAAGATATTACAACAACAGTTGCAGGAAGAACAGAAAAAATAGATTTCGCCCAAAACTTCTCTGTTTCACAGAATTCAACAGACTATTTTATTAAGCCAGGTCTTATCTCAACACAAAAAGATTTTTCAATAGATATTTATCTAAATGAAGATTCAAATACAAATATTTCTATCAATTTCCCAATAGAAAGAGAAGTAATATTAAAACCGGGAAAAAATACTCTTGACTTTTCCTTAGATAATATAAGTGCGACAACATTTACAAAAATAAATATAGGAAAATATTCCTTGCCAGCATATATTATTAAAGTAGAAGACGAAAAAGCAAAACTAAGAATAGAACCTAATACTATTATCAGTACAGCTTATTTTAAAGATGTTTTAATTTACCCGTTCCAACTTGTTAATTTCGGCGATAAAAGATTAGATGTAAAACTCGAGTACAACAAAGATATATTCTCTCTTTCACAAGATAATCTAATATCTCTAAAAGAAAATAGTTTTGTAGAATTAAATCTAACTATAAAAGAATTAACTGACGAAACTAAGAAAGGTATTAATGAAAAAATCTCATTTGTTGTAGATAATCAAAAATTTGAATTGCCAGTAATAATAAGTTTTACTGAAAATAAAAGTGAAGCAAGTACACCGTATATTGAAGGAAGCATAGTTTATTATTGCACAGAATTGAACGGAAAAGTTTGTTCAGGAGGAGAAGTTTGCAACGGGGAAGTAAAACCTAGTATTGATGGGGCTTGTTGCATAGGTGAATGTAAATCAGAAGAAGCAAAAGACAATTCCTGGATAGGATATTTAATTGCAGGATTGCTTGTAATCGTAGTAATTTATATTTTTATTAGATATAGAAAAACAAAAACCATGAAAGAGGGATTTAGTAAAGAAATTTCAAAAGCAGAGAAATTGCCTTAATTCATTTCTTCTTCCTAGTTTTCTTAACTTTTGTCTCTTTCTTTTTAACTTCAGTAGTTTGAGTATTTTCCTGTTGTTTAAATAAGTGAGGCGCAACTTCATGAAGTTTCTTAGCCAATATTTCATTATCCATAAGCGCCTTTTTCGTTATAGCATCATAATTATGCAATCTTTCTATTAATTTGCCAGCCAGCTCATTAAGATTAACATTGCTCAACATCATCTTTTCAGGATTTATTATTTCAAAATTAGAAGGCATGTAGGCAAACATTATTCCAAAATAATTCTCTAAAGAATCTAATTCAACTAAAACATGGGCAAATGTAGTAAAGAGTTCATTTGCATCTTTAACTGAAATAGGCTCATGCAATTTCTTTTCAATTATCTTTATGCCCTTCTCAGTCCCTAGTTTATTAACGAGTTCATTAAGAGCTTCAGTTACATGCTCTTTCGGTCTTCCTAATATCTCAAGAACAAGGTTTGCTTGTAGTTTTTCCATTTAACTTCTAAATATACTGCATTTTTAAAGTTTATTTAAAGACATTACAATCTCTTCAAAGCAAGAAGAATAATTATAATTATGCAAAATGCGCTAAATCCATACAATATCAGAAGTTTTTGCTTTTGATATTTTGTTATAAATACCTTCTCCTCCGCCTTTTCAAATTTTTCAGAATTAAGCATTATTCTTTCTTCATTTTGAATTTTTGATTCTACAGTCAAATTCCGATAGTTTTTATCAGTTATCTCTTCACCATCTTCAATATCAAGATCTTCTAATTCATCTTTATCTTTATCATCATCCATTTCATCTTCAGCTTCATCATCTATTTCCTCTTCATCATCATTTTCCTCATTTTCAATATCGTAATTTTTATCATCTTTATTTGCAGTATTAGTAGCAGTTATATTATTGCATTGTTCGTCAAAATTAGTCTTTTCAGGCTTCCTTAATCTTGCGCAAATTGGATAATCTCCAGCAGATAATACTTTAATTTCAAATTTAGATTGTTGTGGAAAAACAGATAATAAATAATATCTGGGATTTTTCCATCCACCATTATAAATCTCAGAAATAATCTTTTTATCTGAATTTTCAACAAATATCTTTACATCATACACTTCAGATGTTTGTGCTTCTATTATAACAAAAAAAGACTCATTAACCTTAACTTTTTCAGGACTATCTATATTAAAATTCAAAGCAGAAATATTCGGAAGTAAAAATAAAAAGCTAATAGCCGTAAGAATTATAGTTTGCAATATTACTCTCTTTATCAAATAAGTACAAGGAATCCCGGTCATTATTCCAGACAGATGTTTCAAAGTTCCAGAATAAGTCTGTTTCATTGTCTTTTCCATAGCTAGTGTGCAGTATAACTCTCCCAATTTCTATATTTTGAAATTGATAGATTTTCCTGCTCTCATCTTTTAAAATCCAGGAAGATATATTAACTTTATTGCAATTGTTCTCTATAATTACATACTCATCTTTTTCATTAATATTGCTATCAATACAGCTATAATAAATAGATTTCCGCCATATTCCTAAAGATTTCTTAATAGCCTCTTTTTCAGCATCAGCAAATATTTCCAATTCAGAATCCTCAACTAAGAATTTCGAAGCAAAACCTTTCTTTACAAGTTCTAAATTTAGATAATCTGGAGTATAAATCCTTGCCAAAGTTCGGTCATATTTATCCATTCCAGTTACCTCTATCTCCAATGTTTTATTCTCATAATTTTTAAGATAATCAATCGCCAATTCATGTCCTGGCTGATTTTTCTCAGGAGAATTAATATTAAGAAATCTTATTTTTCTTCCATCTTCTAATTCTAATGTGTCTCCATCAATAATTCTAGAAATTTTGACTTTTTCTCTAGAAGGAGATAAATCTATGGAAAAAAGAAAAGCATTTACAGCCATAATTAGAGTAATAGCCAGCGCAAAAATAAACGCATGTCTTCTTTTCATTAGATTTCCAGGATTTCCTTTTTTACCTTCAGAGAATTATAGAACTTTTCAAGATTCTCGTGATTCAGAATAATAGTAGAGGTATTAATATTTGGATGAAAACCAACAAAGTCAGAATTCCACAATTCAGAGTCAATAATAAGAAAGACAGTTTTAGTATAAATCATGCCAAATATAGAAACACTTCCAGGAGTTAAATTAATTTCTTTCTTTAATTCTTCAGCAGATGCAAAATGCAGTTCTCTTAATCCCAGCTCTTTCTTTAATATTTTAGTATCAAGTCTCTTTTCAGCAGGCAAACAAACAAGATAAAAATTTAATTTCTCATCTATCAAGAAAAGACATTTTGCATGCCTTCCAGGAATCTTCGTCTTTATCTCTTTAGATTCGTTAACAGTAAATACAGCAGGATGCTCATAGGTTTTATATTCTATATTGTGTTTTTGCAAGTATTCTTTTAGGCGATTATCCATTTTCTATTAATTATTTTTGACGTTCCAAAACTGCTTCTATTAAACTAGGGGGAGCACATTGAACAGATACCTTATCGAAATGCATCACATTCCTTGAGTCTAATATTTTGCCACCCATTGGTTCTCTATCAAAACCTTCTTGTGCCCTAATTTCTAAAATGGCTATAGAATATCTTTTTATATCTTCAAAACCCTTAAAAAAACCACTTCTGGTTTCCAAATATGGAATAAAATCTCCATCGCGATTACTTATTTTAATAGGGATTTTATTTTCTATTAAATATTCTATTACACTCTTATTATATTCGGACATTAAATGACCATTTGATATATATAAATTTCTCTCAAATTCTCTTCGTGCATCCATACATTAATATATATTAATCTATTTTTAAAGATTACTGGAATATAATTTTAAATTTTTATCCATTTCTTAAATAAAGCCGAATAGTTTATATAATATATTCTTTTTAAAATAATATGGCAAAGAAAATAATTCTTTACAGCACTCAAGAATGTCAATGGTGTCATAAAACCCGTGAGTTTTTCAAACAGTATAAAATAAAATTCAAGGACATAAATGTAGGGGAAGATAAGAAAGCTTTAGAGGAGATGGTTAAAAAATCAGGTCAGCAAGGTGTTCCAGTAGTAGACATAGACGGCAAGATTATTGTCGGTTATGACGAAGAAGAATTAAAAAAACTTGTCAAGATAAAGTAATTACCTAAATACTTATAAAGATATAACTATAATAATTAATATGTACAAGATTGATGAAGATGTAGATTCAATAAGAAAAAGTTTAGATTCTAGAAATATAAGATATGATTATAGCAGAAAATCTTCTGGAAATGTGCATCAATTTTCATTTGAAGATGCAGGATTAGAGGCAACATTGAAGATAGATGGAAATTCTCTTTATCTTGAACCAGTTGCAGATTTATGGGGTGAAAGTAGATATGAATTACAAGACGCCATTTTAGATTTAATGCTTAAACCATTGAAGGAAAGATACGCTGAAGACCATACTCATATGACAAATGCTTTAGTTAGAGATGAAGAAAATTCTGAGGAAGGGCAAATTGTATTTATACCAGGACATGATAAAATCATGGACGAGAAAGATATTCCTTATCCTTATCTCAAAGCATATAGGGTAATTAATCAGATGGCTGTCGCAGCAAAATATAGAGTTGGTTTAGGAAAAGTTATTCGTAATTTTGAGCCGGCTAACTCTTCTGAAAAGGTAGACCGCGCTTACCATCATTTCAAATTAGACAAACCTGTCGCAGCCTAGTTTTATTCTACAATTAACAACGAACAATTTATATAATATATCTCTTTAAATGCAAATATGGAAAAGAAAAAAATAAAAAGCGAAGAAAAGAATTACGACTTTATCATAATAGGTGCAGGCGTTGCAGGTCTAGCAGCCGCAATGTACGGCGCCAGACTAGGACTAAAAACATTATGTCTTGGAACATCTTACGGGTCGGAATTACCAATAGGAGGAGTAATTACAACTACAAACATAGTAGAAAATTACCCAGGATTTATCAGACTAACAGGAACCGAATTATCCGACAAAATAAAAGAGCATTCTCTATCTTATGACTTGGTAACAATTAAAGAAGAAAAAGTTGAAAATATAGAGAGAAAAAAGGCATTCATAGTAAAGACAAATAAAAATGAGTATATTGGACAAACAATTTTATTTGCAACAGGTACAAAATGGAAAAAATTAGAAGTTCCAGGAAGCAAAGAGTTCGAAAATAAAGGTGTTGCCTATTGCGCATTGTGCGATTCAGTTCTATTCAAAGGAAAAACAGTAGCTCTTGTTGGCGGTTCTGACTCTGCTGCAAAAGATGCTTTAGTTCTTGCAGAGCATGTAAAGAAAGTCTATATAATTTACAGAGGGGGGCAGATTCATCCAGAGCCGATAAATATGCATAGAATAAAAGTTGCTAAAAATATAGAAATTATAAATAAAACAAATGTCATCGAAGTTAAAGGAGATAGATTCGTCAAGTCAGTTCTTTTAGACAATCCTTACAAAGGGAGCAAAGAATTAAGTGTAGAAGGCGTCTTTGTCGCAATAGGCCATATTCCTCTTTCAGAATTAGCAAAAAAATTAAATGTTAATCTAAATGAAAAAAATGAAATAATAATAGATCATAAAACATCAGAAACAAATGTAAAAGGAATATTTGCCGCAGGAGATGTTGCAGACAAACCGTTCAAACAGGCAATTACAGGTGTTGCAGAAGGGTGCACAGCAGCTTATTCTGCCTTCGAATATCTGACAAAGAGTAAAGTCCAGCCCTATTAGTTTCGATTAAGTTTTTAAACTCCCCCGCCCTCATAAAAATATGAAAAGAGAGTTTCTTTCAGCATTTATTTTTTCAATTTTAATTGTTTCATTTGTATCTGCCAATAACTTGGATTTATCAAGCGATAAACCCACTGGCAGTATTTCATTTGAAAGAGAATCTTATTATGCGGAATTGATTTCAGCTAGTGACAATTCAGCTACTATTAGATTATATCAAATAAAAGAAATTTCTGAATCTGAAGCCAAAGTAATAAGTGGTCTAAAAGTATTACTTATAAAATCAGACGAGACAAATTTTAATTTGAGTGCAGATATAAAAATCGGAGGTATTGAATCTGAAATAAAACTAAACAATGAAAATCCAAAAAAAGAATTTTTAATAGATGATGAATTATATATTATAGAATTAGTCTCGGCAGGCGCTAATTCAGCAACTTTAAAAGTTTCTCAAATGAAGGAAATCTCTGAAGGAAGTTCTAAGAAATTAGCAGGATTAGAAATTAAGCTCTTTAGTGCAGACGAGAGCAATCTCAAATTATCTGCCTCTATAACCCTTCCTGTAAATGATGGGGAAGAGAATGAGGATGAAAAAGAGTTAGAAGAAGACCATGATTATAAAAAACTAGTTTTAACAAGCGATAATCCTGGAGTAGGAGTTATAATAAATTCAAGAGCCTATAAAATCGAATTAGTTTCTGCGAGTGACAATTCAGCTACAATTAGAGTTACCAATAGCGAAGGAAAAAACGAAATGAAAGAGATTAGCGAAACAGCTATAGAGGGAATTAATGATATAAAAATTAAGGTTGTAGAAACTGACGAGAGCAACCTTAAATTAGTAGTTTATATCTTAGTTTATGGTGTTTCTGAAGAGTTAGAAGTAAAAAAATTAACCCCTGATGAGAAAACAGAAATTATTGAAGTGCCTAAAATGAGGGAGAAAGAAGAAATTGTTGTTTGTAATGGATGTTTATTGGAAGAAAAATGTTATATTTTCGGATATAGAAAAGACGGAAAATTCTGTTCAGATAATAAAGATTTTGTAGCCCAGTTTGAGTCAGAGAAAGGTTGTGAAAATAACTTTGAATGTTCATCAAATATCTGCATTTCAGGACAATGTGTTAGCGAAGGATTAATCCAAAGAATATTAAGTTGGTTTAGAAGATTTTTTAGATCTGATTAAAAAATTCATTGTTGTTTTTTATGATATATATTGAGAAATATTAAAGTATCTGATGATTTATCAGTTTCTTTTATTATCGGCATTTTTCTCTTTTAATGTACTTAAAAATTCTTCTGAGGAACTATAAGTTGTATATTTGTCCTCATCTATTTCTTTCCACGCTTCTCTTGTTCCTTCAATAAATTCTCTATTCTCTTCATTTGTAAATTCAGATTCCTCATCTAATTTTTCTTTAATGTTGTGTAGTTCATACTGTAAATTTTGAATTGCTTTATAGATTGTTTCAAGTGTAATTTGCTTTGCTTCCATATTTTTGAAATGAAATAAAGGTTAATAAATTTATCTTTTGACCTAAAGATACTCGCTATGTAATTAGGTTTTTAAACAATAAACAGCTCACTAGTTTATGTATAAAATAAAGAGCATTAATAAAAAAGGATTATCCCCCATTATAGCAACTGTTCTTCTAATATCTCTTGCATTAGTTTTAGCATTGATTATTTTTATATGGGCCAGATCAGTAATAAAAGAAAAAGTAACTAAATTCGGTGAAACAATTGAATCAGCATGCAAAGATGTATCATTTAATGCAGAGTTAGAACGCTCTGGAAAAGTAAACATAAACAACTTAGGTAATGTTCCTCTTTACGGTGTAGAAGTTAGAAAACGAGGAGTAGGAATTATAAAAAATGTAGGCGCAGGATATTTTGGCAATGGTCTTGAAGGTCTTCCAAAAGGAGCTGGAAAAACAACCAATATAGATCTAGGAAATCCGAGTATCGGAGAAGAATTCATTATTGTTCCAATACTCTTGGGAGAAACTGATTTATATAAAAAACCTTATACCTGTTCTGACGATTTTGGAAAGATTGCAGAGGTAGTGGCATAACATGCTAAAAAAAAGAGCAATTTCTTCTGTTGTCGCAACAATGCTTCTAATACTTCTTACAATAGTCTCTATTTCCATATTAGCAGGTTTTATAGTTCCATTTGTAAAAAAATCTCTTAAGAGTACTGATTGTTTTGAATTTAGAAGTTATTATAAGTTTGATGATTCTTTCGGATATAACTGTTATGATACAAACGGCAATGAAAAATCATATTCTATAACATTAAAGGCAGACGGTACAAATACCGATGAGGAGCCAGAAAGTTTAAGCCTGAGATTTTTTAAGGCTAATGGAGTAACTGTATTAAATATAAAAAACGGCAATACGTTGCCTGAAATAACAATGCTCGATCCTTCTTTAGGCTCCAATCTAATTATTCCAACAGCAGGAGGAACTTACCCAGTACTAAGTTATCTTTACACATCTAACGACTTATATGATAAAGTAGAAGTCTATCCAGTTTTAGCAGATAATAAGGTCTGCGAAAAATCAGATTCAGTAAAAATAATTAAATGCAGTTGAATAAAATGAATAGAAGAAAAGTTTATAAACAAGTGTTATAATATTATAACATATGTTAGAAAAATATAACAGATACCGTTTGTTAAAAATATTTTTGGACTCACCGACTGAAAATTTCAGACTAAGAGAGATCGCAAGACTGACAAAAATATCCCCGCCATCTGTAATGAGCTATCTGAAAGAATTTGAGGAAGAAGGGCTAATTCAGAAAGTTATAAAAAATAAAATACCTATTTATCGCTCTATAAGAGATAATCCCGAGTTCATACTTTATAAAAAACTAAGCATTATTTTTGAATTAAATAAAAAGGGTTTGATAGACTATCTATGGGACAAAGTATCTCCAGATGCAATTATTCTTTATGGAAGTTTTTCAAAAGGAGAAGCTATAGAAAATTCTGATGTGGATTTGTTTATTTTAGGAAGAGAAATAAAGGTCAATATTCAAGAATTTGAAAATAGACTAAATAGGAAAGTCCATTTATTATTTAAAGACTCTTTGAAAGAGATGACAAGCGAGTTAAAAAATAATGTTTTAAATGGTATAATCCTTAAGGGATATATAAAAATATTTTAAAATGATATTAAAAATAACGCCCGACAAAGAAAAAGCAAAGTCTATATTGAAATTAATAAAAGAAAGAGAGGATTTTGTAAAAACAATCGATAATGAAAAATTCTCAACAAATACAGTTGAAAATTATTATGAAATCATTAAAGAGCTTGCTTCAGCTTTAATTCTTTTAGACGGATTTAAATCAACAGGAGAAAATGCCCATAAAGATTTAATAGACTACTTAATAAATTATAAAGAATTTAAAGAAAGAGATATTGTTTTCATAAATGATTTAAGGATAAAAAGGAATAATAGTTTATACGATGGAAAGAAAATTGACATTGTTTATTTAAGGAATAATAAAAATAGAATTTTAGAAATTATCGAGAGATTGAAGAAAACAATTAAAAATAAACTATAACTATTAAAATAAATAAAATGAACAAAAGAGGACAAGTCTGGATTGAAACAGTAATTTATATCCTAATAGGATTATCATTAATTGCCCTAGTATTGGCTTTCGTAACTCCGCGTATAAATCAGCAAAGAGATAAAATAATAATTGAGCAGACAATAGTTTCCTTGAATATATTTGATGAAAAAATTAATGAGGTAATTGATGCAGGAAAAGATAATAGAAGAATTGTCGAATTTAGCATGAAACAAGGAGCATTATATTTTAATCTTCAAGATGAGGAGATTGTTTTCGTATTATCAAACTTAGGTTCTCTATACAGTGAGCCGAATGTTGCAGTTCCTATAGGGCGTGTAATTGTTAAAACAACAGAAAGAAACGATGTAAGCGCAGTTAACCTTACTCTACAATATAAAAATAGGGTAGATTTAACATTCAATAGTTTGAATAATAAAAAATTCAATCCCTCATCAATCCCTTACAAATTCGCAATAGAAAATAAAGGAATTCAAGCAGGCAGTTTATACAACATAGAAATAACACAGCTAACTTAGAAAATCTTAATAATTCAAGAATTAAATAAAAAAATAGAATATGCCTGAAAGTTAAGTTTTATATATTGTTTGTTATTATTTGATTCATGGTAGTAGCAATAAATCTCAATCCTCCAATTCCTTCTCTCCCTAGAGTCAAAGATAAAAGGACATTAGATATACGTTATGTATTAATTTCCCCTTATGCAACAGCACACATTCATTGGGACAATACTCTTAACGAATTAGTTTATGAACTAGAAGAGCCCCTTCTAGATGAATACGAGCAGGATATATTGCAGCAAGTAGAGGCTGCGATGTTAGAACTTATTAATGTAAATGTAGCTGTAGAAAAAACAGTAGAAGCAACAACAGAATATATTGATAAAACCGTTCGATTATTAATCGATGAGCTAAATATAAAGATTAGCGTGGAATCATATAATAAAATGTTTTATTATTTATTCAGAGATTTCATAGGTTTAAATGAAATAGACCCGCTATTAAGGGATTATTTTATAGAAGATATAGAATGTAATGGAGTAAATGCCCCAATATATATAATTCACAGATTGTATAGAAACTTGCGAACAAATATAATATATAAAGATATTAATCAACTCGCAAGTTTTATTGAAAAACTTGCTCAAAGAGCAGGAAGATATATTTCCTATGCACAACCTTTGCTCGATGGTACCCTTCCCGATGGTTCAAGAATAAATGCAACATTTACAAAAGACGTTACTTCAAGAGGTCCGACTTTCAGTATTAGAAAATTTACAGAAACTCCTTGGACACCAACACAGCTCATAGCAATGCGAACCTTAAGTCCAGAAATGCTGGCTTATTTTTGGCTATTGATTGAAAATAAATCAAATATACTAATGACAGGCGCTACCGCAAGCGGTAAAACCACTTTATTAAACGCAATTGCTTTTTTCATTCCTCCAGAAGCAAGGATAGTAAGTATAGAAGATACGAGAGAAGTAAATTTGCCAAAAGAAAATTGGCTTCCAGCAGTAGCTAGAACTTCTATCGGAGTAGGAAAAATAGGAGAAGTAGATTTATTCGCTCTTCTTAAAAACTCTTTTAGACAAAACCCCGATTATGTTATTGTAGGGGAAGTAAGAGGAAAAGAAGCATTCGTATTATTTCAAGGTATGGCGAGCGGACACTCTTCCTTAAGCACAATTCACGCAGACTCCGTAGATACTTTAATTAGAAGATTGCAAACCCCTCCTATAGAATTATCTCCAACATTAATTAATTCTTTAGATTGTGTAGCAATAGCAACACATACTATTGTCAAGGGTCAAGATACAAGAAGAATAAGAGAAATAGTCGAGATTATCAATATTAATAAAGATGGAACGGCCCTTATCAATACACCATTTATATGGAATCCAGCAGAAGACAAATTCTATTTCAAAAAACAAAGCAGGGTATTTGAAAAAATATCAATTAGGAGCGGTATACCTGTTGAAAAGTTATATCAGGAATTTATGATTAGGGCAAAATTGCTTTACACATTATACCGTAAGCAAGTTTTTAGTTTTGATGAAGTTGGAAAATTAATTAACGATTATTATAAGAATCCAGTCGAAGTATTAAACAAGTATAATGTGCAATAATTATTGAAAGATATATAAATCATTCTCGATTATATAATTTATGAAAAAAGAGGACATCTCTATTATAGCCCAATTATTAGCGAGTATGAAAGATAGTGTGGACGAATTAGAAACCGCATATAACAAAAAAGATGCCGAACATTTATCTTCAGCAAAAAAAGAAATATTGGAATTTCAGGCAAGCATAGAAAAATTATTATGATAGAAGATATTAAAAAAAATATAGTTGGTGAAATTAATATTCTAAAAGAGATATCCATCTATGCTAGAAGAATTGAAACAGCAGACTCGACAGAAAGAAACCTTCTTTTAACAACAATAAATTCGCTTATAGACAGCATTAAAATAATAAATGCTTCAATTCCAAATTTAGTTGCCGAAATATCCTTGGCCAGAAAACTTCCAATTATTAAAAAAAGAAAAGAAGAATTAGAAAAAGTTCATTATATAAGGGGCGAAGCAGAACTTAAAATTACTATAAGAAAAAGAGACAAATTAAGATTGTTAAAAGAACTCGGCATAAGCGAATCCTTAATGAAGAAATTAAAAAAGAAAGGAAGAAAGACTGTAAAAGAATATAATGAATTTAAAGCAGCACGAGGATATTCAAAATTAGCAAATAAGTTTTTCCTGAATTATTCGAATGGTCTTATAAAAAAAGGTTATTTTAAAAATTTGTCTAGAGAATTGCAAAAGGCAAATATAGACATGCTTTCACACGCTTATGTAGCTTTAACCTTTATGACTTCATTTTTAGCATTAATTTTTGCAATTGCCCTCGCAGTATTCCTGTTATTCTTCAATATTAATCTTGAATGGCCAATGGCAACTCTTTATGAAGGGAGTTATATTATAAGATTTTTAAAAATATTCTGGATACCTATTGTTGCACCATTTATCACTTTTTGCGTGCTTTATTTATATCCCGTGACTGAAAAAAAAGCTCTTGCAAGAAGAATAAATCAAGAATTGCCATTTTCAGTTATACATATGAGCGCTGTTTCAGGATCAGGAATCCAACCCAGTGAAATATTTAGAATAATAGGTTTAAGCAAAGAATATCCTTATTTAAGAAAAGAAATAAGAAAAGTTTTAAATCAAATAAATCTTTATGGATACGATCTAGTAACGGCGTTAAGCAATACGGCCTCAAACACCTCTAGTGAAAAACTTTCAGAACTATTTACAGGATTAGCTACAACAATAAATTCTGGCGGAGATTTTTCAGAATTTTTCGCAAAACGTGCAGAAACCCTTTTGTTAGATTATAGGTTAGAGAGGCAAAAATATGCAAAAACAGCAGAAACTTTAATGGACATTTATATTAGCGTAGTAATCGCTGCGCCAATGGTATTAATGTTATTTTTGATAATATTAACAATAGGTAATTTCAGTATAGGATTTTCAACAGTCCAGCTTACTGTTTTAATAATTTCAGTTATAGCAGTAATAAATGTAATATTTTTAATGTTCATTCATTTAAATCAACCAACCTACTAAAATGTCGCTAAAAAAAATGCACTGGTTCGGAATAATCTCCAGCATAGTATTATTTGTAATAGATCTCGCTTATTTTATATTTAAAAAAGACCTAAATTTATTTTTATTTATATTGGGCATAGCTTTAGGAATATTATTTCTCCCTTTCGTTATAGGTATTGTGTTGGAAAATAAAAGGGAGCAGGAATTAACTGAAATGTTTCTGGAATTCTCAAGAAATCTTGCAGAAAGTGTTGCGACGGGCACACCAGTTAGCAAGAGCATTATTAATATGGACAAGAAAAATTACGGAGGACTTACAGAAAATGTTCATAAACTTGCAAATCAAATATCTTTAGGAGTGCCTGTAAGCCAAGCACTTGAAATTTTTGCCCATGATGTGGGAAGTAATGTTATTGGCAGGGCAGTTTCTTTAATAAGGGAAGCTGAAAGAGCAGGAGGAGAAATAGATTATATTTTGGAATCTGTAGCAAAATCAATATCTGAAGTAGACAAATTAAAAAAAGAACGCCGAGCAGCAATATATAGTCTTGTTGTTCAGGGATATATTATATTTTTCATATTTATAGGTATAATGCTTATAATGCAATTTCAAATCCTGCCATTAGCAGGCAGTGCAGGAGTATTCGGTCAGTTTACAATCGCAGAAATAACTTCAAAAACAGATATAAGTTTAGAAAGTGATACAAAAATAAATACTGAGGCGTTATCAAGACCATTTTTATTTCTCCTGCTTACACAAGGATTCTTAGCTGGTTTGACAATTGGCAAGCTTGCAGAAGGAAGTATAAAGGC
>ERZ1292625.793-Hain-H41-01um-R1-793-length-43142-cov-12_pt1 | contig 43142 bp, 49 predicted proteins | sample MGYA00564400_ERZ1292625 | MGnify/ENA primary metagenome ERZ1292625 (study PRJEB36523, sample SAMEA6512639) | groundwater metagenome | collected 2019-01-08 | study: AquaDiva: Metagenomics assemblies of 32 groundwater samples
CCCTTTGTCGTGTCTCAAGAAGATTATTAACAATAAAAGGAGTAGCTACTATTATGAGAAGGGCTGTTAGGATAAAGAATTTACCAAACTTATCTATGGACTGAAATGATTCCCAAATTTTTTTTGGGAGGTTTCTGTCCGATTCTTTTGGAGAGGAAGAACCGAATGATAAAATCTTTGGCATACTTCTGGCCACTATTTAAATATAGACAGATAGTTTGAGCTGTGTCAAGTTAATCAAGACCGCGGAGATAGTGGTCAACTTCAAGTGCTGCTGCACAACCAAAGCCTGCAGCAGTCACAGCTTGCTTGTAATGACTATCATGTACATCTCCCGATACAAAAACTCCGTCAATATTTGTCCTGTAATGGTTATCAACTTTTATATATCCTTTTTCATCAGCCTCAATCCCTTTAAATTTCATAGAATTTGGGATATGCCCTATTGCTACGAAAACCCCGTCGATATCCATTTTTGAAGTTTCATTTGTTTTATTGTTTTTCAACTCTACCCCGGTCACATTGCTTTCTCCCAAAATACTCGCAACCTCTGTGTTTAATACAATTTTAATCTTAGGATTATTCTTCACTTTATCCTGCATAATTTGTGACGCGCGCAAGCTCTCACTCCTGTGAACTAAGGTAATCTCTGTAGCAAAATTAGCCAAAACCAGCGCTTCTTCCATAGCGCTATCTCCTCCGCCTACCACTATTACTTTTTTGTTTTTGAAGAAAAATGCATCGCATGGCGCGCAAGAAGAAACACCTCTTCCGATTTTCTCTTTCTCTCCGGACACATCAAGCCACTTTGTATCTGCACCGGTTGCGATTATTACAGATTTACTTTGGTAAGTTTTACCGCCTACATTAATCTTAAAAGGCTTGGTTCCAAAATCCCCATGCTCAAAATCCTCATCGACAAATTCCGTACCAAATCTCTCCGCTTGTTTTCTCATCGCCATCATAAGATCCGGACCCTGAATACCTTCCGGAAATCCTGGATAATTATCTACAACGGTCGTAAGCATAAGCTGTCCTCCCCACTTTCCGCCGGCTATTAATAAGGTTTTAAGATTTGCGCGGGTAGCATAAATTGCAGCGGTAAGACCAGCAGGCCCTGAGCCAATTATAATAACATCGTAGTTCATAATATTACCAATAATACCAATCATCAAATTTCAAATCAACAAATAGAAATGGGTATTAAATTGAAAATTAGTTGATTAGATGATTGGTTAATTTGATGATTTCGGCTTAGCCGAGCAACTCGTCTATTCCTTTTCTGTAATTGTCTTTGCTTTGTGCACCTATCATGGTCTTTACCGGCGCCCCATTCTTAAAAATAAGAATACTTGGAATACTCATTATTCCATACTGCGAGGGAAAATTGGGATTATCATCTACGTTCATTTTCCCAACCTTTATCTTCCCTTCATATTCAGTCGCAAGTTCTTCAATAATAGGAGTAACAATTCGGCATGGCGCACACCACGGAGCCCAAAAATCGACCACCACAGGCATTTCGCTCTTAAGTACCTGTTCTTCAAAATCACTATCTGTAAATACTAAATCACTCATAATGTTAAATTTCCGCCAAAGGCGGATCAGCCTTGGGCTGAAAATCAGCCATGGGACTCATACTAAGTTAGCAAAGACATGAAGATATGTCAATCTACTTTTCAGTCTTTCGGTTTAAAAAGTTTTCCTTTTTGCCATGGCACTCCAAGTATCGGAAGCAGAAATCTATCAAGACCCCACCAACCAGCTACTCTCCATGCCAGAATTAGAAAAAGCTGACATATGAGAAGTATCGGATTGATACTCACTGTTCCGGCGAGAAGGAAATTCATGTTCATGAAAGCTCCGAAAAATGCTGCGATCCCAGTAAAAGCTCCCAGAATTAAACCCAGTCCTACCAATACCTCTCCGAATGCTACTGTATGAGAAAAAATTTGTGCATTTCCGAGGACAAAGTTATTCAGAAAATCACCATACCAAGACTGAACGCTCGGATGCGCACCTCCTGTTTTTGCAAGCGCTCCCATTACAAATCCTTTAATCGCACCTCCTGCCTCAGGACCTACCCATGCAGAATTCTGAACTTTCCCGATACCTGCTTCGAGCCATGTCCAGCCCACATAAACTCTTACAATTACCCACAAAATAGACAAACGGGTATCTGCAAATATCAATCTTGATAAAGGCGGTTCAGGAATTTGAGTTACTAAAGTTTTGTTATCCATTATTTTCACCTCCTCCCTTTGAAAGTACATAAACGACTTTCAAATAGATAAATAATTTCTTACGAAAAAAGCTCTTTTACTTTTTTGGGTACTCCCAAGAGAAACAAAAGCGCGAGCGGCGCTCCAAAATTAGCAAAGCGTTCTATAAAATCCCATATAGACTCGCCTACAATTGGGCGAAGTATTGCTGTCCAAAATCCCCAAAAAACTGCCCACAAAATAACAATTCTGATTGGTCTTACCAAAATAATTAATGCGACAAGTAAATCTAACAATCCGATTAAAAATAGGAGTTGAGTTCCAGTCGCCGAATCAACACCCGCTAACTGACTAATCCATTCAATCCATTGTTTTTTACCCTGAATTGCTAACACGCCGTGACCCAGAAACTCACCCGTCACTGCTATACGTAAAATCCACTCTATTCTTTTATCCATATTTCTCACCTCCTCCAAGAAATTTTCTAGGCTTAACATTCAGACGGTCTTTTTCATCTTTCTCGGCTTCTTCTTTTACAATATTTTTATTCTGATTAAACATATAACTCATTTATATCATAGGCAAAAACCTATTTACAATGGCTCAGGGCTGGCGGCTTCGTTGTCTCATGCGGGGGTATCTTTCCAATAAAGCCTCTGCTGTCTCTACTATAAACATGGGGAAATTTATACTGAACCTGCTTCTTTCTTAAGTTTTTTTAAGTCTTTAACTACTATGGATTTACTCTTGTATCCGATAATTCTTTTATCAACAAGTTTCTTAATTTCAAGACTTACGCTCTCCCGAGCTGTACCGACTAAATTGGCTATATCCTGATGAGTAAACGGTATGGGTATACGAATCTTTCCCCTTCCGTATTCAACTCCGAACCGTTTTGTATATATCAAAATTACCGATGCCAGACGCGAGCTTACATTTCCGAAGGCTAGAGATTCCATACGTTTTAGCGAAGTCTGAAATCTCTCAATTATATGAAGAGTAACTTGTATAAATATATCTTGATTTTCACTTATGAACTGCATAAATTTTTCTCTCGGAGCCTTATACATAGTAGCCTCACTTAATGTTTCGAAATAATAGATGCTCGGACGGGCGGCAAAAGTGAAAACAACGGGGAAAAACTCTCCGGGTTTATAAATTACAAGAGTCAGCTCTTTTCCTTGCGGGGAAAGCGAGTAAAGCCTTACATATCCGGTTTTAAGATAATAAATTCCCTGAGGTAGATCACCTGAGCGCAGAAAAGTTTCTCCCTTTTTAAAATGCCCCAAATCGAATTTTGAAAAGAAATTATAAAGCTTCTCTGCTGGAGTCAGTTCTTGATACTCCATTGGCCCCGCAAGTATAACACAGGCGGAAATTGTTGGCAATCTAACAAGAATACGGTGATAATTTTAACTGAATTGAGTGAATAAAGGGTGTATAAGGCAATTGGTTTATTATAAGATTATCACTGGAAACTTAGATGTATTTATCAATATGAGCATAGAATTAGGAGAATCTGCAAGAGATTGCAGAGCTGAAAAGGAGGCCTATGAAAAACAATGGCCAAAAAATATTGTCAGAGAAAAATCTGCTAACATTCTTTCCTGCGGAAAAGAATCTCCTTAGAGTGAGAGAGTTCTGGATCGTACTCATATGGCCTATTCTGGCAACTCTTGTAGTAGGTTTTATTATTGCGTGCGGTTTTGGCTATATTCTCACACTCTACTTTAACCGTCCCCTGCTTGTCCTGTCTTCATCAATTTTAATCTTAGCAATAGTATCAAGCATAATCGCAAAGATCTTAACAGACTGGCACGGACATTTTTATATACTTACGACTCATAGAATTCTTGAGGCGTGCTATAAACCCTTATTCTCAACTTATATAAATAACGTGATTTTAAATCAGGTTAAATCAACCGAAGTTGACATTGAAGGAAATGGACTCATCAATCAGCTGTTCAATATAGGAAATGTTATGATTACCTTTGATAGACCCACCCACCAGGAAGAATTTCGCCTTATGAATATAAAAAACCCAAAAGCAGTTGGATTTCTCTTTGCGGAAGTGCTTGATTTTAAAAAAGCAGATGTGATGGATAATCCTGTATGGTTCAAAACTAAAAAGCCCGAACATCCATTTAGATTTACTCAGGAAATATTTCCGGGAGGAGCAATAGCATAAATTAAATTATGATAAATATTTTTTTAATCACGGTTATTATCTCCATATTAGCAGTTTCAGTCGGAGTAACTGTATACAATTTCCTTTTCTTTTACCAAACCAAAAAGACAGAAAAGGAAATTAATATTATTTTCCCTTCCATTCTCAAAAAACTTCTGTTGTTTAATCTGGCAATTTCCATATCGGCCATAGTTTTTGCCGCATTTACAATTGTAAAGACAATTCCCTGAACACCTTGAAAAATAATCATTGACAAAACATACCCACAGCTTATAAAATGAGTCATCAATGGCAACCTCAGCAAAAACCGCAAAAGCAATCAAGCTTCCTTCTATAAAAATTCCAAAAATAAATCTAAATCTGCAGAATTTTTTTGAAGATTCCAAAGCATATACGCCAATTCTTCTCGTTCTTCTTCTTGCATCATCTTTTCTATTAGGAGCTTTGACTACCAAACTTTCCATGTCGAGCCAAACAGGCAAAACAGACAGCGGCGATCAGGCAGTCCCTGCTGCGCCAAACGTACCCAATCAGCCTGCGCCCGGTACAAAAGTTGATGTTGAAATCGGACATCTGCCGGTTCTGGGGGACAAAAATGCAAAAGTCGAAGTTATTGAATTTTCGGACTTTCAGTGTCCCTTCTGCAAGCAGTGGGCTGACCAAACAAAAGATCAGTTATTTAAAGACTATGTAGATACCGGCAAGATAAAATTTGCATATAGACAATACCCAATCGCACAACTCCATCCAAATGCCGAAAAAGCATCTGAAGCGTCAGAATGCGCAAACGATCAGGACAAATTCTGGGATTATCATGACTTATTGTTTAAAGAACAGACTGCATGGGCAAATCTTCCCGATCCGACCTCTCAATTCTCAACTTACGCAACTCAGGTTGGATTGGATAAAGGAGTTTTTGAATCGTGTATGAGCTCGGGAAAATTCAAAGACGTAGTGGCTAAGGACTTACAAGATGGCGGAGCAGCAGGTGTAAACGGAACTCCGACATTTTTTATAAATGGGGTTTCTCTGGTAGGTGCGCAACCATACGATGCATTTAAGACTGCTATCGATGCTGAGCTTGCTAAGTAAGTAGTTAAACTTTAATCCCGCAGAATAATAAATTCTTCAGATTCCTTTTCTCCATCAAGCCACTCAATATCAATATTTTTAACCTCGGAAAGAAAAGTGCCTTTCCAAAGCTTGTCAATTGTTTTTTCAATTACATCTTTTTCCCCGTAAAATTCCGCCTCTACTCTTCCGTCAGCAAGATTTTTTACCCAACCTTTTAGAAAAAACTCTCTGGCTGTCCTTTTTACGAACTGACGGAACCCTACTCCCTGTACAAATCCCGAAATAAAAACATTTGCTGTCATGATAGATGCGAATTCACACGAATAATTAATCCAAATTATTACGAATATTCCTCTTTTATTCGGATTTATTCGCAGTAATTTTATTCGGATGCATTCGTGAAGAGCTTTTAAGCTCTTTGAGTTTCCACATAAATAAAGCTCCTTTGTTTTTTGCATTCGAGTCTTTCGCAAAAGACAAGGCTTTGTCGAGAATTGAGCGGTGGATTGTCTTAGCAAGCTTTATATAAAGTCCCTTGTGCTTATAGTCTTCTAGCTGTTCTGAGAGATAAATTCCATAACTCTGAAATTCGCGGGAAATATATTTGTCTTTCAGAGGATCGAAGTCTTTGAGGATCTTTCCGATAGATTTCATTTCGTATTGTATCTATTCATCGCGGTATCAAAACCATGTTCGAGAATTTCCTGTATAACTTTTGAGCCGCGCTTAATAATCTCTCTTACTTTTCCCGCTTCGCTTCTTTCAAAAACGCTTAAGACGAACTTATCGACGTGTTTTAATTTTTTTTCTTTACCCGCATTATTTACTCCCAACCTTAGTCTCCAGAATTTGTCTGTTCCTAATTTTTCCATTACAGATGTGACTCCTTTATGTCCTGCTGTTCCGCCGCCAAATCTTATTTTCATGTAGCCTAGTGGCAGGTCTATCTCATCATGAATTATCAATAAATCTTCGGGTGAAATTTTGTAAAAAGAGGAGATTAGCTCTACCGCAAGACCTGAATCATTCATATAGGTTTTGGGTTTTGCGAGGATTACTTCCGCAAGTTTGCCTTTCTTCGGCTGCCATTCGGTTTTTACAATCTCCGACTTTAATTTCTTATTATTATCCCAAACTGTCTTCGAAGAAGATTCAAAATCTTTAAGAAATCTCTCAATGACCGAAAATCCAAGATTATGTCTTGTCTTTTCATATTTATCCCCCGGATTACCGAGGCCAACTATTAATTTCATGAACAATATTATATCAGCAAATCTTGCAGAAATTTAAATTTTTAATAATTTTAAGAGAGTTTTAAGGGCTCCATGCCTGGACGTAAAAGTCTAGGATCAGACAGTGCCGTAACAATTGAGGTCATTAATTTTTCTTTTTCTCTCCATTCAATCTCTTCAAAAATTCGCTCGTATATAACTTCCTTAGGTGATTTATCATTCCCTCCTATGCGTTCAAAAGTTTTTTCTGCAACCTCAATCGTTAAAAGATTTTGCGATAAAAGTGTTCCTATTGTTATCTCATTCCATGTCTTTCTATAAAGTGGTATGTCAGTTACGGTGTAGTTAGGTACACCGCCCCCTCTCCTCGGCTTCCATGTGCTTGGTCGACTAACAGTAGTATTCACTTCTTTAGTATTCCAATCAAAACGCGCCTCAACTGATTTGCCATCTTTAGATTGAGCTAGATTAAAATCTGACCCTGGATTAATTTGCTTAAGCATAAGCATCTTCGCAATAACTCCGCTTTCTGCCAAACGCCCTACTGCCTTAGTTATATTTTCAGCCAGTTCGGAGTTTTGTTCGGGTGATTTCGTACCTACTTCTCCAATTCCAGTAGTCTCTCCTCGTATTGTCATAATAAGCAAATTATATCAAATATTATAAGGTAATCAAGTTCTAGATATTATATCTTTTACCTCTTTATTTTCAACTTGAGAAAAATCTTTGTAAAACTGCCCTATTGCATTTAAATCATTAGCAACCTCAATTGTAACTATTGAGTCAAAATATTTTTCAATATTATCATAGGTATCTTTTGCAATTACCGGCGCTGCAAGTATTACTTTCCCGGCTTTTTTCTTTTTGAAATACTTCAAAGCGCACAAAACAGTAGCTCCGGTCGCCACTCCGTCATCAGCCAGAATTATTGTTTTATTTGCAATCTTCAGCTGCTTTTTTTTACCCCGCAAATTTTTTTCAAGTTCTTCTCTCTCTTGATTTTTTACATCCAGTGCTTCTGCTTTGTAATCATGGGTTACAAAAAGATCTTTCAAGAGTTTTTTCTCCCAGTAAACAGTTTTTCCTGGCCCGACAGCTCCTATCGCAAGTTCAGGATTCAGAGGAGCGCCTATTTTTTTGATTACTATAATTTCAAAAGGAAGTTTAAGTTCCGAAGCAATTTCCCAAGCAGTAATCACACCGCCGCGAGTTATCCCAAAAACGATAACATCTTTCTTATTCTTGAAGCTTTGAAGTTTTTCCGCGAGTAACTCTCCTGCCTCTTTTCGATCTTTAAACATTTTAAAATTTTAAACCAAGCTGTGATTCATCATTCATAGCGCTAAAAGCTTCAGCTCCTTGGGACTCTTCTTCCTCATTCCAAATCTTTACTTTCCCATATTCCCCATCGTATCCCGGATCAATTTCTATATTTCCTTCCCGAACCTTCCTAACTCCTTCCGCGACTTTTTCTCCCGAATGTTTTGAAATCTCAGAAATCGGAGTCTTAAGAAGTACCTCAATTTCAGAACCGAATTCATGGCAAATATTTTCAAACGCATCTTTTACCTTTTGACTTAAGACTGTCGCCGAATATGACTCCGCAATTATTTCATTTAAGGGAACTAGCTTCACATAAGGCGGATGATTCTTTCCTTTGTCCGTATACCATTTTATCCCCGAAGGACTTATTTTGGCCTCGCTTTCAATAATCGCTCCCTTTGACAATTCCTGCACTCGGTACAAAACTCCTTCCGTCAGTCTTCTCTTGCAAACCGGGCAAATATTTCCGTCTTTGCGAAGTTCCTCCGGTCCTCTTATCACTTTACAATTCCTATGCCCCGAGAAATGATACTTCCCCTCTTCAGGATAAAATTCCACCGTATATTGAATTTGCAATTTCCCTTTCTTATCTCTTTTGATTGCATCAGCAATATCATGGTAATTTATTTTAGGGGTGGCAGAAGAGTCCCGCCCAGGCGGGATGACAGGACCCCGATCAATCTTGGAAGCGACCTCAGCATTCTTTCTCAAAGTAAAAACTGTGGCTTCCCGCCCCATCTTTGGTCCTGAATGCGCATCGGAAAAAGAAAGAATTGATCGGTTTTTAAGCTCCGGCATCACCCAATTCATCTCGGGATCGCTTGAAAGTCCGGTCTCAATTCCGTAAATATTTTTAGCGTATTTTCCAAATGCCTCATCCAGTGAATCAAATCCAGATGCACTTCCGTAAATTCCAAAATGAGGAGTCCACACATGACAGGGAATCAGCAGTATATTTTCATCAATACCTAAGAGAAGTTCGACAAGATTTTCGGAGGATAATCCAAAAATCGGACGGCCGTCTGCCATCAGATTAAAAGCCCGTCTTGTAAATTCTTTAGTTATCTTTTCAACTGTTTCAAGGCTTGGCGCAAAAATCAGATTATGAATCCTTCGGAGTTTATCTCCTTGTTTGTAAATACTTGAAAGCTCGGTGCTGAGCAAAAAGAGTACCTCTTTTTGGCTTTCAGCTTTCTGACTACTGTCTACAGCTGTAGTCCGTAGTCCGTAGTCTATAGACTTTAATTTATACAATCCTTGTGTATCTTCACTAAGCTGACTTTTAAGCTCACGAAACCAAAGAGGGTGAGTAAAATCGCTTGCGGAAATTATATCAAGACCTTTAAGTCTTGCCCATCTTGCCATCTCAGGCAAAATCATATTTGGAGAAACCGCTCGGGAATATTTACTGTGTAAATGAAGATCAGCTACAAAAGTCATATTATCCGATATTAATCGCTCCTTGAGCCGTATTCGAATAGTTCTAAAAAGGCGAAAGGTAAGATAAGTCGGACAAAGCTATTATAACATTTAAGCTTCGCTTTCCGACCATGACTTCTGAGCAGACGAAACCGCCTCTATTAATGCAGTTACCCCTTGCTCTTTGAACACCATTCTTACTTGGGAGGTTAAATGATCAAGAATGGTCTTATCTAATGTCATTCTGTAAATTTCATCATCTCTTACCAAAATTCCTTCCGTAAGAAGTTTTCTGATATTACCCTGCGCTGAAACTGTAAGCCTTCCTTCTTCTAAAAATCTGCCGAGAAAAGGTGCATTCTCAGACGCAGCTTCAATGCCTTGGGCAAATTTTATTTCATCAGCAGGAAAATTGATTGGAGCCTCTAATTTGGTGGATTGCAAAACAAACGCTGTGAGGATTTCATATTCAGAGGGCTGCATAGAAACGTGCTCTGATCCTATTCTTCTATCTGTTTCCGTTGTCATTCAAATCACCTTCTTTGAAATCTTAATGGAGCAAGAATAGCACTGGATCTTTAGATTGTCAATGCATCAAGATTCCTATTGTGATGAACAAATTATCATAGCATCACCTTCTCTTTTGTCTTTCTTGCAAAATTTAATTACCACCGGAAGACTTTGCTAAATCTGGAAACATATTCGGCAAAAATCTCCTACTTATAAATTTTTCTGATAGTTTATTTATCGCTTCTTGTGAGACAGAAGACACAAATAAACTTGCCCAATTAGGTAGTTGCCCAACCTCCCTAACAGCCTCTTTAGTGGTGGCCAACCAGATTAGTCCTTTGTCTATTGGGGACACCTCTATCTTAAATGGCAATGAAGGAATGTGTTCTTGCATTTCGCGTCTGAATTGAGATTGTGCATCACTGTTTTCCACGATCAGATTGAAAAGAGCCCACTCGCTTTCAAGTTGCTCAAAAATTATGTCTTCTGAATTTAAGTCTATTGCTTTCTTATCTTCCATAAAACCTACTAAGATAGGTCTTGGAGGAGTTTTTTTAAAAACCAAATGATCTGGCAAAACCAATCCCGAACCCAACCTATTCAGTACTGGGTTAATAATTTTTGAAGTTAAAACAGGATTAGTAACAAAATATTCTGGATTTGTTTGTACAAATTCTCTGGTAATAATCTCTTCAAAGACTTTTCCTTTTAATTGTCCGCTTGCTTTTCGTAAAGCTTGTACTTGCTCTCCTTTATACCAACGTTTTATGTCTTCATTTCCTATCTCGCTTGCACTAATTGTTTGCTCGAAGAACCTCTCGAGCATATGAACAGCGTGACTTGATAATAAATTTAGTGGAAAACCAGATTCAGTCATCAAATCTAAGCACGGTTCATCTGGCATATCGAGTAAAGAGTGTTTACGGGGAACCTTTTGGACATATTGAGTCCGTTTTTCGCTAATAGTTTTATTCTTAGACCTACGGGAAGATTGATTACGAAATTTAGTTTGCTTAAATTTTTCCAGCCTCTGACTTCCTCCCCAATCATAATATTCATATTCGCGCATAATTTGAAACAATACCACTGCTTCTCGATTTTGTCAATTACTTTTTGTGGTGGGAGAATTGTTGTTTATAGAGTTTCTTTATCTCCTCCACAGTTGTGGCATCTTCTGCTCTCTTGTCTTTTTCTCTAAATTTGACTAATCTAGGAAATCTTAAAGCGTATCCCGACCCATCCTTATCACGTCCCGCAGTATGAATTGGAGAACGGGTTATTTCATCGGCAACTATTTCTAAAACTACTTTCGGCTCCAACCAAAAAGAAGGAACTATATCCGAATTTACCCGCGCCGGCTTGTGTTCAACTTTTAGCTTTTTTGAAATTTCATTTACTTTCCGGAATTCATCATCCGTGAGTCCCGTTCCCAGCCTTGTTATCGAGACGAATTCATCTTTTTTGTCATCATAGACTCCGACGAGTAATCCTCCCACTCCGAATTCAGTTCTCTTTCCTTTTCCTGTATACACGCCAATCAGAACGCAGTCGACCGTATCATTTAATGCTCCTGCCTGAGAACGCTTAAACTTTACCCAATGAAATCCTCTCCCTCCTGCAATATACGGGCTATCAAGTTTTTTTAACATCAGCCCTTCAAGTCCTTCTGAGATTTCTTCTTCAAAAAATTTAATAATCTCAGCCGGGTTTTTCAGAACTCTTTCTTCCGCAAGCTTTACAGTCTGATTGTCTTTATGAAGAATTTTTTCAAGAAGCTTTCTTCGCTCTCTATATGGTTTTTCCGTAACATCCTCTCCATCCAGATACAAAATATCGAAAGCGAACATCACAAGCGGAAGTTCTTTTGCTTTCTCCTCAACATTATATTTCCTTCTTCTTTTGGTCGTCTCCTGAAACGGTAGGAACTCCGAAGTCACGGGATTGTATGCAATCGCCTCGCCCTCAAGAATTGCACTTTTTGCTTTTACCTCAGATAAAACCCCATCAATCAAATCAGGAAAAGCATGCGTCATATTCTCAAGATTTCTTGAGAAAATCTGGACAACCTCTCCTCCACCTCCGAGGTGGTGTTGCGCCTGCGGCACACCTCGGAGGTGTATCCTATCCAAATGCACCTGGACTCGGAATCCGTCAAACTTCGGCTCCGCAGCAAATTCTTCACCGAGTCTTTTTACAGCTTCTTCTGCTGAAGGCAATCTTTCGGCAAGCGCAGGTCTGACAGGCTTTCCGACCATAAGTTTTGTTTTTTTGACTGCGTCAATTCCGCTTTTGAAGAAAGTTTGGGCTACGAGTCCAAGATCGCTTGTCTTATTGTATGCATCTTCCAAAATCGGACGAAGAGTCTTGTCACCGTGTTTTGCAAGAGATAAGGAATCAAGAATCGTCGGTCCGCCGATTCCAAGTCGCAAAGTCCCAAGAGGAATATTTACGACATGCTTGACCGAAATAGGATCAAGCTTTTTGAGAAGCTCGGAAAGCGTCCCGACTTTCTTCTCAACAGTTCCTTCACCTGAAAATTTAGCTATTTTTAATAACTCATCGGATACTTCAGTTACCGATAACTCCTTTTTGCTTATTACTTTTTGCTTATTACTCAATGATTGCGCAGCTAATCCGAAGTTTCCTTTTTCACGATACAATTTTATAACTTCGTTTTTATCAGTATCAAATGCACGGGCTACTGATTGCGCGATCATTGCTTCCGCCATCCCAATTTCTGTAGGCTCAAAAAACGGCGCTACGCGTCCCTGAAGAAGGTAGCAGATCTTCCCAATCTCCTGCGCATCCGACTCCTTAAAAAGCCGAGAAAGAATATCTATCAGCTCCAATCTCTTGGATGTCCCTTCTAACTTCTCGTAATATTCCCCTAAGGTCCTAAATTTCATCAAAGCATTCTCCTATCCTGATCACCTATTAAATCAACAATCTCCTTATTCGTCATTCGCTTTGGCCAAATTAAACTATTATCACGTACGTTATAGATTGGCAAGGCATTTTCAGGTTTTTCATCCCATACTTTTTGTGCAGTTTCAAGAACTACCTTCAGTGTTCTAGGGGTTGGATCATACAGCCCGATACCTATAAACCAACGCGGCGCTGAACGAATTGGTATTAATTTTTCTCCAGATACACCAGGCAAAGAGACCTCAGTGCGTACTCTACGACTACTAATTATAACTGAGACTGCTCCCCAGGGTATCCAATCTCCTCCTTTTACTGAGACACCACGTTTATTATGAGGCGCCCCATATACACTTTCATAATCTTCATCTTTTATCTTCTCGGCAAAGTCTGAAGAATAGACACCTCGTCTTAAAATACTTTCCAATTTTTGCTCTGTTGAACTATGTGTTACAAAATCCTTGTAATGAACTGAGAGATCAATCACTCTTCCCATCGCATAATCCTTCATGGATCCAGATTTAATTTCACGTTCTAATACTCCATTATTTTCACTCATTTCATCATGTATTTTGCGGCTTTGGTCTTGCCGCTTTTATTGACAAACCCTTTAAGGTTTGGTAAAATTTGTTTATTAAGGGAGAACTGCTGATGCGGGTCTCCTTTTTTATTTGGCGCTAACATCCGGAAGTCCTCCAATCATAATATCACTCTTATTAATAACTTTTAAATCTATTTCGTTCCCAATGGGTTTTTCTTTCTTCTTCATAAAGTGGCGGGACAGCCGGTAAGAAATAAGATCCGCTATCTCAAGTCCCGCCTGATCCCAGGACTTTTTCATTATATTTGGCTTTAAAATGTGGTGATTTTTGAGTTTTTCATCGCTAACCAAACCTATTCTTGTTGTTCTTGCGCTTTCCCATGCGAGTAGAAACTGTTTATCAAGTATTTTATTTCTTTGCTCAACGTATATTTCTCCATATTCTTTTTTGCTTAATTTTTCTTCAAAAATACCCAATATGTAGCTAAAACTTAAAAAATAAGGGTCGGGCGGGGCAACCGGGAAAGTTTTTGCAAACCAGGGTTTATTGATAACAAAAGTAATTATTGAGAATTTATGGTTTTCCAGTAATTTGTTTAAAGCTAAGTAAAACTTTTTTCTAAATGAGGGATTTGCCAAATCTTTAAATTCTTTTTGCTTTGCCTTATTTGTTCTTGTTAATTCCAAAGAGTGCAAAACAATCTTTTCAGTATTAAATAAATTCTTTTTAAATTTAATTAAAGCTTTGCAAGTTTTTTTATATTCTTCTTTTTCAAAAACTATTCCAGTTAAAACAAATAAGGGGAAAGTCGGATCTATTTTATCTGAATTTAAATTATGATCTCCTGATTCATCTACAAATAAATATTTCATTGGAAATTAAACATTGACCTATTTCATTATGTATTTTGCTGCCTTTGTCTTGCCGCTTCCAACTTTTCGTAATATTGCCCTAGTGTTTTAAACTTCATTCTTTTTTCTTTCCTTAAGCATTTTATTAATTTGCTCGTTTGGGATCATAATTGGCCACAATAAACTTCTATCCTGCATCGCGTATATAGGAAGACTATGCTGGGGCTTTTGTCTCCAGATCTTTATCGATGTATCTAATTCACCGCGAAAATCGGCAGGAAAGCAGAGTAATCCCAAAAAATCTTTAGGCTTTGCTCTACGATGTATTAGTTTTTCTCCATCAGTTTTAACAGCTATCTCTTCTTCAGTAACCCTATCTGAACTTATCATCAATGCGACACGCCTATTTATTCCCCATACTTCCATACTACCTTCTCTGGTAGAGATAAATTTTTTATTATATTCAGCATCATAATTTCTGAGATAGGATTCATCTCCAATTCTTTTCGCGTATTCTTCTGTATAAACACCTTTCTCTAATATACTTTCTAATGTATCACTAGGAAGACTATGGATAACGTATAGATTAGAATTTGAAATTGGGTCTATCACCTTTTGCATAGCGAAATCTTCCATGGATCCTGACGGAAACTCTACTCGCGTAACTAAATCTGTTCTCCCTTCGCTCATATATTATTTCATTATGTATTTTGCGGCTTTGGTCTTACCTTGTTTGCGGATTATACCAGCCCTGATCAAGCCTTTCAATTCATTCAAGATCGTGTCTTCTGAAACCATTGGGAAAAGCATTTCAAAAGCTTTGTTCTGAAGATAGCCGGTCTCCTGAATATATTCGACTATCTTAAGTTGCCTGTCGGTCAGCATAAGCGGTTTATTTCCAAGTTTTTGCCTCAATTTTCCGTCAATTGAGATCTTTTCAACCTTGTCTTTTATCTTTGAAAGTTCGATCGCAAGGCCTTCTGTAAAGTATTCAAGCCAATGAGTCAAATCTCCATCATGCTTTTCAACGCTTTGTAAAGATTCATAATATCTCTCTGCTTCCTTATCAAAATATTCTTCAAGAGAAAAGAATTTACGTATGTCATAACCTTCAAGAAAGAGAATTAAAGTCGATAAAGCCCGCGCAACCCTCCCGTTTCCGTCAAGAAAAGGGTGAATTCTTACAAATTCATAATGAACAACTCCGCTCTTCAAAATGGGATGAATTTCCTGTCCTTCGGGCGTATTCATAAATGCAATCAAGTCATTTATTTGTATAGGAACTGCCACAGAAAGCGGGGGACGGAAAGAGACCTTTCCGGTGTAACTATTCTTCACAACCACCTGAGTTTTTCGGTACTGCCCGCATTGTTCCTCGGGTAAAATCTTTTTTACGGCAAGTGCATGTAGCTTTTTAATAAACTCATCATCAAGTTGCTTTTTTGGATCTTCTCCAACTTCGCCGATATACTCAATAACCTTTCTATAATTAATAACCTCCTGAATATCGCGCTGGCGCGCGACGACATTGTCCCCCATTATTACTTTCTCAGCTTGCGAAAAATTGAGCTCATTTCCTTCAATGTGAGTTCCGTAATGAACAGTTCGGACAAGTGCATCTTCCTGAAATTGTTTCTCGTAATAAGGGAGTAGTGGCGCTCTGTCTATAATTTCCTTTGAAGCCTCAATAATCCCAATGTTTTTAAGGATTTTGTGAGTTATTGTAAATTTCGGCGAATACATTTGCGTTAATTATGCGGGAAATATCGCGCTTAGTCAATCCATGGAAGCAGTAAGTTGATAAAATATTTCTTCGCATTCGCCAAGCTCACCACTCGAAATACTCTTATAGAAAGATCCAATAAGCCATTTTTTTCCGGCATTTGGATCTTCTAGGATTACAGGATTACCTTTAAGTGGTTCGATGCAAGATATTATTATTCTTTTTGTCCCTTCATCGGTATCATAACCTCCTTCAAATCTTCTATGTCGGTATTGACTAAGACCTGAACTTGAAAGCGCCTGCCAAAAAGTTGGCTGATGAGGTTCGGTTGAAATTGTCAAAAAATCGACTAATAGACCGTGCAAAGCCTGCTCTCTTTCTTTTAAACCTTTTTCTCTTTCGACTGTCATAGGCAAAGATTATATCATATATAAATTAGTGCTATAATTCTTTTATGGCGGAGGACAAAACTAAAAAAGAAACTAAGCTTCAGGTAGAAATTATAAAGCAAATGCTGACTCTTTCTACAAGCGGGTTTGGGCTTGTAGCCGCTCTTGCGTGGAACAGCCTAATTCAAGAAGTAGTAAATACCTACGTTAAGAAATGGCTTCCTGGAAATTCAGGAATTATTTCACTTCTAATCTATGCACTAGTAGTCACAGTCCTTGCCGTTGTAGTAACAATGCAGCTCAGTCGTTTGTCAAACCGTCTCCAATCCGAATCAGAAGAATAATTGATTTAAGATTTCCATTGCAATATAATCAGCTTATGCGATACCCTTGGGTTTTTGTCTCAATAATGGGTGTTTGGATAGCAACACTTTTCGTGATAGGATTTAAAATTGTAGACCCGGGGCTTCTTTATATTTATTCCTCGGTTACAGTTTTAATTCTCTTCTTTTTAGGCTTTGCCCGAAGCTAAAATATCTAAATGTTCAGATTCTTTTATATTATTGGACTCCTAATAAAATACGCTTTTATTTATCTTCTATTAAAATTAAATCTTTATAAAAAACCAAAGCCTAAACTTCTTAGAAATTTTTTTGAAGAAGCGGGAGGATCATTTATCAAATTCGGACAAATTCTAGCACTGCGAGTTGATTTTCTGCCCAAAGAATATGCTCTCGAAATGATAGACATGTTTGACAATGTGGGGACTTTTTCCTATGACGATGTCAAGTCTATTTTTATTCAAGAACTGGGAGCACTGCCTGAAAAAATCTTTAAAGATTTTCAAAAAGAACCGTTTGCCTCAGCTTCTTTTGGACAAGTCCATGGAGCCAAGCTTGAAAATGACCATATAGTTGCTGTGAAAGTGCAAAGACCCGGAATAGAAGAAAAAGTAAATGTGGATTTTTTAATTATTAGTATTTTAGCTATAATAGCCGACCTTTTCTTTAAAATTGATGCCCTAACGTGGAAAGAATTTACTGCGGAATTTAAGAAATGGACCAGGCAAGAGCTTGATTATCGGGTAGAAGCAACCAATATGAACATCATAAGAAAAAACGCAGCATCAAATACTAATATCGTTGTTCCAAAAACTTTTCCTCATTTGTCTACAAGGAGAATTCTAGTTGCAGATTACATTGAAGGCATTCCTTTAAGCAGAGTCTTGCGGGGATTTAAAGATGGAAGACTAACTCCTGAGGATCTTAAAGACATGGGGATAGATATCAAAAAAGTTCCAAGAACTTTTACATATGAGTTGTTACGGGAATTTTTTTTGGACGATATTTTTCATGCTGATCCTCACCCTGGAAATATTCTTATACTTGCCGAGGGTAAAATAGCACTTCTTGATTTTGGAATTGTGGGACAATCCGTCACACACAATAAGGCTGACTTTATTAAATTTACCAAGAGCGCAGCTGAATCAAACCACGCTAGAGCAACCTTCCATTTCGCAAACTATTCAAGCGATGAATTAAGAAGTATCGTAGGAAGCGCTATTCCTGCAAGTTTTTCAGAAGAAGAGGTAGAAGGATTCATGAAGCAACTCGCCGATCATTTCTCAAGATCGGTTTTCAAAATTACCCAAGCCAATCGAAAAAATCTCGCAGACTTGAAAACGGACTACGCGATGGTATTTCTGGAAATTGTAAAAGCAGCAAAGAAACTTAAGATCAGATTTCCCAAAGAAGCAACGCTGTTTTTCAGAACCATTGTAATAGTCGGACTCTTGGCAAAACAGCTGGACAAAGACTTTAAGCCCACTGAGGAAGTTAAAAGATTTTTTAAAGATTTTCCCGAGGAAGTATTGTTAGAAAATGTTCCCGAGCAAGCACCTTTTAAAAGAATCAATAGAGAAAAGGCGCTTGAACAATTGAACAGCTGGCTTTCATATCTTGTGGAGATCGATCCTTCTCTTTATAAGATTGTCAAGGAAAATTTAAAAGCTTATAATTAAGAAAAGTTAATGGACAAATTCTTAAATTTTTATAATAAATATCCTTGGGTCGCAGGGGTAATAGTTCTCCAATGGCTGGTCACTGCATTTATCATCATCTATTCTCCCGAGGCAGACGTAGCAAGGATAATGGGAATTGCTTTTTTCTCTACAATAATATATGCCTACATAGGCTTTAAGATCCCTAAAGCCTAGAATTTTAATTCATCTATTTATTGACAATCCGGTATCGAATGCATTTTCTTAATCTCAATCGCCACTCCGGTATCGAATGCACGAGAAGTAGAATGAGTCGTTATGGGATACCCCTAACGGGGAGGGACCCAGACAAGTGAGTGAAACTTCGAGAGCATGAAAAGAGGCGTGGCGAGAGTTTTTGGTACTTTTTCGGCAAAAAGTACTAGAGAAGTTCTTTCATCACTTTTGGGATTTCGTCGGCAAGATCTGAAGTTCAGGAGTAGATATTATTCGCCAAAGCGGCCCAATGCTGCTTGCACCTCAACATTAGTTAGCCGGGTTTGACCGTCATTTGTAAGAGTTAGCGTATATGTGCCCGGATCAAGCGGACCGCCTATGATAAACGTTTGCTTTGTTGAAGGAGGATCATCAAATACAATTTCAAGGCCTGACGGATACTTCACGACCACATGTATATCCTTACTAGGGTCTATTCGTCCCGACTTTCCCCATGTGGCCCATCCTGTCAACCAGTCATTCTGGGCCAAGCCAATCATTTGGTAGGATTTGGATTCACCTATATCTAGGCTTATGCGTTCTTTTATTTTCGCGTCATTAACATTCGGGGTACTTGCTTCAGGATTAAAATTAAGAAAATTAGAAGTTATATAAGGAGTTACTGCTATAATAAGGATCGCTATTAACAGGAATATTTTGTCGTGTAGATCAAGACTTACATGAATTCTTCGGTGTGGAGTTTTTTCTTCGCTATTTCCCATGGATACAATACTTGCCATACTTTTGTGCTATATTTAAACATTAATATTTATGCAGTAGGTTTGTCAAGAGGCCAAATTTTTCATAACTCTGGGGATTTCGTCGGCAAGATCTGAAGAATTGAAGTATAAACCAACTCTTTTTGCCAAACTTTCACCTGCTTTTTTGTTTATGTAGCTTGCGCATTTTGCAGAAAGAAAAGCATCGTTTTTGCAATACAATGAGGCTACCAATCCTGCCAGTACATCTCCTGTCCCGCCTTTCGTCATTCCGGCATTTCCGCCTGAAATTTCGACCAATTCGTCAGGCGAGGCGACAATATCTTTCTCTCCTTTAACTAAAACTACGCAATTATATTTCTTCGCCATTTTTCCTACATTTTCTGTAGTTGGTTTTTCTTGGAAGAGCATCTCAAACTCTTTCGGATGCGGAGTTAAGATTGAATTTGTAGGAATAAAATCTAAATCCATTACCTGAAGTGATCCTCCGTCAACCACCCATTTCTTATCTTTATATTTCTGGAGCAATTTTTCAGTAAGCTCTTTTGTATCATCGTCCCCAACTTCTTCTCCATCTTTTCGGGGCATTCCCGGTCCAATTAAAATACAATCTGCATCATTAATATAGTCATCGACCTTATCTCTTGGCACAATAATTCCATCTCTAAATTCTTCTTTTGCCTTTGCGACTACCTCATTGTTCTGCGGAACAGAGCAATAATAGACCATATCTACAATCCGCGATGCAACTTTCAAAGGCCAGAGAGATGCGGCATGAAAAAGTCTTGAACCTGCTATTATAAGCACTTTCCCATTCTGCCCTTTATGCGAATCACTCGCCGGAATATAAAGTTTTTTAAGATCGTTTTTATCAAAGTTTTTCATTAGTTGATTTGTCCCGCTGGTAGTTTCCAGTCGGGATCCCGCCTTGGCGGTGATTGATTGGTTTATTTGTTAATTAGTTGATTCCTACCTAATTCTACCACCTGAAAATCTTTAAGTTTATCATCAATAAACTCCCTGTGCGTTGTCGTTATAAAAGTCTGCTGTTTCCCAAGAATATCAAAAATTAGTTTAATATGCCCGCTATCAAGCTCCGAAAATATATCGTCTAAAACTAAAATAGGCCGTATGCCTACTTTTTCTTCCACCAAGCTGAGCTCAATAATCTTTATCTGCAAAATCGTAAGTCTTTGCTGGCCGCGTGAGCCAAAAGACTTGATGTCATGCGTCGAATTTCCCGAAAGCATTGAAAATCCTACATCATCCCTGTGAGGACCTACCAGCGTCACGCCTGAAGCAAGCTCGGCATCTTTATATTTTAATAATCTTTCCTCTGTGATCGTACTTTTGTCATAAAACGCGATGAAGTCAAAAATATCTTTTGAGAAATTATTTATATTTTGGATGAGCTCTTCCCTCTTCTTCGTCACAATATTTCCGTTTTCAATAATAAGCTTGTCCCAATATTCAAACTGCTTTTCATTCCCGCCGGGCAGAGCCCTCTGGGCGGCGCCTCTTCCTGTTTCTCTTGCGTTATAAAGAAGCGCGTTTCTCTGTCTTAAGGCTTTTTCAAATACGGAATAAGCATTACGGTAATCCCTATCTGTCTGTTCCAGAATTTCGTTGAGGAGTCGGCGTCGAAGACTTGGGCCTCCGATTATAATATCCAAATCTTCAGGAGAAAAAAGGACGCAGAGGAGATTTCCTGCAAAATCCACACGTCTTTTAGCAACTTTATTTACCGTATATTTCCTACTTACTTGCCCTGAGCTTGCTTGCAATGAGTTAGTCGAACCTGCCGAAGGGTCACGCTTTACGAGAATTACCTGAAGCTCTACAGAGTCTTTGTCGGAAGAATTCGAACCTACTTCTCCGGTAACTCTTGCAGAAGTTTCTCCAAATCCGATAATATCTTCATCCTTCTCAGCCCGCGGACTTTTACCCGTAGTGAGCATTGAAATGGCTTCTGTGAAGTTGGTTTTCCCTGCAGTATTCGGCCCGACGACAACAGTTGTGTTTTTGGCAAATTCAAACTTAGCCTTTTCGTAATTCCTGAAATTCTGGAGACTTAAAGACCGAAGAAACATGACTGAATTGTAGCATTCTCAAATTTCTAAAGCAAAGTTATTCAGAGGATTGATTTTCCCCAAATAATGCGTTGAATTTATCAACTTCAGTCTCTGCCACCCAGACAAACTCATCAACCCTATCTGTAAAAAAAGACAATTCGGCTTCTTCAAGTACTTGACCTTTTCTCCAAACTATCCATTCTGATTTCCAAACTTCAGTCAGCAATAGTCCTCTTGATTTCACTTCTGGAAGAACTTCATCAATGCTATCAGCAACTCTAAAAAGTTTATCAACTCCTGTGTATTCTCGCCAAAAGGTTCCTTTTCTGCCAAAAATATCCTCAGGCGAAACTGTAATTTCAGGTCTTAATTCCAAGGTCATATTATTAAGAGGCAGATTGGGGCTTATTTTATCACAGTTCCCACAAACTTCTCTCCATTGAAGTATTTATTAAGATTTTCAAAATCATCACCCCGCAATACAACTACTTTTACTCCCAACTCCTGTGCTTTTTGGGAAGCCACCGGATCAAATGGAGCATGCATTCCGGGAATCCACTCATCCCCCACCAGTTTTCGAAAATCTTCCCAGGAAATTTTATTAATTGGTTTTGCATCTTGAAACTTTTTTGGGTCTTTATCATAAACTTGAGCAATATTGCTTAAGTTTATGATCGTTCTGATATTATAATCCTCACAGGCCATTGCAACGCAATAATCCGTAGACCACCCTGGCTTCCAGCCAGAACCAACAACAACTGGCTCATCCACTTTCCTTATGATTTCATAATGCTTAAGAATATAAGAATGGGCGATGTCCCGAAAAATGGTACGGATAAGATGGGCATTAAGTCTTGTCGCATGAATACCAAGCCAATCTAAATCTTCAGGAGCAAGCTTGTCTCCCACAACTTCTCTTACTGCTTTTTGGTAATGCCTAGTAGTTGATCCACCCCCTACTACAATAAAAAACTGGCGGTTTTCTTTTTCCGCCAGTTTGTCTCTTATGAAATCATTAAACCTCTTAAGAAAGACTATATCTATGCCTCCATTTGGGACAACAAGCGAACCCCCTAGCGAGATAGCAATTTTCTCAGAATAATTATTGTTTTTCATAAAAAGTTGGTATCCGTACTAAAATATGATATTAACAGGCAGTACTATGAAAATCAATTATGAACTCCCGTTCTCCTCTCTGACATAATACGAGCGATTTCTTTCACGTTATCACGACTCTTTACTCTTTCTCTTAAAATCTCTTCAGAACTAAGCCATAATGTGTCTACCACTTCATGATCTGCCTTATGTATGTCTATTCCCCCTTTTATTCGCGCAGTCGAATGATAGAGTATTAGCCGTGGTCGTGCACCTGTTGTAGCATCATGATGTCCTTCTTTTGAAATTACGGGCAATTGATCAAGTATTTCTACATCTTTTACCCCAAGTTCTTCTTTTACCTCTCTTATTGCAGCATCATGTATTTTTTCACCATCTCTAACTTCTCCACCAGGAAATGCCCACATTTCATCATCCCGAGGTCTTACTAGTAAAATCTTATTCTGTGAATTTAAACATACAATCATTGATCCAATCTGTTCTCCCGTTGCGGTTTTTCTTTCAGCCTCTTCATTAAGAAAAACTTGTGTCTCTCTTCTTACGATGTCTGAAGTATCTCCCATAGAAGAAGTGCCAAATAAAGTTTGTATTTCTTCAACAAGCTTTCTCCGTTTTTCAGCTATTCCGTCATCCTGATCTAAACCAACAGCATTTTGTAAAAACTTTAGGTGTAAATCTTTCATTCGTAAATATAAATCCCTTGCTTGTTCTTGCATACCTAAAGGGAGTGATTCTGCGCGAACTAAACTCTTAAGAGAGTAATACAATCTTGCATCTGCTTTACCAAACTCAGTAACTTCTTGATATAATAGTCCTACCTTCTCATCAAGAAACGGAACATCTCGATAGTACGAAAGATTTACACTAAACATTTCATCTGGGTCGTAATCAGTAATAATACCTTGCTGAATATATCTACGAAGTAGTTTCTCATCTAGTGTTCCTGCACGTACCGCTAGAATATTGAACAAAGAGGACACAAATTGAGCATTGCCTTCGGACAAAAACTCTACATTCTTTTTGAGCATGTCAAAATTCATCCGCCAAGAAAACATAATATATCCAATTTCCATATCAATTCCACTTTCTTGAACAATTAACATAGCTTTTTTAACAGCTGCCATTTTCTGTCCTTTTGCAATTTGCTTTTGAAATTCATCGGAACCACCCTCTACTCCCAAAAACACTTTATCTAGCCCCACTTCTTGTAGTTGTTCTAACAAACCTTGCTCCTTAAGCTTAATCAACGTATCAACTCGTAATGATGCGACAAAAGGAACACGTGGCATATCAGCAGATTTTAAAGCAGAAACGAGCCTTGATGTTGCTTCTGTGTCTCCGAATGCTTCCTCATCGGTTAATTCAAAACGAGTAATATTAAAATCATCAAGAAGTCCCTGAACCTCATTTACCACTGTTCCCTCAGGGACAGTACGATAATCTTTACCCGCTCTCAGACATCGTGAGCAAAATGTACATGCACCATAATCACAACCACGAGAGGTTTCAATCTTAACAGATCCCCCCAGATCAATAACGTCTTGAGTTAAGCCACGATAAGGACGAACATATTCTTCTAGGCTTGGCGGCGTATAATATAGGCTATCTTGTACTTCCTCTCCTCGAGTTAACGCTTTCGCCATACCTGCAAATACCTCTTCTCCTTCGCCAACAACTAGCTTAACATTCGGAAACTCCCTTTTTATTAGCTCCGGATTTGTATAGGTTGGAATTGCATTTCCCAATACCACAGTCATTGGAGATTTTGGAGGATCTTGATCGAGCTTTATGAGGAGGGACTTTGTATATTCCCAAAAATATATGGGAACACCTATTCCTAAAAGAAAAGGCATTCCATCTTTTCTTGCAAAATTTCTTACGCGTTCAGCAAGCTTATCAGTATCTACTTTACCAATTCTAACAAGTTCCGGTTGCACATCAAAAATGTCAAGTTCCACGCCCGAAACTTCTACAAGCAAACGGGCTGCTACTGATTCAATTCCAATCGGTTCATGTAAAGATAAGTCATACTCTCCTTCCATGTTAATAAGCATTACTTGTATATTATTCTTAAGTACTTCTTGTGCTCCGCTAATAGGCGCCACTTCTATATTTCTATTCATTGTTGCTCTCCTTATTTGTTGTTGCCAACATTGAATTTAGAAAAAAAAGTAGTATCTATTCCTCTATTCGGTAGCATAAAGGATCTTCCGATGGACATTACTATTTTATCTTTTCCGTTGCCGTTACTGCCCATAATATTTTTTAAATCCAAACCCGCTCATGGTGAGCTTGCTTGCCCTGAGTTTATCGTACGTTCGACACGGCTCAGTACGATACTGAGTCTAATCGAATGTATCGAAGGGTCGAATGTATAAATCCTAACCTAAGATATTAACATCTATCGTACCAAAAAACAAGAAGTTTTCAAACTATAATTAGGGTCTTAGCTCTCCAGTTTTAATTTGACGCAATATACTAAGAAGTTTTTCGTAATCTCCTATGTTAAGTTGCGTAAATCTCCCAGCTTCCTCAATTTTATAATCCAATCTTCTAACCTCCTTTAAAATTCCGTAATAATCTAAATTTTCTTGCAAAGATTTCTCGGGATAGCTTATTTTTTCGATCTCTTCATATTTCAAAGCTTGTCCTTCTTCATTAAAAAGGTAAACATTTGCAAGTGCAAATAGTATGCCATCTGAACTTATTACTACTCTAGGGAGTCTTCCGTATGAAGTTGTTGCTAATTCAATTTGTACTCTTCCATCTTCTGTAGTTACATCCTGTATTACAACTGTGGGTAAACTAAAATTGTCTGGAATATTTTCTATAAATCTTCCTCGACTATATTCCTGTTCATTATGCAAGGAAACATCAATACAATAATTAGGTCTATTTGTGGGATCACTGTAATGCCTAGATTTTTTTGATAAACCCGAAAAACGCATGAATAAATCTTTGTTTGTTTGTCTTAGAATTTTTTCTGTCGGACTTGTTCCCTCTCCCAGTGTCATGCGGGGTATTTTAGCACGAAAATGAAGAAAAATCTATTTATATGAACTAAAACCGTGATGTATCATATATCGATATATGATACATTATAAATTGAATCAAGGAATTATACTTCTCACTTCAAATATTCGTTCTCAGTGTTGACACTGAGAACAGTAATAGGTGCCGCAGCCGGCAAAGTATTTCTGGAATCTTAATTTAATTGTTCTCACCCTTCGAAGCTTTCTTGTCCTTCGTAGTTTTAACGAAGAAGGGAGCGAAGTGGGGTCAACTTCTGGTAACTCCGGCATGTGTATATTCTATTGCTTTGTTAATTAAAGCGGCAACTTCTTCAGGAGCTGAATTAATTACGCTATGACCATGCTCACCTGCGACTCCTGCAATTTGAAAATACATTACTCTACCTTCAGCTACGTTTTCTCTTAGATTTTCTCTATTGCTCTTTTTCTGCCTACGAAAGAATCTTCCGGCTAAATCTTTGCTCCTTGCGATTGGCACCAAATCTCCCGCTGTCCCATCTAAAACTACTACTGGAATTTCAATTTCTTCTATTTCTTTTCCCAGATTACTTCCTATTCCTCTTAAAGTGGAAAGGACTGTTTTCGGCTCTGCCGCCTCAGTATCTCTTGTCATTAACTCTTGATTTTCTGGAGTTGCCAGTTTGAAATCTTTGCTTTTTTGAATATTTGAGACGAAAATTCCCCTGAGCTTTTTCTGAAGAAACTGGCTATGCTCTACTGCCATTTTTATTGGCGGGAGAGTTGTTACTCTGGAGCCGATGTATGCAAGAGGAATCATGTCGGCCGGCTTTGCCATTGTACCCTGAAGAACCAATGCTCTAAATGCGTCGGGGTACCTTGCTGCGGCTTTTATGGCAAGCACTCCTCCCATCGAAGACCCAAAAAAAATTGATTTATCTAATCCTATTACTTTTTGGAAATCAACTAATGCATCCGCCATGTTGTCTAAAAATGGACTTCTTAGTGCTTCTGAATGACCAAATCCCGGCAGCTGAGGAGAAATTATTCGATATTTTCCTTTCAAACTTCTAACTAAATCTTTCACTCGTTCAGCTCCCTGAGGAACATTTTTCTCTAAGTTTTGTAGCCCAGGAGAATCTAGTATCTCCCCGCAAAGTGCTTTAGAAAGAAGTTCATTCCCCTCTGCAGATGCACCAATCCAACCATGGACATTTAATATGGGTATTCCATCTGGATTGCCATATTCTAAATATTCCCAGCGTTTTCCATTTACTTCAACTGTCTTTCTGGCGCCCATTGGCCATTCTGATTCCTGTTGCGCTGGATTTCCTATTTCCTGTGAAGCTTGTTCTTCCATTTACTTTCTCAATATAATCTTATGTCCTAGATATGTCAGCGCAATCACTACTGTTCCAAATGCCATAAGTGTTGCGAGAATACTTACGCTGTCTGCAAGTAAACCTGTGACGAGAACCGGAATTGGGGTCGCAAGGGCAATTAGTACATCTAGAAATGAAAATATCCGGCCGTGCATTTCTTCCTTGCTGTTAACCTGAAGAATAGTCCGCGCATTTACAGCAATAACTACTATCAAGATCCCCATGATGAAAGAAATTGAAGTCCCTATTATTCTTGTGACAAAGGAATCAAGGTATATAGGCGCAATTCCCATAGCTACAAGCACAATTCCTATGGCAAAAAGAGCTATAAGAATGGGTTTTTTCCTTCCATACATATGCTCAATCTTCCCCAAAACACTTACTCCGATTACAAGACCGGCAACAAGTGGCAGCATGAGAACATAAGTAATTGACGTCAGAGGAAGCGCAAGATATCTCCTCACGTATTCAAGAAGAAGTACAGAAAGAAGTCCTACAATAAGCTCCACAAATACAAGAAGCGCAAGCGGCAGGGATATTTTGATATTGCTTTTTACTTCCATAACAGTCTGGGCAAAAAGTATGAATGTCTTGCCCACCAGTGAATCTCCCCAAACATCAGGCTTCTTAATTTCAATTTTGGCAAGACTAAGACGCAAGATAAATCCGATGATAAGAAAAATGCTGCTTAAGATAAATGGAGCAATTTCGCCCGGCGTCCTAAGTCCGCCAAAAAGCTGAATTATAGGTCCTGCGAGTGCATAACCAAGAAGAACTGACCCCATCAGAGTAAAGAGGAAGAAGCTGTTTGCGTGATGCAAGATATTTTTGTCAACAACCAGAGGAATTGTCGCAGCTTCCGCAGGGATGAAAAATCTCGCAACCGATGAGGTAAGAAAAGCAATAAGAAGCAGAAGAGGAATACTTTCAACTGCAAATATATACAAAAAGAACAAAATAATAAGTAAAAAATCCGTAATAAGCATAAGCCTTTTTCTCTCGGTCATATCAACTATCGGGCCGGCAATAAGGCCAAAAATTATGGCAGGGATTGTGAGCGCTGTATAAAATTGAGCTTGAATAAAAGGAGAATGAGTTCTGTCTGCAATTATCAGAAGCGCAGTAAAATTAGACATGTTAAAAGCCACCTGAAGAAGGATTTGATTCCCCCAAAGCCTTAAGAATTGTGTATTTTTAAGAATTGCCGGCATAAGCTCTTTCTACAAAATCTTTTATTTCTTTTTTAAATCTGTCTTTTGAGAATTTACTTGCCTGAAGAATACAATCTTCTGGCTTAATTGTTAGATTGCTAAATTGTTTTATTGCTTTACTCAAACTTGCAATAGTCAATTCTTCGAAAAATAAACCTGTTTTACCATCAATCACTGTTTCCAAAACTCCTCCTGAACGATACGCAATAACCGGTGTTCCGACGCTCATAGCTTCTACCGGAGTAATTCCAAAATCCTCATCTTCTGCCGCTATTACAAACGCTTTTGCACCGCGCATTAGTTCCAATTTGTCCTCATCTGAAACTTCACCTAACATCTCTATATTAGGATGTTTGGATACTGAGATACTAAGTCCTCCAAAACTCCTTCCAAATACTTTCAAAGGGATTTTCAATTTGCCAAAAGCTTCAATTATGAGTTCAATATTTTTCGGACGGGCTATTCTTCCACCTGCTAAGTAGTAGTTTGTATTACGTATTTTGTATTTAGTATTTTGAGATTTATTTGGAGCTTGTGATTTTGGATTTGAGATTTCTACGGGGGGGTACACGACCGTAGCGTCTTTCTTGTAAAACTTTTTAATTCTTTCGGCTATATTCTTTGAGTTTGCGATAAAGTAATCGACATTTTGAGAACTTTTGTAATCAATAAGTCTTAGAAAATGATTGGCAAGTTCCCCAAAAACTCTGACAATTATATTATTTTTCCACTCCCTTGCTGTCGCAAACCCATAAAGATATCTTGGCGGTGTATGAGAATAGCAAATATGTATAGGCTTTTTTTTGTTAGTTGTTAATTGTGAATTGTTAATTGTTGTCCGAATGGAATTCGGACTATATGCTCCTGTTGCCGAAACGATTACAATGTCAAATTGGGAAAAGTTAAATGTTTTGAATACAAAAGGAGCTACAAGGCGAATAGGGCTTATTAACTTATGTTTAAATGGTAAAAACTGTAAAAAGGATGTTTTTATATCCCAGCTTGCCTCGCCGCTAGGCGGGTTTTCAAACTTTTCCCGGTGCGGCCCCAAAAATTCCGGTAAGTAAACAGTCGTATAAACCGGTGCATCCGGAAATACTTCATGAAGAGCTTCAAGCACTCTCTCCGCCCCACCATACTCCTTAATATAGTCGTGAACTAATGCTACTCGCATAGTAAATTTCTAATTATTCTAATTTCTAATTAACCTAAATAAATCCCAATCATCTAACTTTTATATAAATTGAATTAAAAATCAAATTTAGTTCTTTTGCTTCCTGCCATAATGACTTTGTTTCTTCTTTTAATCCAGGCACAGCAGTCGCAATCATCCTGAGGAAGTGTTTCACTTCCCGAGATTCTTTTTTGCAAATACCAATTTTATGCCTGAAATCTACCTTACTTTCAGCATCATCTGCTTCGCAATAATTCGCTCCCACACTTGTTGCTGCTTTTACCAATTGATTTATAAGCGGATCCGTAATCACCCCTCTTGGAATCTTTTTGCAAAATTTAATAATATTTTCTCCGAACTTTGCCGTTCGCTCTTCCAGATCGTATTTGGTATTTGTGTCTTTAGTCATTATTTAGAAATTAGTTCAATTAGATTAATTAGGTTAATTTAAAGCAGTTTCATTTGGGTTTTTTCGATTTTTTTCCCGCTGATAGTTTTCAGTCGGGATCCCGCATTTGCGGTGACTATTCTTCCGCCAGTTTTAAAAACCTCATCAAGCCGCCTTGGAAGAGTTTTAAAATCATAAGCCTCAAGAGCTTTTTTAAATCCCGGAACATCCAGATTTTTCATATCGCAATCTGAAAAATCATATTGGAATGGTGCATTTGTAAGAATTGTTGCAAGCTGATGGGCAAGCTTTGCATTTTCTTTTCCCGCCTCAAGTTTCTCCGCCAATTTTGGATTCTTAGCCTTGATTTTATCTATATTTTTGTAGATATTCTCTACGGAGTTATATTCGTTGATAAGACTTGAAGCAGTTTTAGGACCGATTCCCGAAACTCCCGGATAATTATCAGAGCTATCGCCCATTAAAGCCTTAAGTTCTATAAACTGCGAAGCATTTATTCCGTACTTTTCTTTAACTTTGTCCTCGTCATAAAGAATCATTTCAGAAATCCCTTTAACAGGCGCTAAGACTTTTGTTTTGTGGTTTACGAGCTGAAGCATATCGCGGTCGCCGGTTAGGATGTAAACAAGATGTCCTGTTTCTTTGGCTTTCTCTGCAATCGTACCTATGACATCGTCTGCCTCAAGGCCGTCGACAGAATAAACAGATATTTTTGCCGATCTTAAAATCCCCTGAATTATCCCAAACTGAGGAGAAAGATCGCTTTCCATTGCGGGACGTTTTGATTGATAGTCTTTGAAAAGTTCCTTTCTAAAGTTAGGAGCCGGCCTGTCAAAAGCAATTGCTATATGCTCAGGTCTTAGCTCCTGAATAATCTTAAGAATCATGCTGAAGAATCCCTGAACAGCGCCCGTCGGAGTTCCATCTGATCGCGTAAGTGGCGGCATTACATGGTAAGCGCGGTGCACAATCGCATTCCCATCTATTAAAACAAACTTTTCTTCCATAAGAACTTGTCCCGTATAAACGCCCTTCCGATGCGAGGATGTAAACCTCGAGAGGAAGTAAGTTCTATGTGGGATCCATGAAGGTATTATACCCCTTCGATATTTCCTATGCTATTATAAATTGATGGTAATTACTATTTCCAGCTCAAGAAACAAAATTCCCATTCGTCTGACAAAAGAGCGTTGGGTTCATATCATCTCCTCGCATAAAGAAATTACAACTTCCGACAAATCAAAAGTTATGGATGCAATTAAAAATCCTGATTTTATCTTGAAAGGCGACGTAGGAGAATTCCTCGCAGTAAAGAAAACCCTTGGAAAAAATCTTTGGCTTGTGGTAGTATATAAGGAAATAAACAGAAAAGACGGTTTTGTTCTCACAGCTTATCTGACAACGGATAGTCGCTGGCTTTTCAGAAGAAAAATATTATGGAACAAGCACTAATAAATTCTACACATTTTGCTGTGACCGACTTAGTTCGGCTGGCCCGGTATGGAAAATCAAAGCTCTGGATAGATTACGATGAGGAAGCAGATGTTTTATATGTAAATTTCAGTAAACCTCAAAAAGCTGATAATGCATATCAGGGAGAGGACGGAATTATCAGAAGAACAAAGAAGAATAAGATCATCGGACTTACTATCCTAAATGCCGCCCGCTTCTCAAAAAACAAAGCAAGACATTAATCCGATAATTTCCTTAAATAACTCACGACAAAATTTGCGGACAATTCATCGTTATCTAAAGCTTTTTTAAACGCTCTATTTAATTTAGTACGATTTCTTCTCCATCTCTTGTGCGGTTTACAAATACCACAGGCAGACTTACTAATTATCATGAAGGTATTATAACATCAAAGACTTAAATTCCGGGGTTCTGAGAGGCAAGCTTGCGATAAACATAAGCACTGGCTATAAGAACCATAGGAGTAGCAATAATTAGTCCCAAACCAAAAGCCAGATAACCAAGCATATATATTATGCTTGCTACTACTTGGAACAAAATTAATTTGAGTATTTGCCCCTTCGTCATAGCCCAACTTATCTTCAGTGAATCAATCACGCCTACTCCTCTATCTACTATTAGATAAGAGTAAAAACTAAGCCTGACTGCTAAAATAATTCCGGGGATAACAAGCAATATTATCCCAGCTAACACAGCACACGCATAAAGAATGCTTGCTGTAATATACAAAAGAACTTTCTTGTATTCCCTAAACAGATCTGTAAATTCTGGTTTTTGATTGTCTATAATTTTTAAAGAAACTTTTATATATCCCAAAATAATTACAAGTTGAATAATGAATAGAGAAATTCCTACTATAATACCTAATGGCGCGGCGATAACTTTAGTATTAATAAAAATATTTAAAATGGCGATAGATGCTATAAGAACTATTGCTACCGCTGTGCCAAGTACTATACTGCCTATAATTACTGTAATAATAAAACCTATGTTCTTTAAGGTTAAATTCCATCCTTCTTTAATTGCTACCCCAATTGAAAAACTAGGCATTCCAGATGCTTGATTTGTTGGGGGAGATATGGACTGTTGTGTCGGAACAGGATTAATCGGGGGTGGCGCTGGGACCTCGGCATTAGTATTATTACTATCCATCAACTAAGAGTATTTCAGAAATTAAACGTAGATGTCAATGGCTTAAGAGTGATGATGCAGGAGTTTTTTGTAGACGTAGACTGTGGCCATTACTGTTGTAGGGATTGTGACAATAAGTCCTACAACAAATACCAAAGCGCCCAAAATATTTATCCCGATAAGCGCTAGGCCAAAGAGAAAAAGCTGCCATTTTACACCCTCTGTCATATCTGAGCTTTTCTTAAACGAATCCATTATTCCCATATTTTTATCGACAATTAAGAAACTGTAGAATTGCCATTTTATAGCAAGGTAAATACCGGGGATTATAAGTAAAATAAACCCTATTCCCACAGCTATTACGTATAAAATTGAAGCTCCCAGGTATCGCAGGAGAAGCGAAGAATGGGAATAAAGATGGGAAAAATTAAGAGGTTTTTTATCATGAAGGTCAAGGACGATCTTAATACTTCCTATTTGAACAAGAAGAGAAATAGCAAACGAAATTAACCCCCAGAGAAGACTAAGCGCACTGCCTTTAAGCGCTTCTGTAACCATGTTCGATAAAATATTGATTACTAGAAGTACTCCACCCAGTTTTATAAATGTGACTAAATTTGTTTTGAAGAAATTAAACCCGTACTTTATCGCCTCAGAGATTGAGAAAGATTTTCCAGATGATTTGGCGGATTCAGTTTTTGCTGAATTTTCCATTAGATGTAGTATTTCAGAGAAGGTTATGGTTGTCAATCCCGCCTTCTTCGGGACAAGCTATGGCTTGGCGGGGGCAAACGCAAATCTAGCTAAACCTTTCTTTGGTCCGATCAATCTCTCAAACTCTTCTGATTCAATTGTTTCTTTTTTAAGAAGCTCCTCTGCCAAAACATCAAGCTTACTCCTTAACTTTCTAAGAATCAGGACTGCTTTTTTGTAGGCAGCGTCTGTCAATCTTTGAACTTCTCTATCAATTTTTGAAGCCATTTCATCTGATACTTCAGCACGTTCGCTGTAAAACCTATTTCTTTCTCCCCCATCCAGATTTATCGGTCCCAGCTCACTCATGCCGTACTCCACCACCATAGTCCTTGCTACTTCAGTCGCCTTTGCAATATCATCGGATGCGCCTGTTGTTGCTTCATTGAAAATCAGACTTTCAGCAGCCCTTCCGCCAAGCATTACACTAATTTGTTCTATAAGTCTGGTCTTGGTCTCATGCACATGTTCTGTGGGCTCCATCATTGTGTGACCCAGAGACAAACCTCTACTAACAATCGAAATTCGGTGAACAGGATCCATATGCGGCATTTCCCATGAAACAAGCGCATGTCCTGCTTCATGATAAGCTGTCATTTTTCTGTCCTCATCTGACTGAAGTCTTTTTTTCTCAGGCCCAAGCTTTACTTTGGTCGCCGCCTCTTCAATATCCTTCATCTCAATTGCTTTTCTGGTAAATCTTGCCGCCAAAATCGCCGCCTCATTAAGCATATTTTCAAGATCAGCACCCGAAAATCCTACGGTTCTTCGTGCGGCTTTTTCCCAATCTACATCTTTATCAAATGGTTTTCCCCTTGCATGAATAGATAGAATTGCTTTCCTTCCTTCAATATCCGGCATATCCAGAACCACTCTTCTGTCAAATCTTCCGGGCCTCACAAGCGCGGGATCAAGAACATCGGGTCTGTTAGTCGCTGCCATAACTATCAGCTGTTCTGTCGGCGCAAATCCATCCATTTCTACAAGAATTTGATTTAGGGTCTGCTCTCTTTCATCATGTCCTCCCATAAATCCCGCACCCCTTTGCCTTCCAATCGCATCAACTTCATCTATAAAAATTATCGCAGGCTGTGCTTTTTTGGCCGTGTTAAACAGATCCCGCACTCGGGATGCACCGACTCCGACGAGCATTTCCATAAATTCTGACCCTGCCATCGAGAAGAACGGAACATTTGCCTCCCCAGCAGTTGCGCGGGCAAGCAGAGTTTTCCCTGTTCCCGAAGGGCCTACCATAAGTACACCCTTGGGAGTCCTTGCTCCCATTGCCTTATACTTCCCGGGGTTTTTGAGAAAATCCACAATTTCTGTGAGCTCTTGCTTTGCCTCATCCACTCCCGCGACATCCGCAAATCTTATCTGTGGAGTATCTTTGGAAAATAATTTTGCTCGGGACTGTCCGAAAGAAAAAATATTCTCCTGAGCACCTCTAGCCTGGCGGAATATAAACCAGAAAAAAGCAACCATTAGAAGTATCGGAATAACAGATGACAATATGTTTATCCATCCGTTAAGCCCTGTCTCATCTTTTACTACAACTTTTGTCTTATCAAGCTTAACTCCTGCATCGGAAAATAATTGGTAAATATTTGAGCCGGGTTCTTTAAAAGCCTGAACAGTTTTATCACCTTCCTTAACGTTTAATTTATTATCTGTAATCGTAATTTCACTTACCTTTCCGCTCTTTACGTCTTTAATAATTTGTGAAAGAGGCACTACGGCTGATGCGGTCTCTGTCGTTGTCTGAGTTGCGCCAAGGAATAAAAATCCTGCGATAAGAATCAAAGTCGCATAGAGAACCAAATTTTTCCAGGAAGTATCTATTTTGAATTTTCCGATTTTTGTTTTCTTGCTCTTTTTCGGAGACGAATTTGCCATAGAGCAAATTATAGCACAAATGAAGCTAATTGCAACTTGTACTTAATCTTTACGAAGACTTAAATAATCTTTTATTGCATTTCTGTGTTTATAAGCTATATTTTCAGGAAGGTCTTCTAGACTGAAATATTTCCAATTTCTATCTTCTTCATTTAATTTAATCTCACCGTTTGATGTTCCATGAAAAATAATATCTATATGAATCCCGCGAGGATCATCGTCTATTCTGTAAGCTCCTATTGTTCCTCTTATAATAGTGTCTACCCCTGCTTCTTCTTTAGTTTCTCGTTTTATCGCTTGCTGTGCTGTTTCTTCATATTTAATGAAACCTCCTGGAAGCACCCAGTAGTCTTTAAAAGGCTCTCTATTTCTTTGAAGCATTAATATCTTGCCATCCTTTTCCAGAACAATACTTACGACAGGTTTTGGATTATTCCAAAAAATTAAGCCACACTTCTTACATCTTTTTCTCTCATCTTTATCAACTATTTCGGCTATTAAATTTTCCTTACAGTTTGGACAAAAATTATATTTATCAAGTGGCTTGCTGTAATCCAACATTAAAAATATTATAACATTCGAGGAAATAAAAAAGCGTTATTCTAAAATTTAAGCTTGCAAAGCAGAATATACGTCAATGGCTCCATTGGGTCTTTCTACACGGTAATGACCGGCATTATCATCCCTAACCTCGAAAAATCCCTCACGAGGAAATTCATCTAAGCATTGTAGATCGCAAACTATTGGTATTCCAGGTTTCTCAAGGGTCATATCTGCAATATCAGTCATTGAAAGTTCTGGATGTAGTTCTCCGCCCCTCTTAACGATGACATTTGCTCCTTCTTTGTCCTTAGTAGAATCAACACCAATTAGCGCGCTAAATTTCTTGCCAGATTCTTTATCAGTTACAACCGCATGGACAGTTTTTGGCAGATCATGATGCACAAACACAGCCATCACCAGATCTACAACTTGCCTTTGGTGGCGCTCGTGAACTATTGCTCTCTCGCGTAAATCTGACATAAGCAGAATTATAACAAATTTAATCCAAATGTCAATACTATAGGGGTATTCATGAAGACATTATAGAAAAAGCTCAACTAAGTGAATATTATTGTATATTATGCGAGGCCCATTTTCTCCCGCACTTCTTTTACGGTTTTTTTCGCAACTTCCCTTGCCTTTTCATTTCCATTTTTTATGATTTTGTCAACGAATGCCGGATCTGTCTCAAGTCTTTTTCTGTCAGTTTGAATAGGCTCAAGTTCTTTAAAAATAGCCTCGGTAATATGATCTTTAAGTTCTACGAATTGCAAACTGCCGCTTTCAAATTTCTTTTCAAATTCACCGGAAGACTCCGGCGAGAAAAGCTTGAGAAAAATAAAAAGTGTTCTTAGTCCTTCTGATTTTTCTCCTCCGCTTGTATCAGCTGTGGGAACTGCGCGTATCTTTTTTCTTATTGTTTCCAAATCGTCTGTCAGATTTATATAACTTCCTTCGACGCTCTTACTCATCTTGCCTTTTCCGGTCAAAGCCGGTATATACTCTCCTTCTGTTTTAAAGCTTTGCGGCTGCGGAAAATCAGTATTGTAATCCTGGTTCATACGTCTTGCAATTTCCCGCGCAGCTTCCAAATGCGGCTCCTGATCTATCCCAACAGGCACAAATCCTGCTTTATAAGCCAGAATATCCGCGGTCATGAGAATTGGATAATTGAGAAGTGCCATAGTTGCGTGCTGTGGGTATTGCTTTACTTTGTCTTTAAAAGTAGGAAGATGCTGCATTTTGGCAATTGTTACGACTGATGAAAGATAAAATGCAAGTTCCATATGCTCCGGAACTTCTGACTGTTGGAAAATTACAGATTTTTCAGGATCAAGACCTGCTGAAAGATAATCAACGATTACTTCCCGTCTGTTTTTTCTAAGTTCCTCAACATTATATGGAGTAGTAATCGTGTGAACATCTGCCACCATATAAAAAGTTTCGTATTCCGTATTATCCTGAAGCTCAAGCATTCCCTTCACAGCACCCAGATAGTTTCCTAAATGTAGGCGTCCAGTTGCACGGATTCCGGATAACACTCTTTTCTTCATATTTGTATTCTATCAAATTTCTCGTAGAATATTTATATTTAGTGTATGAAGGGGCTCGCGAGTATTTTTGTTTTTTCAAAATCAAAGAAAACTCCTGTTGTTCCGAAATCCCACCACGAAAACATAATAGACGGTCCGTATGAATGAGGCAGTCCGTTGCATCCTCCGCCTGTATAATTTCCAATACTGCATTCCCCTCCAAAACCATGCCCAAATTCATGCGCCACTCCGCCTTGAGCTTCCCTTATTTCATCTGCCCACCACTCAGGCCAGCCAGGGTCAAAAATCCCTCCAATAAGCCGCCCCATGTGATTTGGAATTCCTGCCGTTCCGGGTAAAACATGCGTACATCCCATATTTTCGGCTCCTACCATGCCACCTGCAATATTATCCATCGTTGTGACAAAGTAATAGAACCGGTTTGGATCGCAATAATCCATGCCATTTGCCGTTGTGGTTTGTTTTACGCCTTCTACCCAAATTCCTATTCCGTTTCCGTACTGTGAATGCAGCTGCGCATCCGTTTGAGAACTTCTGAGAAAGATTGCAGGCAATAAATCAAAAGTTTTTCCGTTCAGCTGACCTGCATACCAAGTCCTCACATCAGCAAAGCTCGCATTGACTTGACTCCTATAAGCGGTTTCATTCGGTAGGACAGAATCGCTGGCTAAAAAGATTACAGGGACTGCCGCATAGGCCGGTCCGCTCGGAGTAGGTGTTGGAGTTAATGTTGGAGTAGGAATTGCTGTTGGAACTGGAGTAATTGTCGGGATGGATGTTGGAGCTATAGTTGGCGTCGGAGTAGGAATTGCTGTTGGAACTGGAGTAATTGTCGGTGCACTTATTAAACCAACAGGAACAATGGGATTGTCAGGAGGAAGCACCGAAGAAGTGCCTTGATTTGCAAATAAGCACCACGCTTGTTCTTCAATCTCAAGATATGCGCACAAAGTATAAGTTGCGGGATTCTGACTATTATCTACGCTGTAAGCATATTGATACGTTGGGTATTTGGGGTCATTGGGCATTGCGCCGCTTTCGTAGGAAGCAAGTTCAGAGAGAGTATCGGGATATCTTCCGTTGCCTATTAAATAGCTTCCCAAAGCTCTTGAGATATTTCCTATATCTGCCTTTCTTACTCCATCTCTTGTAAGTTTTAATTTCTGAACTGGATCAATAAGTACAAATAATGATATCGCCAAAACTCCAAGAATTGCTATTACTATGAGGAGCTCAATTAAAGTGAAGCCTTTTTTCATTAGTGTGGTTTATCATTTGGACCCGGAGCCGGAAGCTCTCCATTTGGAGAATTGCCCACAAACTGGACTTGAGGCTCAATTTCTTTAACCGTGTCCTGAGGACGGGATTTAAGTAAATAAAGAATACCGCTTGCCGCTATGATGAAAAAAATAATTATTAAAATTATTACTAATTTATTTTTTCCCAGATTTTAGACCCCAACTTAATATTAAGCATAATTTTGTAGTTATTTCAACTTCCCCACCTCTTCTTTGAACAAATCTCCTCTTTGCTTATAGTTTTTGAACATGTCAAATGATGCACATGCTGGGGAAAAAAGCACCACATCTCCGGTTTTCGCAAGCTTTTTTGCTTCTCTTACAATCTCTTTCATGTTTTTCAAACCTTCAATTATGGGAATCTTAGTATTGGGAATTTCAAACTTTATACGTATCCACTCCTCCCCAATTCCTATAATCGCTTTTATATTTGAAGAGTTTAAGATTACTTTTCCCAGTTCCTTAAAATCACTTCTCTTGCTCGATCCGCCCAATATCAAAATCTCAGGTTCAGTAAAAGCCTTGATTGCGGCAATTGCAGTCTCGGGAGTTGTCGAAAATGAATCGTCATAATATCTGACGCCTCTTACTTCTTTTACAAGTTCCAATCGGTGCTCAAGTCCTTTAAAAGTTCTGAGAACTTCTGCGATATTTTGTTTTGAAACACCAGCTAAGTATGCAGCCATAACAGCTGCACAAACATTCTCGAGATTATGCGCTCCGGGAAGAAGGATATCGGAAGTTTTAATTATATCTATAGTTTTTTTATTGAATGCTCCGTCCGGAAGACTTATAATTACTCTTCCGTCTTTTATATAGCATCCCTGTCTTATTTCATCTTCCCTGCTTACCTGGTAAACTTCTCCATTAGTCAGCACATCCGACTCTCTGCTTGCAACATAATCACTATTTATAATTGCGAAGTCTTCTTTATCCTGAAATCTCAAGAGATTTCTCTTTGATTCAATGTATTCTGGTAAATCTTTGTGATAATCAAGATGCTCACTCGTCATCATAAGCATTACTCCAATATGAGGACTCTTTTTAATGTCCTGGAGCTGAAAACTCGATAACTCAAGGACTACAATAGACTGTTCATTTAATTTATCCAGAAAATCCAAAGGAGGCACTCCGATATTACCTCCCAGATACGCATCCTGCCTGCCGGCAGGCAGGTCTTTTCCCTGAAGCTTGAGCATTTCATAAATTAAAGATGACGTTGTACCTTTTCCTTTAGTTCCTGTAACTCCGACTATTTGACAAGGGCAGAGGTCGAAAAATATCTTAGTCTGGGACGTAACATTTGCTCCTGATGCAATAACATCTTTAATTTCCTGTGTGCTTAATTTAACACCGGGGCTTCGTACAATAAAACTAAATTCAGAAAGATCCTTAAGATATTTTTCTCCAAGCACTAATTTTGCACCTATTTTTTTTGCCTGTTTTAAATATTCTTTGTCAACCTGATCTTTGGTTTTCTTATCTAAAATTGATACACTAACGCCCTTGCTTATTAAAAATTTGGCGCTTGATATCCCCTCTACTCCAATTCCTATGATTGCTGTTTTCTTATTTTTAAAATTCATAAGTTTATTTTTTCAAACTTTATCTTTTCAAACTTTTTTAATTCTCCAGTGGTATAAAAACTCTTTACAGGTTTATTATACTCCGAAAGTGACCTGCCTGCCGGCAGGCAGGAATTTTCCATAAGCAGAATTCTTTTTGTTTGTCTTGCAATTGCGCCGGAGGAATCCAAGATGGAAACTTTTTTTCCTAGAATCTTTTGCATTTCTTTTTTAAGAAACGGAAAATGCGAGCATCCCAAAGCTAAAACGTCAATATTAAACTTCTGAAACGGCTTTAATTCTTTTCTTAATATTTTATCAATCCTAGTCTTATCCGCCTCTGCGTTTTCAATAATTGGGGTCAACTTATCAGTCCCGATATTTAAAACTTTTAAATCTTTAGCAAACTTTTTTATGAGAGCTTTTTGATATTTACTTTTTGCAGTTTGCTTAGTAGATAAAATTCCTATATGTCCGTTTTTCGTATTTTTTGAGGCTGTTTTTACCACTGGGACAGTACCAATAATAGGAATTTGCGGAAAATCTTCCCGCAATTTATCAAGACAAGCGACAGTAATTGTGTTACATGCAATCACAACAAGTTTTGCTTTTTTCTTAAGTAAAAACTGGACTAATCTTTTTGAAAGTTTATAAATTTCGTCCGAACTTTTCGATCCATAAGGACAATTCGCCGAATCCGCGAGATAAATAAAACTTTCATTTGGAAGCTTTTTAATAATTTCGCGGAGAATTGATAAACCACCAACACCCGAATCAATAACGCCAATTGGATTTCTATTCATGAAGTGGAAAAATTATACCACAAGCTTTGATAATCAAGCCGTTTGCCTTTGCAGATACTCAAGTGTTCCCTTTGTAAATCCCCCGATATATTCGACAGGATAATCCTTGTCAACCTCTCCAAGCTTTTCCCTATCACCCACATAAATCATTTCAACTTTTTTTCCTCTTCTTTCAAGCTCATCAGCCATTTCAAAATCAGATTTACTATCCCCAAATGTAATAAATTTCTTAGGGTAAATTTTTCTTTTTCTAAGAAATCCAAGAAATTTCTCTATAGAAAATGGCTTAGCAAAGTAAATACTTTCTACATCAACTGCAATTGACGTAGATTCAACTCTTAAATTTTTGATCTTTGTATCTAAAATAATTTTTTGAAAATCTTGAATCATTTCTTTCTGTTTTTTTGTAAAACTATTAAGATCATATCCATATTTCATTTCAGCAGTTATCATTGTTCGTTTTGAATCATCAAATTGAACAACGTCAGAATATTTGTTTTCAATAACTCTTTTTATGTTTCTTTCTAACCTCTTTGATATATAAAATTTGGCCTTCCTAAAAGATGAATTACCATGTTTATCGAAAACTAACCAAGTTCCGCCTTTTTCTCCAATAACCATTAATCTCTTTAGATCCATTTTATGTTTTATCTTTTCAATTAGAATATCTAAAACATTCTTTCTTACCCACGGAATGGATCTTCCAGTAATTAATCCAACTGGAATTTTATTCTCAAGCAGCTTAATAATTTCGTTTATTAACGACTCATCCACAACTTCTCTATCAACTAAGTTTGTCAAAACACCATCTACATCGAAAATATACGCAATCTCGGGATTTGAATTAGTAGCTGACATACGTGGTTATATTGTAGCAAAGGGAAGTTCGGGCTGTGTTGCGGGGCCAGGAGTTGCGCCTGGCCTATGAGATTATGAGCCTCATGTGCACTGTACACTACCCCGCGCGTAAGGGATATTATAACAATTTGACCTCAATCTGTCCAACCTGATAAAATATGTGAAGCGTAGCACAAGCCAGGGTAGCTCAGTGGTAGAGCACAGGATTCATATCCCTGCGGTCGTGGGTTCGATCCCCACCTCTGGCACCAGAATTAAAGTAAGGTCAGTTTTAGAAATTTTTTCTTTGGCGTTCGCCAAAGAAAGCCAATGGTTTTGGGCAATTCCGAACGCTCCGCGTTTTTTTAAGGTGAGGTTCGAGCCGAAGATTTTTTGGAGGGAGATTTTTTTGGAGGGGAGGTCGTCTGTTTTTGCTGTTTCTTCCAGTATGGAAGCGTCTTTAATCCAGTCTCGGGTCGGTTCGATCCACGCGGAGGGGGTATGTTCAAGACGGGCTATTTGCTCCTCGACGGACTTCTTCTCGGACATGAGCGAACGACGCCTCTCAAGGTAGTCGTCCCGCTCTATGTCTTGTGCAACATAGACATCGGTAAGTCGGGCGAGGTTGCGGGAAAAGTCGCTGACTTGCCCCCGCATTTCTTGAACAGCCCCCGACGCGGAATTTTTAGTGTCGTGTTCCTCTTTGTCGAGCATGACGGAAAGTGGGGCTACCCATTCTTTCGGCATAGCGTATTCGGTAAGCATGACCGACAACTGGCGGTCTAGCTCCTCTTGCCGGATACAAGGTTCGGGGCATTTCTGCGTCTTGGATTTCTTCGTGCAATGGTAATAAACATAGCGGTGGGTGTTGCCGTTCTTCTGCCTCTTTATCTTTATCTCTCCGGTAATTCCCATACCGCAACTCCCACACGACAGGAGGCCACAAAACGGCCTCGGGTCGGTCTTTTTAGCGGGGGTGCGGCCTCGGCCTCGCAAGACGGCATTAGCCCTGTCAAAGAGGTCTTTCGTAATTATCGGCTCGTGCTTGCCCTCGTATATTTCCCCTGCGTGGCGGAAGTGTCCGTAATAAATCGGATTGGTGAGAATATTTGATATTCGTGAAATATGAACACGATTTTTATTTTTGGACTGGATACCCGCCTGTTCTAAAACAACAGAAAGATTTTCAAGGCGGACGCTTCCCGTTGCGTAAAGTTCAAACATCTTTTTGACGAGTTTCGCATTTTTGCGATGAACGGCAATTTTCTTGATGTTGGAATTGTTGATGTAGCCAAGCGGGGCAAGGCCGGGGAAATCTCCCTGCCGTGCTTTCTGCCGTAGTCCTCGTGCGGTGTTCGCACTTAGTTGGCGGATATATTCGTTCGCCATACCTAACTCGACGGACATCATCAAAACATTGTCGTTCGGATAATGGCTTCTATCGTGCGTTTGAATGTGTGCGATCACGCCTTGTTGCAGAAGCCATTGAATCTGTCCGCCATCCACCGGATTGCGAGCCAAGCGGTCAATCTTCCAACAAATAATGCCCTGTGCTTCGCCCGTCTGTA
>ERZ1292625.794-Hain-H41-01um-R1-794-length-43099-cov-22_pt1 | contig 43099 bp, 49 predicted proteins | sample MGYA00564400_ERZ1292625 | MGnify/ENA primary metagenome ERZ1292625 (study PRJEB36523, sample SAMEA6512639) | groundwater metagenome | collected 2019-01-08 | study: AquaDiva: Metagenomics assemblies of 32 groundwater samples
CTTCGTACTGATGGGATGGGCCGGAACGCTTGTCAAAGGCGCGGCAACCCAGCTTGCGCCGGCGCTGCAGAGTGGATGGATATGGGTCCATATCATCGGGGCTGCAACAGGGTTCGGCGCGGTCCTGACAGCGGCGGGCCTGGGGTTGATGTATCTGCTCAAAGAGAAAAAATCCGGCGGGATTTACGATAAGCTTCCTGAGCTGCAAGCCCTTGATAACCTCAGTTACCGGTTCGTTGCCGGAGGGTTCATCATGTACGGGCTCATGATCGTATCCGGCGCCTTCTGGTCGAACCAGGTGAAGGGCAACTACTGGGCCTGGGACCCCGTGGAGGTCTGGTCTCTGGTTTCATGGCTTACCTACGGGATCTATTTGCACCTGCGGATAACCTTCGGCTGGCGCGGCAAAAAGCTCGCATGGTACGCTCTCATAGCCATGGCAGCAATGATCATCAGTTATTGGGGCATTCCTTTTACCTTTGAAACGTTCCATAAGGGATTCCGCATTGAACATTAAAGAAGCCATCAGCGGTCGGTGAAAACTGAAGACGGATCGCTGATTACTGAAAGCTGATTTTATTTAATGAAACTCTGCATTATCAAGCCTCCCCTGCCGTTCGGCTGGACTCCGGTGGCGCCGCCGATCCTTGAGTATCTGGCGGCGCTTACCCGCAGGGCGGATCCGAACATCGAGATCGAGCTCATCAGCGCCAGCGCAATGCCGAATGCCTTCGAGACGCTGGAGTGCGACCTGGCAGCCATCAGCCTTCTGACACCCACGTCCGTTCCCGGATACCGGATCGCGGAAAAGCTGCGAAAGAGGGGTATTAAGGTCGTGTTCGGGGGCATGCATGCCTCCGCCATGCCCGAGGAGGCCAAGTCCCACGGGGATGCGGTGGTGATCGGGGAGGCTGAATCAGTATGGCCCGAAGTGCTGCGTGATTTCCAGGCAAACCGGCTGAAGCCGTTTTATAAAGGCGAGCAGCTCGAGTTGAATGATCTGCCAACCCCGCTGTATGGGCTCTTGCAAGGCAAGCGCAAGCACCAGTTCCGTATCGTAAACACGTCACGCGGCTGCCCCTACAACTGCGCGTTCTGTTCCGTCAAACCTTTTTGGGGCGCAAAGATCCGCTTCCGTCCCATTGACCACGTGGTGCGCGATGTCGTCGCCATACCCGAAAAGATGTACATCAACGGCGACGAGAACATCTGGTGGACCGGCAAGGAGCAGCGGGCCATAGACATGTTCTCGGCGCTCAAGGGAAGCCGCAAGAAGTGGATGGGCTTCGGCAGCCTTCGCCCGGTCCTGTCGCCCGCGGGGAAACGGATGCTGAACGCGGCCCGTGAGAGCGGCATGCTGACCGTGTGGGTGGGCTGGGACGCCATGACGGACGAAGGGCTCAAGGCCTACGGCGCCGACGGCAAGATCGGCGTTGACCGAGAGGCCGCGGTGCGCACGATCAAGGACCACGGTATAGACGTATCACTATTCTATATGCTCGGCGGCCGCGGGGATTCCCTGGATGATTTCAAGCGGTCCGTGGAGTTGGCGGAGCGGCTGGGAGTAAGCATGCATCCGTCACTTGTGGTCCCGTATCCGGGGACCAGGCTTCGCCGGCAGTATGAACCCTATCTCTACAAGGACCTGGGGTGGGAGTACTATACCGGCGCATACGCGCTGTTCGAGCATCCGGATCCGGCAATGACGCCCGAGGTTCGGGAGGAACAGTTCTACGAAACCTCGCTTGAAGTGCTGCGTCTTGGGAGAGTGTTGCGGCACATGCTGAAGATCCCGCGAGCGGGTTTTCCTCATGCTCACATCATTTCGCTTATGTCCCAGATCCCGGTGCGGCATGGTTTCAAGATAGCTTATGAAAAATGGAAGGCCTCGAAGAATGAGGTGCGTCAAAAAAGGCGCGTCGCCTGAGAGAGCCGGATGAAGGAGCGATTATGTCAACCGCTGAAAACGAGCGTCATCGTCTGACCGAGGATGTCCTCAAATTCATCGAGGCGGGCGTGGATTCCGAGATCCCGGATTTCAATGATTACTGCCTTCGGATGTTCGCGCTTCACTATGAGGTGAACGCCATATTCCGCGAGTTTTGCGATGCCAAGAAGGTGCGGCCCGGCGACATCTCGCATTGGAAAGATGTCCCCCTGGTGTACAATGACGTCTTTAAAACGCATCTCGTGGCGTCTTTTCCATTGGAAAAATCGGTGATGGCCTGCCTCACGGGAGGGACCACCAGCCTTACCCAGCGGGGACGCATCTTCCGCGATGAGGACGGCAAGCGCCTTGTGTTCGCGGCGAACCGGATGATGACCGGAGCCTACCTCTTTCCCGATTTTACAGAGGGCAAGCGCTGCCGCATCCTGATCCTCGCACCGAGTCCGGAGCTCGCCCCGTCCATGGGCATGGCCATCGGCATTGACCAGACTCGCCAAGCCTTCGGCACGCCCGACAGCATGTTCCTGCTCGGGAAGTCCGGGATCGACGTCAACGCCCTGATCAAGGCCCTTCGTGAGTCTGAAGCGACCGGCGTGCCGGTTGCGCTCATCGGCGCGACATCGGCGTTCGTCTACTTTTTCCAGGCGTGCAGGAGAAAGAAGATGAAGTTCCGTCTTCCGTCGGGAAGCAGGATATGCGACGGAGGAGGATACCGCGGCAGGTTTGGGGTAGTGACGCGGGACGATTACTATGAAATGGTGCAGGAGATTCTCGGCATACCGAACTCGCATTGCGTCAATGTCCTGGGCGAGGCAGAGACGGCCACCAACCTGTTCGACGATTCCCTGCGCCGCTGCGTGAAGGGCCAGCCCCCGCGCAAGCGGACAAGACCGGTGCCGCCGTGGTCGCGCGTTCTGGCCATGAGCATTGACGATCTCAAGCCGCTGCCGGACGGCGAGGTCGGCCTCCTCGCGCATTGGGACCTGGCGAACGTGCCGACGGTGCTGGCGGTCATCACGGACAACCTCGGCTATACCACCGGCCATGGACGCGGGTGCGAAATGGTCGGCCGGGCCAAGATCGAGGGCGGCAAGGTCTCGCCATTGCCCGACGAAGAGCGCACCGCGGGCGCCATGGGCGACACGGCGATCTTCCGTATGCTGGAGCGGTACGTGAACTTCTCGATCGAGCTGAAGATGCTGACCGCCAAGGACCCGAAGATAGCGCCGAGCGTGCGCGAGGAGATCGAGGCCCGGCCGGGATCGGTCGCGTCCTGCCCGCAGGTTGTTGACGAGATCCTCGTCGCACAGGCTGATGCAGAGGCGGCCCAGTTGCGGGACGATGCTTTAAATGCGTTTAAAGACCAGACCGAGCGGCCGCTCGATTGGTACAAGAGCGAGGCGGACAAACAGGTTCTGGCGGACCATCCTGCAGGCCTTCGGTCTGAGAAATCGGGGCCGAAGAGGACCAAGACGGCTACGATGGTGAAGAAAAGCAAAAAATGACAGAGGGTCGGCGGCAGAATATGAAAAAAGCCTTCATCATCTTCATCGGCTTTCTACATGACTTTGCAGCAGGGTGCTGGGGTGCAACGGTCCTGGCCGTGTACTGGGTGGACCTTGAGGCGGCGCAACGGCAAGACCTGAAACCGCTTCTCGACGGACTGGAGCGGCGGTTTTTCTGGGGGGGTATCGCCTGTGTCGCACTTGTGCTGCTCGCGGGAGTGGGAAGAACGTTCACCTATGCCCTGATCGGCACCGTGTACGGAGAGCAGTCCGAGCCGCTCCGCAGGAGGATGCTGATCGTGAAGCATGCCGTTCTGTTCACGGTCTTCGGTGCGGGGACATGGTGGCAATACGCGATGGCGTTCTCACGATAGCATTGGCCGGGGTAAACCTGAGATTTCTTTTTGACTTACCAACGAATATTGATTAGGATATCACCTTAAAATATGAAAAAGCACGGAAAGATACTCCTTATTACCCCACCCTACCACTCCGGCGTGGTCGAGTCCGCCGGCGTCTGGCTGAACGTCGCCTTTGTCTATCTCGCCGGCAGCCTCAGGCAGGCGGGCCATGAGCCCGTGATCTACGATGCCATGAGCCACTGGCATACTTACGACGATATCCGGAAGCGGATCGAGGCGGAGAAACCGGATGTGGTCGGCACGACGGCGTTTACCGCCGAGATCGTGGACGCCCTTAAAGTCCTGAAGCTTGCGAAAGAGATAAATCCCCGCATCACCACGGTCATTGGGAACGTCCATCCCACCTACTGCTACGACGAGATCCTGGCAAGTCCGGACAACCCCGTGGATTATGTCGTCATGGGGGAGGGCGAACAGACCCTCGTTGAACTCGTGGACTGCCTGTCCGCGGGCGGCGACCCGGGCAAGGTCCGGTCGATCGCGTTTTCCCGGGACGGCAAGGTCATGGTCACGCCGCCCCGGCCGTTTATCCACGACCTCGACAGCCTTCCCCTGGCCTGGGACCTCGTTGACTGGCCGATCTACACCTACAAGCCGATGAAGGACTCTGTGCTGGCCATTGTCAGCACATCGCGGGGTTGCAGCCAGAAATGCAGTTTCTGTTCGCAGCAGCTGTTTTGGAAGCGCCACTGGCGGGGGAGGAGCGCCGAGAACGTTGTGATGGAACTGGAACACCTGCGGGATGCCTACGGTGTGAACGTGGTGATGTTCGCCGACGAGACGCCGACCCTTGACCGAAAGCGGTGGGAAGAGATCCTTGATCTGCTCATTGAGCGGAAGGTCGGCACCAAGATTCTGATGGAGACCCGGGTGGACGACATCATCCGGGACGAGGACATCATGGACAAGTATCGGCTTGCTCACATCGACCATATTTATGTCGGCGTGGAGGCCACGACCCAGGCGACGCTCGACTCCTTTAACAAGAACATCAAGGTGGAGGACTCGAAACGGGCGCTTGACCTGATCAATGCCCAGGACATCGTGTCCGAGACCTCTTTCGTTCTGGGCATGCCCGATGACACACCCGAAAGCATGGCGAAGACCCTCGAGCTGGCGAAGTACTACAATCCAGACATGGCATTCTTTCTGGCCATCGCGCCGTGGCCCTATTCCGAGATATATCCCAGCCTCAAAGAGCATGTTGAGGTAAAGGACTACAGCCGGTACAATCTTGTCGAACCGGTCATAAAACCCAAAAATATGACTCTCCAGGAAGTGCAGGATTGGCTGGGGAATGCCTCGCGGGAGTTCTTCACTCACAAGATGAATACGCTCGACACCATGAGCCCGAAGAAGCGGGAGTTCATGATCAAGGTCATCCATATCATTGCCACCAGCTCCTACCTCGCGAAGACCATGAAGGGCTCCATGCCCCACGATGTAAAACGGATGCTCGAAAAAATAAGATCCTAAGTCCCGGAGCAGTGCGGAGGCACGGAGAAATAAGCAAAGGGCATGGAGCAGAGTGTAAAAGCCTATGCCCCATGCCCTCTGTGGAGTTTTTATCTGTGCTCGTGCTTACTAAGACTTGACGGCGGTGAATACGGTGGCGATGCCGAGGCTCATGGGATGGACCTGCACGTTCGTGAAGCCGCAGTGCCTGATAACACGGGTGAACTCGCTGGGAGGATAGAAGGTTTCGATGGAGTCCGGCAAATATGAATAGGGGGCCGTTGTTTTCATGAAGAACTTCGAAATGAACGGCATGACCTTGAAGACATACCACGAGTAGAACGGCAGAAACCATTTGCTGTAAGGCCTGGTGAGTTCGAGACAGACGAACCTGCCGCCCGGCTTGAGCACGCGCTTCACCTCTTTGAGAGCGGCCGTCGTATCCGGGATGTTCCTCATCCCGAAACCCACGGTCGCGAGATCAAAGGAATTGTCGGGGTAGAGGATCTCCTTTGCGTCACAGAGGGCGAAGGATACGTTTTTGGGGCGTCGGTTCATCCGCTTCTTCACTTTTTCCCTGGCGAGCTCGAGCATGTTTTCGCAGAAGTCTATGCCGGTGAGCGACCCCTGCGGCCCGATTTTCCTTATAAGCGGAACAGCCATGTCGCCCGTGCCGGTACAGATGTCCAGGATCTTGTCATCGGCCTTGATCCCCGAGAGGGAGACGGCCCTCCTCCGCCATATATGGCAAATCCCGAAGCTGAACAGGGAAGTGAGAAAATCGAGATGGGGCGCTGTTATGGTAAAAATATTTCTTATGAAGATGTCTTTCTGAGTGGTTGTCATAATTGATCGGAAATGTTCGGCCTTTCAGCATTCTGTTAAATTTCCGTACAATTATACCACATAATTTGCCGTAGTCTACATTTATTATTTGTAACTACTCAGGTCAGCCACTTCGCTTCGGCGCAAGGCGCGCCAGCGTGCTCTTGCCCTTCACGCTGTCGGTACCCGTACCCGCAGCGCTTTCGCTGCGCACGCGCTGTTTTGGCTGAAGCGGCGCTGCCATGACGGTCACAGCGCTTTTTTGCGCCTGTGCTCAGCGGCAGACCTGAGTAGTTACTATTATTTATGAAAAAGAAACCCAAGGAGCCGGCCGTCCCTGTAGAAACGAGCGACACCGTTCGTCATGCGATCCTTTTCGCTCTTGAAGCAGGTCCGCGTTCCGCCCGAGAGATCTCGGCGGAGGTTTCGATCTCGGAGCGCGAAGTATACGATCACCTCGAACACGTCAGAAAAACAGTTGCGAAAAGCAACAGGCGCCTCGTCGTGGCGCCTGCGGAGTGCAGAAAGTGCGGGTTCGTATTCGAGAAGAGGGCGCGCCTCAAAAAGCCGGGTAAGTGTCCGGTCTGCCGGGGTGAGTCCATCGCCGATCCGCTCTTCTCGATCAGCAATGAGCGCGGCAAGACCGGCTGACGCGCAAGGAAACCCTTCTTTAAGGCAGCGCGATTGTTACTCCTTCTTCTTCCCATGGAACAGCTCGCTCCCGGCGCCGGGGTAGACCTTCCATTCCTTTTTGGAGGTTGGTCGTTCCACTGCCGGCCATTTTTCGAACCGGGGCTCCGCGCCTTCCCGCGCCGCTTCAACGGGCGCGCGGTCGGACATGACGGGATTTTTTCGTACATCAATGCCTTCCACGGCATGGCTGAACTCGATGGCGATGCCGTTGGGGTCATAGGCGTAGATGGAATGGATGAAGCCGTGGTCGATCACCTCGGAGACCCAGAAGTCCGCTGCCGCGAGCTTGTCCTTGAGCTCCCAGAGGTCGTCCTCGGTCTCCACGCCGAAGGAGACGTGATCGAAGATGTACGCCCCCTTCACCGGCCGGCCATGTTCTTTTTCTTCCGCCGGCTCGACGTCCGGCCACTCGAAGAAGGCGATCATGTCCCTGTCGGATATCTGGAAGAAGTAATGACGATAGCCGGGCTGGCCGAGCCCCGCCACGAGCCGCATGCCCAGCAGGTCTCTCCAGAAACGGATGGTCCCGTCCATGTCCCCGGTGGCCATGGCAAGATGGTTGACGCCGTTGAACGCTATCATGAATACCTCCGTGAATGGTAACTACTCAGGTCAGCCGCTTCGCATCTTCCTATCTTCGAGTTTCTCCTCTGCGGCAGAAAATCCTTATCATTCTACCACAACACCGAATCGTTTCAGAAGGGATATCCCCGCGTCCAGGGTCTCGTGGACGGTCCTGCGCTTTATCTCCTGGTTCACGAACTCCTGCTCGAAGGCCCCGGCGAGGTCGAGCATCTGTTTGTCGGAGTCGGTCATGCCGTCCCTTCCCACGATGGCTTCGAGCCTGCGGAGGTCCCTTCCCTTGGCGTAGTATTTATACAGGAGGTTCGAGACCTTTCGATGGTCTTCCCGCGTGTGTCCGGCGCCGATTCCGTGCTGCATCAGGCGTGACAGGCTCGGCAGCACGTCCACGGGCGGGAAGATGCCCTTCCGGTGCAGGTCGCGGGAGAGCACGATCTGGCCTTCCGTGATGTAGCCGGTGAGGTCCGGGATGGGATGGGTGATGTCGTCCTCGGGCATGGTCAGCACCGGCAGCATGGTCACCGATCCGGCAAGTCCCTTGACCTTCCCGGCGCGCTCGTAGAGCGAGGCGAGGTCCGAATACATGTATCCCGGGTAGCCCCGTCGGCCCGGCAGCTCCTCCCGCGCCGTCGAGACCTCCCGCAGGGCGTCGCAGTAGTTCGTCATGTCCGTGATGACCACGAGCACGTCAATGCCGAGCTCGAAGGCGAGATACTCCGACACGGTGAGGGCGAACCGGGGCGTGAGCAGCCGCTCCATGACCGGGTCGTCGGCCATGTTCACGAAGGCCACGAACCCCGTGCGCATCTCCTGGAGCACGGTTCGGTAAAAGGAATACTCCCGGAAGGTGAGCCCCAGGGCGGCGAAGACCACCACGAACCGTTTGGTCTCGTCCGCGAGCCGTGCGTTTCGCAGGATGCCGGCGGCCATCTCCTTTGACGGGAGGCCGGCGGCGGAAAAGATGGGCAGTTTCTGCCCCTTGACAAGGGTGTTCAGCCCGTCGATGCAAGAGAACCCCGTTTCGATGAACTCCTCGGGCCGGGCCCGCGCCGAAGGGTTGATGGGGAAGCCCGTGATGGGCGATTGCTTCTCGGGGATGAACAGGGGCATGCCGTCCATGGGCAGGAACGAGCCGTTGAAGACCCGGCCGATGATGTCCGGGGAGAGGGGCGCAAGCTTCACGGTCTCGCTGAAGATGATGGACGAGTTCTCCACGTCGAGGCCGCGGGTATCGCCGTAGACCTGGATCAGCACTGTCTCGCCGTCGATCTTCAGGACCTCGCCGTCCATCCGCCTGTTGTCGGGATAGACGATCCTGACCATCTCTCCGATGCGGGCGCTGAAGACCTTGTCAACGAAGACCAGCGGTCCGCCGATGGAGGAGATGGTCCGGTATATGTGCTCGGAAAGGCGCATAGTGAAAATAAAATAAGTCAAAATGAAAAAGGCAAAATGCAAAATGCAAATTGGAAAGGTCTCTCATTTTGAATTTTGACTTTTGTATTCTTCATTTTGCATTCAAAGATGTCTTCACCGCCTCCTCCAGCAGGACCCCCTGTTTCAGTTTCTCCGACGCGGCTGCGTGGAATTCCACGATCGCCCCGATCCGGTCGATGGTCTTGTCCGGCGGCGAGAAGGCGTCCTCGGTGTAGGCATTCTGGCCGAGGAACTCCGTGCGCACCCGCTCGGCAACCTGCATGAGCAATCGGTCAGCGTCCTGCAGCCCCTCGATGCCCACGAGCTCCGTCACCTCCCGGAGCGACTCTTCCCGCCGCAGGACCTCCCGGCACTTCTGCTTCAGCTCTTCCCAGCGGGGAGAGACCTTCTCCCTGAAATGCGGCGCCAGTTCCTTCTCGTACAGCGAGTAGCTCTGGAACCAGTTTATGGCCGGGAAGTGCCTGCGGTGGGCCAGTGACGTGTCGAGCATCAGGAACGCGCCGGCGGTCCGCAGGCAGGCCTGGGTCACGGGCTCCGTGAGGTCGCCTCCGGGAGGGGACACGGAGAGGATCATGCTGAGCGAGCCGAGCTCTCCCGAGAGCGTCTCGACCACTCCGGCGCGCTCGAAGAAGCTCGACAGCCGGGACGCGAGGTACGTGGGGTAGCCCTCCTCGCCGGGCATTTCCTCGAGGGACGATGATATCTCCCGGAGCGCCTCGGCCCACCGCGACAGGCTGTCCGCCAGGAGCAGCACGTGGTAGCCCATGTCGCGATAGTACTCCGCCATGGTCACGGCGGTGTAGATCGACGCCTCCCGGGCCGCCACGGGCATGTTCGACGTGTTCACCACGAACACCGTCCGCTCCGTGAGCTTCCTGCCGGACCAGGGATCGGTAAGCGTCACAAACTCCTCCAGCATCTCGGCCATTTCGTTTCCCCGCTCGCCGCACCCCACATAGACCACGATCTCCACGTCCGCGAACTTGGCAATGGACTGCTCCAGGATGGTCTTGCCCGTGCCGAACCCGCCGGGAAAGACGGCGGTCCCTCCCCGGGAGAGCGGGAAGAGCATGTCGATGGACCGCTGGCCGGTGATGAGGGGCTCACGCGATGGAAGCTTGCGCCGGATCGGCCGCGGCGTCCTGACGGGCCACTCGGTGCAGCCCACCATATCCCTTCCGCCGTCCAATTCCCCCAGGGAATCATTCAAACTGAAATCGCCGTCGATGATCCGGAGAATGGCGCCGTCATAGTGGCTCAGGAAGTAGTGCTTGAAAGGTCCTTCCTCTACATATCCCAGCCGTTCGCCCATCCGCACCGCGTCGCCCGGCTTCTTCAAGGGATGGAAACGCCATTGCTTCATATAGTCCAGGGCATAGAGTTCCTTCCCGGTGGTGATGAAGGGACCGGTCTCTTCCCGGAGCCGTTCCAGGGGACGCTGCAGACCGTCGAACATGCCCGCCAGCAGCCCGGGGCCGAGCCGGACCGTGAGCGGATTGCCCGTACCCTTCACCGGCTCGCCCATGCCGAGGCCGCGGGTGTCTTCATAGACCTGGATGATCGCGCCGGGGCCCTCAAGTCTTACCACCTCGCCGGTGAGCATGGCCCTTCCTACGTAGACCCGGTCGTAGAGTTTCAGCCCCTGCATGTCCACGGTCACCGTAGGGCCCGATATGCCTTTAATGTGTCCGACGTTGTGTTCGCTGCTGTGTTCGGTTCTCTGAACGGTCATACCTTCAACCTCACGTGGTATCCTATGGCTCTGCGGATGAGCGCCAGGGCGTAATCCTCGGCAGCCGCTCCCTTCCGCTCCGGCGCGGGCAGGAAGAGCAGGATCCCATGCCATTTTTTCTCCAGCTCCCGCAGCCGTGCCTCGTTCACGCCCTGCCGGAGGCGCTCATCGATGACGATCAGGCCGATGTTTTCATCAGCCATAAAGGTTCTGACCATATCGTCTGCCGTCCGTTCCGTTGCCGTGTGCTGGGCCACGCCCGCGAGCTGGAACCCGAATTCCCCGTCAGGGGGTGTGAGGAAGACGATTTTCTTCACGACAGGATCTCCTGGGAGACGAGCTCCCGGTCCATATCCCGGCCGGCGAGGATGGCGCTCAGGTTTCTGGCCTCGATGAAGCACTGCCAGAGGTACTGGAGGATCCGCCCTATTTCCGATGCCGTCCGCGCCTCCTTCTTGAGGAGCCGAGTCATCCCCTCGATCAGGGCATGCTCCACGCTCGTGGGGGTGATGATCTCCGGCGCCGTCCCCGTGAGCCGGGCGATCAGATCGCTCGCCCCCTCCCCTGTTCTGCTGCCCGCGGCCTGGGTCAAGACCGGTTCCTCGATTGTTCCGCCGCGAAGAAAGAGGGGACGGTCCTTCATGGTCCAGCGCTGGTGCTTGTAGAGGCTCATGATGTTCCGCATGTCGATCAGCCGCCGGAAGAAGCCGCGCATGATCGGGTGCAGCGGCGAGCGGACGGTGTGTTCGAGGCAGGTGTCGGTGATGTGCTGCTCCACGGCGCCCAGGCCGCCCCGTAGAAAGAGGTCTTCCAGCCCGGAAAACCGCGGGGACATGACGATCAAGACGCGCTCGACCTCCGGCAGTACCGCAGGAACGTCGGGAAGATCGCGGAGCGTCGTTTTGACCGTCTTCGCGAGCAAGCTTGCGAGCAGGACCTCCTGCAAGCGTTTTTCATCGTTTCCCCGTTTGTAGCGGAGTGCGAGGAACAGGGTGCGCAGTTCCTGGTGCGTGAAAAAGGGCTTGAAGATGCGGCGCAGCGCGCTGTTCATCTGCAAATAGACCCACTCATACTCCCGGGCGAGCCGCTGCCACGGAATGTCCTCCGCCCGCGCCGCGATGATGTTCCGGTACCCTGTGGCGGCGAGCGATGCCAGGGGATCAGGGGAGAAAATCAGGGCGTCCCAGTCCCTCAGGAACGCGGCCGACCGCCCCTGGATGCGCGCCACGAGGTACTCGGTGGGGTAGCCGCCGTCTTCGATTTTCCGCAAGAGTTCCATAGTTGATGGTCTCGTAAAAAGTCATTTTTTAACCGCAGAGACGCGGAGGCACGGAGAAAAGCTCCTAACAGGTCGCTGAAAACGTATTTTCAGGTGTCATCCTGAACGAAGTGAAGGATCTCAAGTATTTGGAAAGACGAGATTCTTCGCTGCGCTCAGAATGACAGTTACTATGTTTTCTGAAGTTTTTCAGCAGCCTGCTAAATTTCAATACGTTCTTCTCAGCGTCTCAGCGCCTCAGCGGTGAATTTTTGGTTTTTACGACTGCATCATATTTGATTACGTTGACGATCTTCATGCTCCGTCTCGACACTCTTTTCCAGTTCCCGGATCAGTCCGGGGAGGATCTTCGGCCACGACCGTTCCAATCTTGTTTCAAAGGTATTGACGACCCGGATCTTTCCATCCCTGTCCGACACCTCAAGTCCTCCAATGATCGTGCCGTCCGGAACGATCTCGGCGCCGGGGAAATGGGTCTTCGCCATATCCGCATCAGCGGGGTTCACCCGCGCGACCGCCCAGGGGTGTTGCGGCAGCTCGCGGACCAGGGCGGCGAAGGTCTCTGCGTATTGGTCAGTCCGGAGCTGGGCGATTGAGGCCCGGGCGAGACGCGCCATCCGGTCGGAGAGCTCCTGCTCAGCCCGGAGCCTTATTGCGCGCGCGCATGCAGCGGCTTCCGACAGCACTTCGCCGGCCACGTCGGCGACGGCTTTGGATTGCTCCTGATCGTGCTCCGCACGGATGCGCTCGATCTCCCTGGCCGCCTTCGTGCGGAGGGCTTTCGCCTCGGTCTCCGCCTCTTGCCGGATCGCCCGGATTTTTTCTTCTCCCTCGGAACGGAGGGCCTCGATCAACTCCCGGTAGCCCATGCTATTTTACCGTCAGGAGGATCATGGTGGCGATGACGAAGCCGAGGATCACCATGGTCTCCGGGATGGCCAGCAGGATGATGATGGTGCCGCTCAACTCGGGTTTTTCCGCCAGGGCGCCGGCCCCAGCCGCTCCGATCTTTGACTGCGCCCACGCCGTGGCAAAGGCAGGGAGCCCGATGGACAGCGCTGCTGCAAAGGCGATGAGTACTTTTTGCATTTCCATACGTTATCCTCCTTAATGGCCCCGGCTCAGGGGCTCGAATTTCTTTCCCCCGTATTCCAGAAACTTGCTGAAGAACTCCACATACTGGAGCCGGAGGGAGTGAATCGTGGGCGCCAGGATGCCGAGCAGGATGTTCAGCACATGGAGCAGGCCCCCCACGATCACGCCCACGACGATATCTCCCGTCAAGCCGGCCAGCTCGTTCGCCACGAAGGCGAGCAGCACCGAAGTGAGGCCGATGGCCATGATCCTGGCATAGGAGATGATGTTGCCCACGCTCTTGAGCAGTTCCAGCGGCGCCAGCAGCCCGCCCGTAAAGAGCAGCAGGGGTGTCACGAACAGGATCGCAATGACGATGGGCCGCGTCATCAATACCATAAAGGGCACGTAGAGCGAGGCGACGGCGGCCACCAGGCAGAGGATGATGAACAGCGTAGCCAGCTTGAAGATCGCCTCTTTCCGCATCTTTCGCCTGAAGGCGGAGAACGCCCCGAGGAGGAGCCCCAGGGCCACGTGCGCCACGCCCAAGGCGATGGCGAAGATGAGCATGGGCAGGATGGCCGTGCTCCGTTCGACGATGATCGGTTTGAGGCCGACCAGCCGATGGCCGAGGTCGCCGAAGAACTCGCCGTAGAGAAAACCGAAGATGATGGAATTCAGGGACGCGACGCGCAGGATCCTGCCGGCATCGGCGACGTTCCGTTGCTTTCGGAACCGCGTGAGCAGAATGAACGACAGGATTACGAGGACGATGCCGTAGCCGGCGTCGCCCAGGATGATGCCGAACAGGACAGGGAAGAAGACGCCGATAAAGGGCGTCGGATCATAGGACGTGTACCGCGGCAGAGGCAGGAGCCGGGAGAACAGTTCGAAAGGTTTGAAGTACGCCCTGTTCCTGAGCACCACGGGCACGTGCTCCAGGTCTTCCTCGCGGATTTCCTTTTCCTCCACCACCATCTGCATGCCGAAGGAGGCCGCCAGCTGGCTCCGGAGCCTGGGCACGTCATCGGACGGCATCCATCCATGCATGGAGAAGCACATCTTGGTCTCGAAGACCGAGGCCGTGGTCCGCAGCAGCGAGAGCCGCTCATCGATCCAGTCCCGCACGGCGATGTAGAGGGGCGTCCACCGCAGGCAAAGCTCAGCCAGTTCGGCATCCACCGTTCGGATCCGGGCGGCCAACTCCTCCGTCCGCTTTTTGATGTAGACGATCTTTTCCGGAAACGAAAGGCGGCCGAAGGACGGGGGGAAGTCCAGCTCCGGGATATGCTCGTCGCTCAGCGCTTTTCTCACCTTGTCTGAAAAGTCCTTGCCCAGCGTGATCAGGCCGACGGTGGCGCCGTCCTCGGCAACAGCGGTAAGCAGCTCAAATTTCCAGTCCGTGAGCCGCGACAGCACCTCCCGCAGGCGCCCCACAGCCGCCGGGTCCTTGATGGTGAGGCCGATGAAATCCAGGTCAGGAGTTTCGAGCGCGCCGGTGAACAGCGTTCCCAATGTCTTCAGGAAGGCGGTGTGCCGCCCCAATTCCGACAGCTCTTTCTGGAGCGTCTCTTTTTGCCGGCGGAGGCCCCGGCAGACCTCCAGGTGCTTGTCGATGGTGTAGGAAACGGTGTCGATGATGGAGACGGGATTGATGTAACTTTTTCTGACCGTGAGTTTAGGCAGGTGCGAGAGGAGTTCGTCCAGTTTCAGCCTGAGGCTTTCGAGAAAGAGGCGCTCCGAGAGCGTCTTCTCGTCCAGGAGAAAGCCCCGGACGTGCTCTTCCACGCCTTTTTCGATGAAGCCGCCGGCGTCCCGTTCTATCTGCAGCACTCCCGTCGCCTGGATCAGGGAGAGCGCGTCCTGGATCCGCGCCTTGGGGCCGACAATTTCAACTTTTGACATCCGGACGATCATGACGGTCTGCTCCCGGAAGAACGCGGTGGATCTGTTGTGCCATGATCTGTTGGAGCCGCGTATCGCTCGGGGCGGCCAGCTCTTCCGCCTGACGCTCTGTTCGGCGCAGGAGTTCCGTGGCCCGGGCCTCTGCCTCGGCCTTTGCCGTCACCATGGTTGCGGCGGATTCTGCCCGAAGACGCTCCGCCTCTTCCGCCACCGACTGCGCGGCCTCCGCCTTGACCCCGTCGATCCGTTCACGGGCCTTCTTCCGTTCGGCCTCGATCCGTGCCTGGATCTCCTGCTCCGCTTCGATTACGGCGCCCAGTACGCTCGCGTCCACGGCCCTGTCAATCCTCCTTGAACCGTTTCAACCGGTAGAATGCCTCCCGCTCCCGCTCGCTGATGTAGTGGGCGATGGACCGGATCTGCATTGCCACGTCGGGAAGGACCCTTTCCTCCAGCACGCGGATCCGCCTGGTGGTGCGCAGGATCTCGTCACCCAGCCGCTTGATCTTGCTTTCGTAGGCCGCGATCTGGAGCATGGCGTCGAGGATTTTCTCGAAGAGCGTGATGGACTCTTCCACGTGCGGCGTGGTGGACCGCCAGTCATAGCCCCGCTCCTCCGGCTTCCGGAGGGGCGTCTCGTGATACTCGATGTCGCGGTAGGCGAGGCCCCAGACGCTCTTTACGGTGATGTTCACCGGGAAGTCCCGCCGGGTGAGGGCCGTGAGCGACTCCAGCCCCCCATTCCGCTCCAGCCCGCGGCTGAGCGCGAGCTCGGCGAGGGCCCGGGCATAGGTCTTTCTGATCTCCTCACGGGACCGGAGGAAGGGGAGTGTGGCGGCCAGGAATTCCCTGATGAGCGCCTGCCGCCTGGCCTTCAAGATGGCGATGCTGTTGAAGACAGACCGGTGCTTTTCTCTTAACAGGAGCAGGTTCGTCCGCGTGGGATGGACGGTCGTCATCATAATCTCTCAAGGGGTGCGCAGTGAAGGTGAATTGCAACACAAACATGCGTTATTTTTAGTATATCACAAAGGGGAAGCCGCTTCAGTGTGCGTAATCCTTCAGCTACGGGGGCAGCAGCCCTTTCGCTCTGCCGCGCAAGCGTGCACATTGGGCAATGGCTGCACAAGGATATCCGTCCTGTCCCCGCAGCACGTACGCTTCGCACGTGCCTGCTTTGGGACAAGTGGTTTTATCATGATTTGCGGGGCACTGAAAAGCGCGTCTATCTCTCAAGGGCTGCTACCCCCTGCTCATTTATCCCCGTAACTGAAGGATTACCCGTGTGCTAACATTCCTGTTGACACCGGAGTTTAGAATATGGATAATTCCAGCGGCATGCAGACGGAAGAGATGAAACAGATGCTCATTGAATACATGGAAAAGGGCTTTCTTGAGAACATTATTGCCCTGTTCAAGACCGAGCCCTCTCTCTACGGGTTCATTCCCGATATGCTCGGGCAGGACAATATGAGGGTGAGGCTGGGAACCGCGGCCCTCGTAGAGGAGCTTATCCAGGGCCATGGGCCGGAATTGAGGGCCATCGTGCCGCTTCTGACCCGGCTCTTGAAGCATGAAAATCCCACGGTGAAGGGCGATGCCGCATACGTGCTCGGGATCATTAAAGACCCCGCGGCCGGAGGGGCCCTCACGGAAATGTTGAATGATGAAAATGCCGCGGTTCGGGAGAGCGCCCGGGAAGCGCTCCAGGAGCTCGGCGCCCCGGAGAAATAAAAAAAGGCAGGCGATTTGTTCGCCTGCCTGCATGATAATAGACCAATTTTTTGCTGATATCGATGAAATAGTGGTATGAAAGGTTACTTCGCCGGAGTTGCGGGAGTCGCCGTCGGGGCCTTCTCCTCAGCCTTCTTCTCCATTTTCTTGGCCTTCTTGGCCTTCTTCTTGGCCGGGGCCTTCTCCTCAGCCTTCTTCTCGGCCGGGGCCGGAGCCGCCTTCTCCTGCTGGGCAACCGCTACGCCCAGCGAGAGTGCAAACATCATCGCCGTCAGGATCGCTACGATCTTCTTCATTCAATATCACCTCCGTTCATTTGATGGGATTTACCGCCGGTTCTTCGATATTTTGTCAAACCGGAAGTACGAATAATTTTAGCCGAATTGCCCTTCACTGTCAAGGCATTCGTTATTCGCTATAACCACTTGATTGTAAAAGCAAATAACATAATTTTCTTCTGCGCATCAGCGTTCAAACAATATGTTTTAGAACGTTAGCGCGCCGGTTTTGCGCCGATGAGCATGTCAGCGACCATGACGCCGACCAAAAAGACGATGCCCGTGATCCCGATGAGGGTGAGAAGGAAGTACAGCGTCTTTTTGGCGGCAGAGTCTTTCCGCGGCCTGATGGAACGGAAATAAACGAACACACTGAAGCCCAGGCCGGTGAAAAGGAAAAGCGTTTCAATCATGGGCCCCATGGTATCGCAGCGTGCGGCCGTCTGTCAACAGTGATTTTGCAGTGCTATCAGGATTTTTTATTTGACACGGGACAGCATCTGCCTTTAAAATTCAGTATATGCATCCCGATTCGGAAATCGTTCAGGGCGGCCTTGTACTGCCTGTCGATGCGAGCGACGTCTATGGGAAGACGGTCGTCGAGGCAGGCACGGACGTAACTCCTGCAGTGCTCGCGGACGTTGCCGCCGCCGGACGGTTTGCGTCCACATGCCGCCTCAACTTGAAGGGCAGCCGGCTGCGGAAGGACATGGATGAACTGATCGGGCAGGGTCCCTATCCGGAGCTGTTCCCGCCGGGCAGGATCGACGATGTCCTCCGTATATACGACGACCTCAGGGTGCTCCCTGTTCTCTTCGAGGAATTTGAGTTCATGCGGACGAGGGACATCTATGTATACGAGCATGTACTCAGAACGGCGGCGCTTACGGCGTCCATGGCCATCGACCTGTACGGAAAGGACCGTGCGCCTCTCATCGGATACACGGCGCTGACCCACGACATCGGCATGGTTCGGTTGCCTGATGATGTCCTGAAACAGGACATCGGCGTGGACAGGCGGAAACGCAAGGTGCTCTATGGGCACACGATCGTGGGATACGTGCTGCTCACCTATTACCTGGGCAGCGCCCAGTTCGGCAACTGCCGCGTGGCGCTCGAGCATCATGAGCGGGGAAACGGCGTGGGCTATCCCCGGGGCATCAAACTACGGGACCAGATCATCGAGCTCATCGGCACGGCAGACGCCTTTGACGCGCTTCTGTCGGCGAGGCCGTTCCGGAAGGAACCCTTCGAACTGCGGGCGGCCCTGGACACGCTCTGGAACGAGGCGAAACTGGGGGTGCTGAACTCCGTGGCGGTGAAACTCCTCATTGGGTACAGCCGCAGCCGGTATGAGGCGTTCGACGCCGGGCGGGTTATCGTTGCCGAGGAAACGCGGCGCCGGGCGCCGGCCGAGAATAACTATATCAACTGGGCCGATTATCAGCACTATGAATGCGGCCTCACCGGGCAGGCCGCCGGAGCGAAAAAACAGGGCTGACCGCACTCGCGGCGGCGGTGGATTATGAACAGCGTAATTATCCTCCTTGTTGTCGTTCTCGCAGTGATTATTTATTTCCTTGCAGCTTCCGGTCGGCCGCCTGCTCCATCGGGGAAGGAGCAGGGCCGGCGAGGTGAAGGGGAATGGGAGTTTGGCGACGAGTGGAAACAGGGCTCGCCCGACGATGAAACTTCCGAAAAAGGCATTCAGTACGTAGAGGTCCTCCGGGGGGACACGGGCAGGGGGTTCGATGATTCCTCGATGATGGACCTTGTAAGCTATCTCGGCTCCCGCGGCGTCCGGGCAACGTACGACTCTTTTTCCATCGGCCTTGAGCCGGCGGCGATCAAGACCTACGCGCTCAAAGTCGAAGCAGGGAAAGAGGAAGAAGCAATGAAGAAGCTGGAAGAGAAATTATCATAACGGGCCAAGGGGCCGGGGTCGGGGGTCAAGGAAACGGCATAATTTCGTGGCAGCGTGTTGCTTGACTCGTGCCCCATGCCTCCTGGCCCCATCTATTCACAAGGAGCATCACATGTCGGAAGAGCTGGAGATGAAAGACCTGAACGAGTCGCTCGATGCGTACAAGTCGAAAATATCGCAGGTGAACAAGGCCACGCTCACGTGGGACAAGGACCTTATCTTCGTCGGCAGGACCAACCGGGGATACGAGGTGGAGTATGACGCGCAGCAGCAGTGGGGCTGCTCTCCCACGGAGACGCTGCTCCTGAGCGTTGCCGGGTGCATGGGTATCGACATGGTGTCGTTCCTGAAAAAGATGAAAGTCGAAATCAAGTCCTACAAGATGGACATCGTCGGGGAGCGGAACCCCACGCCGCCCCAGTACTATACGGCCATCGAGATGATCATCGCCGTTGCGGGGTCAGGGCTTACGGCCAAGAAGGTCGAACGCGCCATCTCCCTTTCACAGGACAAGTACTGTTCCGTGTACCACTCCCTCAGAAAAGACATGAAGGTGAAGGTGGACTATACGTTTGAGAACGTGTGATACAAGTGAATTGTAAATTGCAAATTGTAAAGCGCAAATTTCAAATTGCGGGAACGTCGCCATCTTATACAATTTACAATTTGATATTTCCAATTTACAATGTTTTTATCGCCCCTATCCTATGACCACCATTCGTCTCCTTAAAAACGGTGTAGAAGCATTCCCGGCTATGTTCGATGCCATTGACCGCGCCGCGTCGTGCATCGCCGTGGAGATGTACATCTTTGCAGACGATGAAACCGGCAGGGAATTCAGAGACCGTCTCATTACGGCGGCAAAGAAGGGCGTGCGGGTCAAGGTGCTGGTGGATGCGCTGGGATCCTGGCCGCTTTCCGATTCGTTCTGGGACGAGCTTCGCAAGGCCGGCGGCAGGGTGCGCAGATTCCGTCCTCAGACAAAAGGATTTCTGCTGTTTCGCAACCATCGCAAGCTCCTCCTCGTTGATGACCGCATCGCATACGTCGGCGGGATCAATATTGCGGACGAGTATTACCGCGGGGACCGCGGAGAGCTTCCCTGGCGCGACAACGCACTTGAGATATCCGGAATTGATGTAGCTCGGCTCCGACGCTCTTTTTCCAGAATGTGGGCGCGTGCAAACCTCCCGCTGCGCAGGATGGTGCTCCGGCTTCGCGGCGACGGCTGGGCGAAAGGCGCTGAGGAGAACACAATAGGCTTTCTGGAAAGCGGGCCGGAAAACCTGGTTCGGCCGATACGGAGAGCATACCGCCGGCTCATCCATAATGCGCATACAAGCATTGACCTTGCCATGAGCTATTTCTATCCTCACGGAAGCGTGATCCGTGCGCTCAAGGGGGCAGTGAAGCGAGGGGTGCGCGTGCGGCTCTTGGTCCCGCAAAAAAGCGACGTGCGGATCGCGCGGTGGGCCGCACGCGGGCTTTACGGCAGGCTGCTCCGGGCGGGGATCGAGGTCTGGGAATACACGCCTTCGATGATGCACGCAAAGCTCGCGATCGTTGATGATACCGTGGTCGCCGGATCGGCAAACCTCGACATCCGGAGCGGGAGGATCAATTACGAGCTCGTTGCCGTGGTGGCGGATCCGGAGCTCGCGGCGCGCGCACGGGCGGATTTCGACGCAGACCTGAAACAGGCGGAGCGCATCCACTTTTTAGAATGGAAGATGCGGCCCCTTATGCAAAAGATCAAAGAACGCATCAGCTACTGGCTCCTTGCCCGGCTGGACATCTTCTTTGCCAAGGCCGAGCTGGCGAGGAGGATGTGGTAGGGGTAGTAGACAGTAGGCAGTAGGCAGTAGACAGTAGACAGTAGGCAGTAGACAGTAGACAGTAGGCAGGGAAAACCCTGGATATCGTCTACTGCATGCTACCTACTTAAAGGAGATTAGAATGAAACTTAAAGGCACCAGGACCGAAAAAAACCTTCTCGCCGCGTTTGCCGGCGAGTCCCAGGCAAGGAACCGCTACACCTACTTCGCAAGCGTTGCGAAGAAAGAGGGGTACGAGCAGATCTCGGCCATTTTCCTCGAAACGGCCGAAAATGAAAAGGAGCACGCCAAACGGTTCTTCAAGTTCCTCGAAGGGGGAATGGCGGAGTTTACCGCAACGTTCCCCGCCGGCAGGATCGGGACCACGGCGGAAAACCTGAAAGCTGCGGCAGAAGGGGAGAACGAGGAGTGGACCAAATTATACCCCGGTTTTGCCGACGTGGCCGATAGAGAAGGGTTCCCGGAAGCGGCTGCGGCGTTTCGCTCTATCTCAAAGGTCGAGGTCAAGCACGAGAATCGCTACCGGAAACTTCTGGAAAACGTAGAGAAGGACGCCGTTTTTAAGAAAGAAAAATCAGCGGTCTGGAAGTGCCGAAACTGCGGCTACCATCACGAGGCCGAGGGAGCGCCTGACGTCTGCCCCGCATGCCTGCACCCGACAAGCTACTTCGAACTTTTGGCGGAGAATTATTAATAACACGTTATTTTCTTTGTTGCAAACCGTCACCCGCGGTCGTATAATACATCGCCTTAATTTTATCGGGGGTGTTGATTACCATGTCTGAAATGGAATACAAAGTGAAAGAAGCGCCGACCTGCCCGCACTGCAAGTCGGTGATGGAGCAGATGGATTCACGGCACCTGGACTGGGGCCTGCCGTATTTATGGGTTTGTTTCAATAATAACTGCACGTTTTTCATGAAGGGCTGGAAGCACATGATGGAAAGCTACGGCCAGCTCGTTTCATACCGCTTCATGATCCAGCCGGACTCCGGCACGGTCGGCGTGATCCCGGCCTTCAGCCATGAATACCTGCACCAGCACGGGAAGCCGAGCAACCCGTACCTCGACGAAGAGTGATATCGTATAGCGTACATAAATAACATTACAAACCGTGGATTTATATACAGTCCGCGGTTTTTTTGTTCATAACACAAAACCATATTTACTTTCTTGACACGTCAAGAAATCCATTATCGCGCAAAAGTGAACGCGCTCGTAGACCTCGGACTTGGGTTCGCTGCCCGCACGCTGGAGAATCTGACAAAGACCGCGTTCAAGATGCAGGAGAAGTACGGTCTTCTCACGAATGACGCGGTGGTGCTGGCAGTGGCAATGCGGCTGAAAGCGGACGTTCTCGTGTCGAGCGATAAGGCATTCCATGGCGTGACTGAGGTTGCAGTTCATTATCCCACGGATTTGAGGCTGTAAGATTTATAACATTACAAGGAGGAGTTGCAATGGCAACGATATCTGATCGTATTACCGTTAATCCCGAAGTGTGTATGGGGCAGCCTACCATACGCGGCATGCGCATCACGGTCGCCTTTGTTCTCAAGTTGCTGGCCTCAGGCATGAGCCATGAGGAGATATTAAAGGCATATCCGGAGTTGGAGGAAGACGATATCAGGCAGTCCATGGAATATGCCGCATGGCTTGCAGGGGAATATCATCGCCCCTTTCAGGCTCATGCCAAGTGAACACCATGAAGATAAAATTCATCGCGGACATGCATATTTCCCCTCTCACTACCGGCAGCCCGGATGAAAGAAATCGCCGCCGCGTATCTCGATGCGGAAGAGGCGATCCAGTTCGGTCCCGCCGCGGGAGTGGCAATTACGAAAAAGGACCTGTTCCACCTGGCGCCCGCCGTGTGTATCAAGTTCAGGGGCATGGAACGATCGAATAAGAATATCAAGAAAGTCACCGAAACCGCCCTGAGCAGCTATGTCGCAACGCTGGATACCACGCCTGAGGCCATGGCGGACCCGCTGCCGGTCGTCCGCTTTGTCGAAATTCCGATATTCCAATTGACAACTGTAACGTGACGCGTTATAATTTGTCACGTGATAAAGACATTTTCAGATAAGCATACGTATGAATTCTATATCACCGGCAAGTCCAAGCGTTTGCCGGCTGATTTGCTGAAACGCGCTATGCGTCGGCTGGAGTATGTCAACCTTGCAACAAGTCTTGATGACTTGAAGGTTCCTCCAAGCAACCGGCTCCACGCGTTGAAAGACGACCGAGAGGGTCAACATTCCGTTTCAGTTAACGACCAATGGCGCATATGCTTTCGATTCAAAGACGGCGATGCTTACGATGTCGAAATAACTGATTATCATTAGAGAGGTGCATTATGGCAATCGCAAATACAGTGGTACGAACCGTGAAACCGACTCATCCCGGAGAAATGCTTCGTGAAGATTTCATGCCTGATTTCGGGCTCACCGCGGCAAGTCTCGCCGAGGCCCTTGGCGTCTCCCGTCAAACGATCAACGAGATATTGCGAGAGCGGAGAGCGATTTCACCGGCAATGGCGCTGCTGCTGTCGCGCCTTTTCGGGAACACGCCGGAGTTTTGGCTCAATGCCCAGCGTACGGTGGATCTTTGGGAGGCAAAGAAGCGTCAGGAAAAGAAGCTCAGACGTATACAGCCATTGAACGCCGCTTGATTGGGTTTGTATGGCTGATCGCTATTTAACAGAACCGATGGATCAAGCTGGCATCGGCTTTTCCCGTCAGTCCTACGATTACGAACAGCCGCGGCATTAATCAGACGGATTGGATCAAAATTGATCGGAAGACCTATGATTTGTGCATTGATCCGCGGGATTATTGACCAAGAAAGTCTTGTGATATATTTTCAGTTTGGGCTTGAAAGAAGGCGTGGCACTATGTCGCAACGCTGGATACCGCGCCTGAGGCCATGGCGGACCCGCAGATGGCGTTTGCGTTCTGCTACATTGCGAGTCATTTTGGACTGGGACTTTTGACCGACGAAGAGGCGACCGGCATATTGGAATATGTTGAGGATGAACTCGGAGAGGAAATCGGGACAGGTGAGGGCAGGTCATTCTGGCAATCAGTCTCGTTGGAAGAACTCGCGGAAGAACAGGGCGTCGAGCCGGTGTCGGCGCCTGAAGAGGTATTCGCTCTTTGGCCCGCTGGTGACGATCCGGATGACTTGCTGAATTTTGTTCTCCATGATCGCGGCGCACGGAGAAAACCGGCCGCCGGAGGGAATGCCTGATGGATGCCGTTCTGCTCGACACGACAGTGGTGAGCCTTCTGCATCCGAAGAAAAAAGGCAACCCGCTTCGCGCCAGGTATGAGGCGCACATGACCGGGAAGGTTCTCGCCCTGAGCTTTCAGAGTGTTGCCGAGCTATGGTCGTGGGCGGGTGTCCGACCTGAGATGGCATGGAGTTACGGCCCTGATGGGTTTCACTGGGCAGGCTTTTACCTTGCCTTTTCGATATATTTGTAATATTCTGGAATACAGATAACCATACGACCGGATGAACAAAAAACGGCCGTCTACGTCAAGAACGTTGACGCCAACATTCCGTTTACGCATGATCTCACAAACATAGCGGTGAAATCGGGTCTGCGGCTTTCTGAAGAACAAAAAGATCTCCTGGACGCGGTGACCGCGTTCAACATAAAAGCCAGATATCCCGATTATAAAAGCAGGTTTTACAGAAAGGCCACAAAAAGATTCACGGAAAACTACCTTGGGCAAATAAAGGATTTCAGAAAATGGCTCGTAAAGAAAATAAAAGAGTAATTCTTGGGAAGATAAAAGAGTATGTCGCGGTGCTGCGGGAAAATGGTGTCAAGGTGTGGCGGCTGTACCTTTTCGGCTCCTATGCCTCGGGCGCCGCGGCAGCGCACAGCGACATCGATCTCGCCGTCTTTTTGAACAAAGCCGATATCGACGGCTTCCGTGAAGATTTGAAGCTCATGCGCCTCAGAAGAAAAGTCGATCTTCGCATAGAGCCGCATGCGTTCGCGCGCACGGATTTCAAGCAGCCGGACCCTTTTATCAAGGAGATCGTGGCCAAGGGCATGCGGATTGTTTAGCGGGGCACCGGTACGCAGTATTGCATTCTCCGTGATGCCTATTCATCATGAACGTCAGCGCGAAGCCGGCTGGAAGTTCACCCCGTTAGAGCAACCTATCACACTATTATATATTACTGCCATATATAACAATCTGTAGACGATGACAATCAGGTTCATGGCAAGATGCTGTGGGTAATATGCCTTGAAGATAGCAATGATGAATAGAGATAAAATTCAAGCAGTTACCACGGAAAAGGCCACGGAATATCACGGATACAATAATGAATACCTTGTTACATGAAGAGTTGACGTATAAAATTATTAAGAAGGGTCTTTTGATTGTTCCGTGTAATTCCGTGAAAATCCGTGGTAAGCAAGTAGTAAAGGGTTTTCCCCGCGTCTCGGTGGTGAATCTGGACGTTAAGGGGCATAATGGCACCCATACTTTCGTGCCAAGAGCCGACAATTATTCACTGACTCAGGACGGAATTTTCTAACGGGGTGAAGCAATTCATCTTTGGCCGGCTTTTCTTTTCAGAGGACACATGTGGCAACGGTGGAAATTTCGGGGACGTCAAGGACAAAGAAACGACCCTATTTCGTCTCATGTAATTGACGGGCTCTGTAAGCTGTTATAGAGGGCAGTCCGGCGCAGGACAATCCGCTATAAGCGGCAACGGGTTAAAGATTTTTCGATGGCGAAAAAAAAGATAAAAGAGGAACAGGGATCATTATGAGAGTAAAGCTCACCAAAGCGCAAAGGATACGGGTACTCAATTCAGTCGATGTTTACGAGGTCATGCAGCGCATCCTGCTTCGCGAGAACAAGATCGACCGCAACAAGGAGCATTTCTGGGTCGTCTGCCTGTCCAACAGCAACAAGATCCTGCTGATCGAGCTGGTCAGCCTCGGCACCATGAAGAAAAGCCTCGTGGACCCCACGGAGGTGTTCAGCTTCGCGCTCCAGAAGCGGGCGGCCCAGTTGATCATGGTCCACAACCATCCGGGCGGGTCATTGCAGCCTTCGCCGGAGGACACGGACATAACCGACCGCATGTACCAGGTCGGCCTGTTTTTGGACCTCCCGGTGATCGATCATCTTATTATCACGGAAAGAAAATTCTACAGCTTCAAGGACTCGGGGCTTCTCGCGGAGCTGAGCAAGAGCGAGAAGTATGTGCTCAAATACAAGAAGGAAGAGCAGCGGATAAGGAAAGAGGGCGAGAAAAAGGGTCTTTTGAAAAAAGCCGTTGAGATGGCGAGAGCTTTGAAGAAGAAAGGGATTGACATGAAGGTGATAGCCGAAGTTTCCAAACTGTCGATAAAGCAAATTGAAAAAATGTGAATCACGTCAGCGAAAAATAAACATGCTGTGAACCAACGTCCCCCGAGATGTTCACAATGGTTTTGAAGAGGAAGGCTTTCATGAAAAAAGAGATTATTATATCGCTGAGCAAAACATTCGAGGAATCGGCGTATGAACAGGACGGTGTCGAATACTGGCTTGCTCGCGACCTTCAGGTTTTACTTGATTACAGCGAATGGCGCAACTTCGCACAGGTTATTGACAAGGCAAAAACCGCCAGTAAAAATGCTGGCCAGAATGTTTCCGACCATTTTGTTGATGTCAACAAAATGGTGGAACTTGGGTCAGGAGCTCAAAGAGAAGTTGATGATATAATGCTGACTCGCTACGCTTCTTATCTGATAGCGCAGAATGGTGATCCTCGTAAAGAACGGATAGCCTTTGCGCAGAGCTACTTCGCGCTCCAGACGCGCAAGCAGGAACTTCTGGAAGAGCGAATTGCGCTTACCGAACGTCTTCAGGCGAGGGAAAAGCTGGTTACCACCGAGACCGAGCTGTCCAAAATCATTTATGATCGCGGCGTCGATGGCCAAGGATTCGGGCGCATACGGAGCAAAGGAGATCAAGCGCTGTTCGGCGGTCATACGACGATAAAAAACTTGAGCGTCGCGTAAAAACGCATGATAAAAAGCTCGTTAACGGCGCCCAAAAGCTCAAGAGCATTGACGGCGTCGATGAGCATTAGTGAGGATATGGGGACAGGATATGGGGACAGGTCTTGAAATATAAGTATAAGAAACTGCCTTTTCAAGACGCGACCCCAAATATTGCGACCCCAAATATTTCGGCGAGTTGACTCCCGCGGGTTTTAAGAAGATGGTGTCGAAGATGGACGTTCTCACAAAACTGGAGACTATTTACCCCGTAGTTGGAGCGATAAAACCTGTGATCTCCGACGAGCATACGCAACAACGGGGTCAAGCTGGAAGTCGCGGCTAAAGTTAGTGCTCAACGTCTCGCGGACGGCATTAAAAAAATGTAATTGATGGGCTCTGTAAGCTGTTATAGAAGCGAGTTCGGCTCAGTACAATGCGCTATAGGCGGTAGCGGAAAGCATCAAAAACATCAACGTCCCGGAGTCCCGGAGTCGTGCTAAATTTATTATGATTTACCTTGACCACAATGCGACGACGCCGGTGCTGCCGGAGGTACTGGAGGCGATGATGCCGTACCTCACGACGGAATGGGGCAATCCGTCGAGCGCGTACAAGTTCGGTGCGAAAGTGAAGTCGGTTATAGAGACAGCGCGGGAGCAAGTAGCGGCTTTGATCGGGGCACACCCGTTGGAGATCATCTTCACTTCTTGCGCAACGGAGAGCAACAACGCCGCGATTCACGCCACGCTCAAGGCGAATCCAAACAAGCGGCACATCGTCACGTCGGCAGTCGAACATTCCTCGGTGCTGAACTATTGCATGGCGCTGGAAAAGGAGGGCTATCGCGTCACATACCTGCCCGTTGACCATGACGGCTTGCTGAAACTGGCCGACCTCGAAAACGCCATCGGGGATGAGACTTCCGTCGTCTCGCTGATGTGGGCGAACAATGAGACGGGTGTGTTGTTTCCCGTGAAGGAAATTGCTGAGATTTGCCGGTCACGCGGAGTGCCGTATCACTGCGACGCGGTGCAGGCGGCGGGTAAAATCGAGATGGATGTTCGGAAACTTCCAGTTGATTACCTATCGCTGACAGGTCACAAGTTTCATGCGCCGAAAGGAATTGGCGCGCTATACGTCCGCCGAAAAACTCCGTTCTCACCGCTGATTCACGGGGGCCACCAAGAGCGCAATCTGCGCGGTGGCACGGAGAGCGTCCCGCTGATTGTCGGCATCGGCAAAGCCGCCGAGGCGGCTCGCCGTCACTCGCCCGACTACGAAAAGAAAGTCCGGCCGTTGCGTGACAACTTGGAGGAAGGCATGTTGAGTTCCATTCCAAACACGGAACTGAACGGCCACAAGACGCAGCGGCTGGCCAACACGACCAACATTACCTTTCACGGAATCGAATCAGAAGCGCTGCTCATCCTCCTTGACCAGGAAGGCATCTGCGCCTCATCCGGCTCCGCCTGTCTTGCCGATTCCGACGAACCCTCGCACGTCATCAAAGCGATGAAGCCAGCATCGGCAGCCTCACGGCAGATGATCCGCTTCTCTCTTGGGAAAGCCAATTCGGCAGCGGATATCAAAGCTACAGTGACTGCGGTTCAGCGAGTGACTGAGTTGCTCCGTGCATAGCTCGATGGTCAACTGGCTCGCTACGTAAAAATAGCTTCGGCGAAGGTGGGAAAGTACCGGTACAACTCAGCGTACCGCTTGATGTCGGAAGGTGGAACACCGGGAAGAGTTAAAGCAGCCGCTGCAGCTTGTGGAAGCTGGGCGTTCAGATGGCGCATCTCTTTCATAGTGAGGCAAGGCACTTCGATTACATATGGTTCTTCTCCAAAATGAACAAAGTTAAGCTCACCGAACGAGCAGGCATCGAACTTTTGTTGCTCGCCAGCCTCGATGAAAATTCCTCCAACTGTCAGTATCAATGCGCCATCGCTATGAATAAAATTGAAAACCTGCCGATAAACTATCTTCTTTTCCGCTGGCACAAGGGAGTTCCTAGCTGAGAGGGCTTCCTCAATCCCGCTATGAATCAACCTGCGCGAAATCTTCGCAAGCCCCTTGCCCCGAAGCTCGCTACCCGCAATCTCCGGGGGCACACTGTTGCCAACTCGCTTGCGAAATCCGCGCAGACGATATTCGTCGAGATTAAATGGCAAGCCCGTGTCTGCGGTGTATTGTTGGCGCGTCGCTTCGTCGGGGTCACGCTCAACATGTGCATTCATAGAAACGACCAGCACACTGCCTGAGCATGCTCTGGCGCATACTGAGGTAACATCGGACAACACCGCTTCGTCCAGTTTCACGTCGTAATCAAGCCACACAATTGTCTTTGCCTGCCAATCCAATTCGGGTAGCACTTCGGAGGCTGGGCGGCAATCGAGGCGCACGCATTTGTAGGGCTTATTGAACTGAAAGCATTCCTCAGCATACGCATCTTTTTCGATGCTCAGCATGTCATTCATCCCAAGAGCGCGATGGAATAAATGAAAGTCGCTGAAGTAAATAGAGCCGAAGCCCACGTAGCGGTACGTTTCGATTTTGCCGAACGGATAGAGGCGACGGAAGGCTTCACAAAGCATCTTTCGCTCGATTGCTTTTGCGGGACGCAGTGAGTAGTTGATCTGACGATAGCTACCGGCCATTACTCTTCCCCCTCATACTTCATGAAATACTCAAAGGTTTTTTCGCCCACAGCAATGAACGTTTGGACCTTGAGAAGCTGCTTTGCTTTCTCAACCTCGACCAAGGGCTTGCTGTACTGAATCTTCTGCATCCTCGGTCCGGGGGGCATGGGGCTGGGTTGGGGAGCAACAAAAGTCGGGGTAACCGTAAGCGCGTCGGTTCGCTTAGCTTCCGCACTTTGAATCGCTTGGTCGAGAGTCCCATCTGTGCTATCCCCGCTTTCAAATGCCGCTCTTTCCTTGGCCAAGTTGGACAGAAACGTGAGGACAGGCTTGGAAATCTCAATCATCTCCTGCTGCACGTTCTTGTAAACGGGAGAATCTACGTCAACGCCCGTTTTCGTGGTCGTCCACGGCAGCAGAGCAGCATTATCTGAGTCGAAATAAGCGTAACCGCGGAAATACGCAAAGTCTGGATGGTATTGGCGCATGCCGTGTGCCTGTCCCCAGATTGTCGTTGCTGTCTGGTCGGCGCGTATCACCAGACGTCCGTTACAGAACACATACCAGCCGCCTTCGTGCAAGCTCCTTTCGGCAACACCCGCAAAAAGCTTCACTTTCACAGGTGGGCCCGGCTGCCCGTCGAGAACCGCACGGGGGTATGTCTTTTCTACATACGCAGGTTTCAACTTGTCCGACACGAATAGCAACTGAGGCTCATGGCGCAGTGGGATCGTGTTGACCGTAATCGCTAGTCCTCGATCCATGCTTAGTGCGTGAGCAAGGCTCATCTCCTGCTTCAATCGCGTTAGGAAATTATCCAGGGCAAAATTTTCAGCTACTGTGTCGTAGAGTTGGTTGATCTCAATACGTGTGCCGATTTCCTCAGGCGACACGTTGGTAAGGTTTTCCTCAACGTTGCGAAACTCAAAGTGCCATTCGTCCGCCTTTTCGGGTTCGCCCATTGCCTTCCACTGTTCAACATCAATGTCCATGTCGAACCGAGATGAGCTCGTAGTGGAGTAAACAGTAAAGTGCCGTCCCAGCTTAAAGAAAGTGCGCTTCATTCCAACTCCGAATTGTCCCACCGAGCCAGGCGTCAGGGGAGCGTCCTTTGGGCGACCAAACCGGAACGCATAATTCCGCGCAATATCAACAGGAATGCCGCCGCAGTTGTCAGCTATCTTGAGATGGTTTCTGTCAAGTTCCACGCGAACCCAGAGGCCATTGAAGTCTCCGTTTGCTTGCATGCGCCTTGCGCCGTCGACCGAATTGTCCACCAAGTCTAGGATAGCGCGAGTGAGCGGTATATCCCGCGTGAGCATGTAAATGAAGAACTCCTTGGTCGGTGAGGCATTGATGCGCTTTGGGTCTTGTGGAGTTTCTGGCACAGTTTAGCCTCCGGTTATTTTCCTGCGTCCCGCCAGAATTGCCTCGCTGCGCCGGTGATGAGCTTACCTTGCAGGCGCAGGGCGGCTTCGGCTTTCTTGAGCTTCTGGTGAATGACGCTGCCGAGGATCAGCTTTTGATCGGCGGGACTCAGAGATTGCGGTGAAAAGTGAACGCCGCACTCGGCAAGCTCGGCGAAGTTTGTTTCGTTGGTGCCGGTGGTGAGGAACTTGTCGGCGTCCTGCGAGGCGAGCCAAACGGGAAAGCCCCACGAACGACCTTGCCGAGCGAGTGAGCTGAGCAGGCCAGCTTTGTGTTCCTTCGGCAGCAACAAGTGCGCTTCGTCCACGAACAGCACCATCTTGAGCGGCTGGATGCCGTTCTTGACGGCCAATTGCTGACTCAATTTTTTGATCAGAAAGTTCAGGATGAGGGCGACGGCCAGCGCTTTGGTGTCGCTGTCATTGCCGAACTCCTTGAAGTCCACCACCAGCGACCGGCTGAGCCACTGCTCCGGACTAACGCCTTCCTGTGCCGGCGCGAACAGGTTGCAATCCACAATCCGCTTCACGATTGAAAGAGGCACGCCGGTCACGTCGTTCCGCTCCAACTCCGCGAGCAGGCTGTCGAAGTCTGGGGCTGATAGTTGCTGGTAGGCATCGCTCAAGGCTTGCTGCTGATTGGCGCCTAACTGCGGGGCGAATGCACGGATGAGCGAGGCTATCTCGTTTGCGATCTGGGCGTTCACCGCGGGATTCGGGTCCCGGTAAAGCGGGTTGATCGGCAGGGCCTGCCGGATTAGCCGCACATGCTGTGCCCCGGTCTGATCGAGAAAACGCTTCCGGTTCTCGCGCTGCTGCTTGTTAGTGGGGTCGTCTTCCAACTCGCCCTTCATGTCGAAAAACACGAAGCGGACACCGACATTGGATAGTTGCGCCAAAAGGTCGAGTGCGAGTTGGCTCTTTCCGGAACCGGGTTGGCCGGAAATCACCAATAGACCGTTAGATGTACCTGGCCCGTTGATGCTCCATTCAGGAGCGTCAATCAGCACTTTGAGTTTTACCTCTTCCTCAACGACCGGCATCGGCGGGACAGCTTTCAGACCGGCGGCACTACCAAATTCAGCGTAGGTCAGTTTGAGCAACGCAGAGACGAAGTTGGCTTGGTCGTTGCCTGACTCCTCCCAAATCTGCTTCAGCCGCTGGCAGCCGAATTCGAAGTGACGCCGAAACTCCTGCCGATAGCCGCCTTCGTCAAGAGTTTGGCCCGCGCGGTGATTCAGGGCGGCATGCACAACATCTTTAAGTTCGTCGCCGACGACTTGCTCATCGTTGAGCGTCACACCATTGGCGTCCTTGGGCTTAAATTCAGACGGCACACCTTCGCCCAAGGCGAGAAATAAGGCGGCTCGGCCTACCACGGCCTGATTGCGCGCACCCACGCGTGAAAAAACGTTTTCGATGAACTCGCGAGCGGCGCTACTTGTGTCAAACTTCATAGGTGATCGCCTTTTCCCGCGTCTCGTTCTCCGCGCGCAGTCGCTGGTAGGCTTCGCGCGTTACGCGGAAATACTCCTCGTAGGTTGCGCGGTCAGCCTCCAGCATTTTTGCGGCTTTACGGGCGGCGTGGCGGAATTGAGCCCGTGTCTGCCAGTCCAAAGTGCTGTGAAAGATTTCCTCACGTATGATGTACTCGATCATCACCGCGTCCGCGGGACTGCATCCGGTGTCTTCGACAATCATCTCATCGTAATCAGCGCTCATGACTTTCCTCCAATGCGGTCATAAATCGTGACCAAAGTAATCGTTGGAAATGCGCACTTCATAGTCGGTGCTCTCCGGTTTGCCGTGAGGGTGCAGCGTGTACACCCGCGCCAGCCGATCTCCGATGCGTTTGAACAGCGGGCCTTCCGGATCAACTTCCGAGTTGGTCGTAAGAATGATGGATTGATGACCGCTGAGATAAAGCTGGTCGAGCGCGTTGGCACGAACCTCTTTATCGAGGCGAGCCAACGGCGTGTCCACCACGAGCGGCGGCACAAGCTTGGCCAATCGGCGCAGTGCCTCGTAGAACGCCAGCATGCGAACCTGCCGTTGACCAGCGGAGGTGTTGGTTTCCTCCCACGTAACGCGTTTGCCGTCGCGGCGAATGAGCAAGCACTGCCAGTGGCTGTCAAACTCCATTCCCAGGAACTCCCTCTTCCGTTCCGTGATTTCCGACCACAGCTCGCCCACGTGCTCCGAAATTTTCTTCCGCATCCGGATAGCAGCGCGACTCCGGATTTCACCAGCCGCTTCGCGATAACGCGCCGCCAGTGAGGCAAGGCTTTGGCCTTTCTCGGCTTTCTCGACAATCTCCCGCTGATTAGTTTCCTGGCGCTTCAGTTCGCCAAGTTCGACATCGCGCCGCGAGACCTCCGCAGTAATCTCAGCGAGGCGCTTGGTGATTTGCTCTCGGTTGGAAATAAGTTCGCCGCGCTTCTGATGCAATTCTGTGCCGCGCTTAAAGGCCGCAGTGTTTTGCTGCATCTGCCTCAACTTTTGATCCAATTCGCGCAATTCGGCGTCCATCCGTTCGATGCTGACGCACATCTCGGCCAAGTCGCGCAACGAACCAGCAGCCGTGCCGAGGCGGGCGCGAATCTGGGCGCTCGTGTCGTTACGGTCAGCGACAAAAACCCGGTCGGGCATTCCATCGGGGGGCGGATGAAACAAACGGCGCAAGGCATCTTCGAGTCGTTTGATGTAAAACGCCTCGACGTCTGGTTGTAGCGCGAATTCTGACGGTGCGCTACCGAAAACGTCTTCTTTGACTTGAGGGATCTTCGGCTCAACGGTAGATTTTGCGCCTTCCCATTCACGCCGCCGTTCCTCTGAGAACAAGTAGTCGTGGAGTTCCTTGCGATATTTACCCAGCAGTGAAACGGGAATTGCCAACTCCCAAGCTCCGGTGAGCTTTGCCTCCAGGTCGGCCTTGATTTTGGTGAGTTCGTTCCGTCGTTCCTGTGCGCGTTGAAGCTCATCAGGATCAACCGCGCCAAGCGTCTTCAGGTCGTCCTCAACCTCTTGCAATTCCGCATCAACCTCATGCAAGTCCCGTTCGAGGCTATCCTGTTCCTTGCGGCGCGCTTTCAGATGCCCCTCAACTCGGAGCACATCAGCAGACAGGTCAGCGAGTTTCGTAGCTGGGTCGGAGCCGCTGGTTGAATTGAAAACGCGTGGAATCTTTTGCTGAATCAATCCTCGGAGATCATTTTCCAGTTCGCCGTAGGTCCACAGCCCCAAGATGCGGCTCACGCCCTCGACGATGTCTTGTTGCCCCAAGTTGATGCTTTGACTTCGCTCCGCATCGAAAAAGAAAAAGCGCGCCAGATGCCGTGGCAAGAATACATCGCGCAATTTTTGGATGACCTGTTCGTCCTCAATCAAGCCAGGTGTGTCCGAACGCTGAGCAGAAGAATGCCAAATGGGTGAAGAATTAGGGCGATGCCTGATTTCGCGCACTAACTCAACCCTACGGCTGCCACCGCTTTTGTCGTCGCGCAGTGAAACTGCGACTTTGAGACGGACAGTATCTTGGCCTTCAGCTTGCGCGCGTCGGTTTAGCGATCTGTCGAAAAGGAAACGGGTTGCATCTGAGCCGGTCTCGACACGCTTCAAGTCACCGACGCCGCTTTCACCGACAACGGCCAAATAGAGTGCCCTCAGGAGATGGGTTTTGCCCGCTCCGTTCTTTCCGCCAACCAGAACGCCGCAACGGCCTTCCAGGCTGCCGAAATTCAACGTGTGCTCGCCATAGAACGGGCCAAAATTTTCGAGCGTGAGCGAGTCGATATAGACTTCCGGCATGTCAGCTTTTCGCTCCTGCGGTCTGGTTTTCCAAGTCGTCCTTCAGGATATTGAGCAAATCGTCGGGGAGGCCGTGGGCGCGGTGGCTTTCGCTGTATTCCTCGACCTTGGCGAGCATGCGACGCAACGTTTCGGCGTCGATGCCTTTCTCGCGGGCCACTTCTTCTTCCATCTCACGCAGGCGGTTCAGTTCATTCAGGTCGGTGCTCATAATGACACCTCGTTGTTTGTTGACGATGCGGGCGACGCCGCGGCCGTCGTCAGGGTCGCGTGCCGCCTTCCACATCTGCTGGATAAGTAGGAGTTCCTCAGGGCTGATGAGTTGCAGGCCGACTTCCTCCTGTAGCGCCAACAATTGCTTCAGAAGCTCGCGCCGGGCCGGAATTAAGAGCGGGCCAGGACCGTCGTTGCCGTTCATGCGGCGGTTGTCGCGTTTGCCGTTGGCGGGGTCGCGGTAGAAAAGGAGTTTTTCGCGGAAATCAATCAGCTTCTCCATGCGTTCATCGCCGCTGGCGAGCAAGCCTTCACTGGTCTTGTCGCGGTCCACGACCGTGCACGTCCAGCAACCGAAGCGGCTGTTACCGCAGCTTGGCGTGCTGGTGTCGATTTGAATTGGACATTCGCCGTTGCTGGCGCTTGCGTAGAGTTTGTAGAGTGCGCGATTGTCTCCACCCCAAGGATTGGGTTTCTGGAGCAAGTAGGCCCAGACTTCTTCAGTCGTCAGAAATTCGATCGGATTGGACACCCACACGCGGGGCAAATCGGGATGACGGCACAACGCATTGCGCGTTTCACGACCGGCCATCGTCTGGGCGCGGGTAGCGCTTTCCTCGCGGCGCGCGCCCAGGTGGAGAATTGCCTCACCCCATTGACCAAGGCGCTGCTGAACAAAGATGTTGACGGGATCGATCTTCATCCGCTGCGTGCACCAGCGAAAGACGCGGTTCGGCGGCGGATAGCCGCGGCCGATAATGTTGACCCAAAATGATTCTTCCGTCGTGGGTTTCAAAAGGTTGACATCAATGTTGATGTCATTTTGCTGCGAGCACCGCTGCATTTGCCGCAGTGTGCCCTCTACCATCTCCACGATGGCCGGAATCTCCACGCGCGTGTCGGTGCAAACGACGGAGATTGGTTTTGTTCGTTCAGCAGGAGGCAGTGAGAGAGCGGCATCAAACACAAGCGAGGCCAGCATCGTGCTGTCCTTGCCGCCGCTAAACCCAACTAGCCATGGCCGGTTGTCATCCAAATAGAGCTGGCGTAGGGATTTTTTGATATCTTGATATGCGGTGGCGACCATTCGAGTGAGTATACCTGCCTAATGTTTGTTTTCTCAAACCCTTTGCGTCTTGGCGCCTTTGCGTTGGGCCTTTTAAGGATAGAACAACGAATCGATGGAGTAGCCGCTGCGTTCGAGCAAGGTGCACAACCGGCGCAGGGCCTCGACATAGAAGTGCTGTTGAATAGAAGTGCTACTGTGCTGAATATAGTATGATAGATCAGCTTTCGTTGTCAAGGGGAAAATGGTACACTGAAGCCTTTAACCGACCTTTAGAGATATAACAGTTTAGCCCTTTTCATCGCAACAATACTCTGTCAGCCGACGAGACAGCTCAACCCGATTCTTCCCGCGACAGGCGAGGTCGGGGAACATCTTGGGGTCAGGTTTATAATGTTTCACTTTCCACTTCTGCTGTGGTAATCTCGCCGCATGGCCCGTCCCCCTTACGAGCCTATAGGGGTCACTTCTCGATCCTTGAGCGTGCCCAGCGAAGGGCCGCACACACTTGCGGGTGCAAGTCCCGCCATGGCAAAAAGCCAAAGCCATGTAGCTTGGATGGCAGGAGGTGAGGGAAACGTTGCCTTTTGAAGCCCATCGACAAAGCCCTGTATAGCAGGGTGAGCAAGTTTCCGGGTCGCAACGAAAGTGAACGTATACGTAGCCTCGTAAGAGACAACTCCACTGGCCGAGCTTCTTCAAGATAGGCGAAGGCAGCATTCTCTTACTGACCCTGGCTGTATCGTAAGAGGACAGTGGCGGGGTAGCAGCGACGACACGGAAAGACAGGTGTGCGGTCAACTGGGGAAGCCCTCCTCGCCCCTGACGGAAACGGCAGGAGCAAGGTAAGCCCTATAAGTCGTGAGACGAAGTGGGCCGAACGGCGAGAGGGTGGCGGACGAGCCCGTAGTAGCGATGATGGAGAGGACAACATAACCTCTTCGGAGCAAAGGGGCTCTGCTGTACTTATATCTTTCAACAAAACGTGAGGCAGGGAAGCATGACAAACACTTCCATCAGTCTGCAAGAGCTGAGGCGAAAGATATACATCAAGGCGAAGGCTGATTCGGCTGGAAGCGGTGGAGTAGGAATAAGAAATCCAATTTCATTTCCGAAAGCGGCACCAGAGCGATAGGTCACATAACCCTTGATGCGAAGAGTGCAGGAAAGCCGTATGAGGGAAAACCTCACGTACGGTTTGACGAGAAGGCGCTGGAGATAGGGTATGGTTGAGATCGTGTGACACTCTCAGAGGAAACGGAGAGAAACAGGGAACACAAACATCAACCTGTAGCCACTACGCCAGTGCTTTACTCTACCAAACATGAGCGGGCATCCGGGGTCAGGCATGAATCTGGAGTTATCAGCCCGTAGAAATCTATAAGGCCAGGAACATCTCACCTATCCAGGAGGCATCCATGATCACCGTAAATTCGACGATTGCAAAATCGCTGTAGCAATATATGCCGTATTCAACAAGCTATTCTTGTTAAAATCCACCCCTCGATAAACTTTCCACTTGCAATTAGTTTAAATTTCCGCTAATTTAACAAGTATGGCTGGTGAAAAAGGCACTAAAATAAACCAACTTCTCAAGAAGTGGCCGTCAGGAACGGTTGCTGTACTGCGCTGGCTGGAAAAGCAGGGCGTGTATCAGCAGCTTGTGCATGAGTACGAGAAATCCGCCTGGATACTCCGCGTGGGCCAGGGCGCGTTTGCGAAATCCGGCGACAAAATAGACTGGCCGGGCGGGCTATTTGCGCTCCAGAATCAATTAGCCCTTCCCATATATGCGGGCGGCAAGACAGCGCTCCAACTGCAGGGCTACGCGCATTTTCTTCCGTTGGGGAAAGGCGGTACGGTTTATCTTTTCGGCCCGGCCGAGACAAAGCTGCCTGCCTGGTTTACGCAATACCAATGGGGCCTGAATATCCGTTTTGCCTCAACACGTCTTTTTGCGGATGAAGCGTCCGTCGGGCTGACAACGCGGGATATGGGAGCGTTCTCGATCAGGGTTTCGGCGCCTGAGCGGGCGATGATGGAAGTCCTGTATTTCGTGCCCAAGGAACAGTCGTACGAGGAAGCGCGGCTCCTGATGGAGGGGCTTTCGACGCCGCGCCTCAAGATAGTGCAGACCCTTCTCGAAAGCTGCACCTCCGTGAAGGTAAAACGTCTCTTTATGGTGCTGGCGGAAAGCTGTGGTCATGCCTGGGTCAGGAAGCTCGATGTATCAAAAGTGAATTTCGGCAAGGGCAGACGCATGCTTGTCAGGGGCGGAAGGCTCGACACGAAATACAATATTTCGGTGCCAGAAGCGGGCGCCGGCCAAGGCGCACCTGGAAGGCGGGCATGAGAAAAAGCCCGTATTTCGAACAGGCCCTACTGATGCTTCGGGTCATCCCGCAAGTGACGGCTGAGGAGTGCTTTGCGCTCAAGGGCGGCACAGCTATCAATCTGTTTTTGCGCGACATGCCGCGTCTGTCCATCGATATAGACCTGGCATATCTGCCTCTTGATGAAGAACGTGACAAGGCCCTCGCGAACATCGGCAAAGCGCTCACCCGCATTGCGGCGGCGATCAAGAAGGCGATGCCGGGAATCAAGATCCAGGAGAGCCGGGCGCATGGGTCAAAACTGATCAGCAAACTTGTCGTGGAGAACGGATCGACGAGGATAATAATCGAGCCGAATGAAGTGATCCGGGGAGCGGTTTGGGCGCCGGTGGAGCGTGAGTTGACAAAGCGCGCTGAGGAAACGTTCGAACTATCAGTCACGGCCAGGTCCCTCTCGACCGCTGATCTATACGGTGGGAAGATTTGCGCGGCGCTTGACCGACAGCATCCTCGGGATCTTTTCGACATCAAGGTCCTTTTGGATAACGAAGGGATCACTGATAAAATACGAAAGACTTTTGTTGTGTATCTTGCAAGTCATGACCGGCCGATGAGCGAGTTGCTTGATCCTGCGCGGAAAGATGTACGGCAAACCTATGAAAGCGAGTTTGCCGGCTTGACGGCTGAGGATATCCGATACGAGGACCTTGTTGCGGCAAGAGAAACGCTGATTAAAACCCTGCGGCGGGATTTAACGGCTGCGGAAAAAGGTTTTCTCGTAGCTCTCAAGGAAGGACAGCCGAAGTGGGACCTTCTCGGATTAAAGGGGATAGAGAAGCTGCCTGCCATCCAGTGGAAACTCATGAACATCCGGAAGATGAAAAAAGAAAAGCATGCTGCGGCAATTGAAAAGCTGAAAGCGAAGCTGGGGTTGTAGAGCAAAAGGCTTATCAATTTAGGGCTGATTGTGCAGAAAGGGTCCGGGCGGGCGACCCACTATATTCTCAAGGAATAATTTTACGTCAGATTTGCGTCCGATATGCTACTCGTTTCGTCAGATCTTGCTATTGATGGTAGCAAAGATGCTAAGACAAGGTTTATTACCATGAGCCCGCATGGGGTCAGACTTAGAGGCAAGCAGCAAAGCACTGGAAGCATAATCAATTAAGAAAAGGAGAAATGCCAATGGCAATGAAAGTTGAAATCAAGGACAATAAGCTTTATATCGAAATTGACCTGGAAACCCCGACCCCGTCGGCATCCGGCAAAACCCTTGTCGTTGCAAGCACGAGGGGAAATGCCGTCACCACCGCCAAAGTAAACGACAAACCGGTCATTATCGGCCTGAATGCCTATATCAAACCCTAACCCGGACAAGCCGGAATTGCAAATTGTAAATTGTAAAATGTAAAGTGCAAATTTAACTATCCATAGAGTATATGACGAGGAATCCGAAACATGGTATTTCTCTGTGGTGGATATTATTCAGGCTTTGATTCAACAGCCCGATTACCAGACTTCGCGGAAGTACTGGAACAAGCTGAAGGAACGGCTGAAGAAGGAGGGAAGTCAAACGGTGACAAATTGTCACCGGTTGAAGCTGGTTGCTGAGGATGGCAAAATGCGGCTTACCGATGTCGCTGATCCTGAAACGCTTCTCCGTCTGATATAGTCCGTACCCAGCCCCAAGGCGGAGTCGATCAAATTATGGCTGGCAAAGGTCGGCTATGAACGGATGCAGGACATGGCGCGGGAATACTGGCAACAGCATGGAAGAAGCGCAAAGTGGATTCAGCAGCGGATGATGGGGCAGGAGACCCGCAACAAGCTGACGGATTAATAGAGGGAAGAGTTTGGGAAACCGCAGGTTGCTCAAAAGATAATCGTCTTCCTTTGCGGCGTCTACGGAAAGCCGGAGGCGGCCGGCCGAAGGTAGGGACGCGGAAAGACGACGGGAGACGAGGAGATTGCGGATTTCGGGTTGCAGATTGCGGATTGAGGAATGAACGATACGGTGTGCGGAAGGGAAGATACCGTAAGACGGAAGGGGAGAGAACACTCCTATCGCTGTTGTTTGGGTGATTCCAGGGTCTTCCCCTCTCCCACCCGGTGGATCTTCATCGTATTCGTGCTGCCGGCAACGCCCACGGGCACGCCGGCGGTGATGACGATCAGGTCGTGCGCCTTCGCGAGCTTCTGCCCCAGCATTTCCCGCTCCACACTGGCGATCATGTCGTCCGTCGTCTGCCGGGTCTTGAGGATGATCGGCGTCACGCCCCAGTAGAGTGACATTTTCCGCGCCACCCGTTCAAAGGGGGTCGGCGCGATGATGTCCGCTGCGGGACGGTGCTTCGAGACCAGCAGCGCCGTGGTGCCGGACTGGGTGAAGGTGACGATGGCCGCTGCCCGCTGCTCCTCGGCGGCGCGGCAGGCGGCGTGGGCGACGCTCTCGCCGATGTCGGCGATGTGCGGGTCCGCGGGCCGGGGCACGATGGACGTCTCGGCCTGCTCCGCGATCCTCGCCATCACCGCAACGGCTTGGACGGGATACTTGCCCATGGCCGTTTCTCCGGAGAGCATGACGCAGTCCGTGCCGTCGAGGATGGCGTTGGCCACATCCGATGCTTCCGCCCGCGTAGGCTGGGGATTTTCGATCATGCTCTCGAGCATTTGCGTTGCCGTGATCACCGGCTTTTCCGCGCGGTTGCAGGCATGGATGATCTTCTTCTGGAGGAGAGGCACCTGCTCGGGCGACATCTCCACGCCCAGGTCCCCCCGCGCCACCATCACGCCGTCCGCCGCGCTGATGATAGCATCAAGGTTCTCTATGGCCTCGGGTTTTTCGATCTTGGCGATGATGGGTGCGTCGCCGCCCAGGGCATGGAGGAACCGGCGGGCGTGCCTGATGTCATCGGCAGTCCGGACAAAGGAGAGGGCGACATAGTCCACGCCGTGCTCCATGCCGAAAATGATGTCTTCCTTGTCCTTCTGCGTGAGCGAGGGGATGACGAGGCGCGCACCGGGGAGGTTGACGCCCTTCCTGCTCCTGAGCACGCCGCCGCGGGTTACCGTGCAGACGAGGCCGTTTCCCGCCCTCCGCAGGACCTTGAGCTCAAGCCTGCCGTCATCAAGAAGTATCCGGCCGCCCGGTCCCAGGTCCTTCGCGAGGCGGGAGTAGGTTATGGATATTTTCCGGCTTGTCCCGACGGCCTTCTGTGTCGTGACCGCTATGGCGTCTCCCCGCTTGAGCGTGACGCCGTCATTCTGCATGACCCCCACGCGCAGCTTGGGGCCCTGCAGGTCCTGAATGATCGCGATCTGTTTTCCGGCCTTCGCCGCCTCCCGGCGGATGAGCCTGATGCGGTTGATATGGTCCTGCCGCTCGCCGTGGGAGAAATTGAGCCTTGCCGCGTCCATTCCGGCGCGGATGAGCTTTGCGATGACCGTCGACGAGCTCGACGAAGGACCGATGGTGGCGATGATCTTGGTGCGCTTGGTCATGGGAACTCCTGAAGTTCAGTAGACAGGAGACAGTAAACAGTAGACAGTAGGTAGTAGGCAGGGGGCAGTAAGCAGAGCAAGACGAAACATATTCACCCGTATTCCGTCTACTGTATACTCCCTACCGTTTCTTCACCTGTATCCTGTCTACTGTATACTACCTACTACTTTCTCACGGTTCTATCCTCACCAACTCATATTTCTTCGTCCCCAGGCCGAGGCGTTCGGCCTCGTCGATCTGGAGCTGCATGGGCCGGGGGTTTATTTTAAACAGTATATCATCTCCGGGCTTGATTTGCGCCTCTTCCGCCGCGGACTGGGGCAGGGCAGGGGCGGCGCGGAGCATGTCCAGCGATGCCTGTTCGACGGCCACGAGGTCGTCGGAGATCATCATGCCCTGGTCCTGGATCACCGGCACGTCGGCAACGGGCATGCAGTCGCACTCGGGCTGTATCTGGAACAGGAAGTTGACGTAGACCACCTTTCCCTTCTTGAACGTCGAGAGCACCGCTGCCGCTGCCTCGGCCATGCTCTTCTGGAAGGTCTCGTCGTCCTGGGGCAGGGTGAGCGCGCCTTCCTGGCAGACACGGCTGCATCTGCCGCAGTGCCAGCAGTTCTTCTCATGGTAACTAAAGGTGCCATCCTTGAACTCGATGGAGTGAAGGGGGCAGACGTTCTTGCACTGCTCGCAGAAGGTGCAGAGCTCCGGGTTCCACTGAAGGCCCAGTTCCCCGTGGCAGTGCATTGCACCGCGGCCTTTTTTCCAGCCCTCCAGCCGGTGGCTGGAGCTTACGCAGCCCATGGCGAGGTTCTTGATCGCCCCGGCGTATCCTGCGTTGATATGGCCCTTGGTATGGGTGCAGACGACCATGGCGGGCGTATCGTGGATGGCCGAAGCAACGGCAATGTCGCCCAGGATGGGCCCGGCCTTCACGAGGATGCTGTCCCTGCCGTAAAGCCCGTCTGCAAGCACCACGGGAGCGCCGCAGGAGAGGTGGTTCAGGCCGTTCTGGTTCGCCACGTCGATGTAGTCCAGCCCCATGATCCGCACCGTGTCCGTGACAAAGGGTTTGGCGCCGGTTGCCTTGACTGCGTCCACGACCTTGCGGATCATGACCGGAGGAATGATGCGGAATGCGCCGTGGGAGCCCCAGTGCATCTTGACCGCCACCCACTCGTCCTTGGTGAACCGTTCGGAGAACGTCATCTTCCCCAGCAGGGCCTCGAGCTTTCCGGGCACGCTGTGGTGATAGTCCCACCTGAGGGTGCGGGCTGTGGAGAAATAGACTGTAGCCATGTTTTTCCTTACCGGGGAAAAGGTTTTATCCCGTCAGGCATCTGTTGATCCCGTTCGTGTACATCCCGGGGCAACTCAGTCCTTGAGCGTGCCGTCTTCCAACTGGCCCGAATCGAAGTAGATCGCCCGGTAATGCCTCTTGCCGTCATTCGCTTTGTAA
>ERZ1292625.795-Hain-H41-01um-R1-795-length-43095-cov-8_pt1 | contig 43095 bp, 66 predicted proteins | sample MGYA00564400_ERZ1292625 | MGnify/ENA primary metagenome ERZ1292625 (study PRJEB36523, sample SAMEA6512639) | groundwater metagenome | collected 2019-01-08 | study: AquaDiva: Metagenomics assemblies of 32 groundwater samples
TGTTGATCCGGATCGGGTCGGACACCGTTCTCCCGTCGTATTGCGCGTTGAAGCGTTTCTTGCCGACCTCGCTGCCTTTGGCATCGCGAAAGACCAGCAATTCCACGTCGGTGCAGGCGCCCTTCGGATCGACGCCGACCATGTAGGTCATGGGTTTGTACTTGCCGACGGTATGGTGAATCATGGCATAGCCGTCGATCTTGTCGCCGGTTTCACCGATATACAACTCGAACGATTCTTCCGGAAACTTCCAGCCGATCCGTTGCTCGATGAGCTCTTTCTTCTCCGGTGTCAGGCGGATCAGCTCCTTGCGCACGCGCTGGGATTTCGGGAGGATCGTCTTCACGGCTTCTTCTTCTGTCATAAACTCTTCGTACTTGAAGTCGTCGTCTTTCAAGTATCGGCGCAATTCGGCATCCCAGACTTTTTCGCCGGCCAGAACGGGGAGTGCCGAGGCTACGAGCAACACAGTGACGGTGACGGTGCGGAACGCACTCAGTTGAGAGAACATCCATGCTCCTTTAGTTTGGTATCCAGGCGGCTTTGCACGTCGGTCATGACCTCCGCCGAGGGATCGGTGGAGGCCCAGCCGAAGAGGCGTGAGCCGCCGCGGAAGGCCCATCGCTGCCGTTCTTCGGTAAAACTGACCTTGGCGACATCGTCAAGGCGTGTGACGGTGAGGGTGAGGCGGGACCGATCTTTGCTATCCCTCACTTCACGTTGGAGGGCACCAAAGGTCCGTCCGGGCATCGGGATTTCCAGCCAGCCGGTGACGATCATGCCGCCGTCTTTGTCTTGCGTGACGATGGCGCGATCCTTCACGGCTTCAAGCGCGGCGTCCCAGGCATGGTCGTAGTTGCAGACGGCAAAACGTTGCTGCATGCCGCTCATGGAGGCGCAGGCAGTCAAGAATATCGGGGCCAGAAGCAGTGCGCAGAGTCGTTGGATCATCATATGTCGTTTCGTTTCTTGCTGAGGAGCCGTCCCTTGTCGGGGCGGCCCCTCGTGATCCCTTTAGAAATACGTCGCTGCGCTGAACAGAAACCCGTTGCCGTTGATGCCGCCGTTAATGTTGGCAAGTGGGGTATCCTTCTGCGTGTTGAACTGCCAATTAAACTTAAAGACCGTATCCTCGATCGGGCGGAAATTAAGTCCCAACGTGAGCCGTTCAAGTTCCCGCGCATTGCCTCCCGTCGCCGTCCTGGTCCTGTCATCCGTATCAGTGTCCACCCGTTCCCAGCGGACTGTTGCCGTGAAGGTTGAGGCATCGGTAAAGTGCGACGGAGCCCACTTCTTCAGAAACTCCGGCATGAAGTGGTAGTTGCCCTGGATGTAGTAGCCCTCCATGCCGGCTGGCCCAGTTGCCACGGCGCTGCCTGGAGTTCTGGTAATGCGGGACCAGGCCGCCTCGCCGATCAACTCGAACGGCCCGCGTTGGAGTGTCCAGTCCAGCGCGTAGATGCCGATATAATCGCTGGCGTTGTTGACTCCACCAGCGCCGATGTTGTTCCACAGGCCGTAATACGCAGAGCCTGCCACTTCAAGGCCCAGCATCGGGCTGAAGGCGACGCGCCCCACGACGGACTTATTGTCGTTCGGATCGCGCGCGGCGCTGCCTCGGACATTGCGCAGACCGCTGCTGTCCGTGGCGTTATCCGTACCCGGACTATTTATACCTCCTTGAAGTCCGTTGATCACATAGAATTCATAGTCCAGTTTGGATCTGCTGGTAGGATAAAGCGTGCCATAGATGCCGGCGCCCGTCTCGGACCAAGTACTCGGGATGAGCAGGCGAGCTACCATTGGTCGATCCACAAGGTCGTTCAACGGCGTGTCGTGCAGGAGGTTGAATTTGCCGACCGGCACGAGGATCATCCCCGCCCTCAAGTTGAAAGCTTCTGTGATCAGATAGTCGATCTGGGCGAATTCCAGCTTGACCTCGCCGTCGCCCTGATTGTTGTTGGGGCCGCCGCGCTCGAATTCGATTTCAGTTGCGAACTTCAGGTGGTCGGTAATATCCGCATAAATGAACGGAATCATGCGGACGCTGTTGAATGAATTGCGCCTGGGATTGTCCAGGTTCGGTGCCGTGAGGGCATTGAACTGAGCCTCAGCATAGCCGCCGACCATCGCTTTAGGGGCGCTTAAGAAGGGCTTGGCGTAGATCAATTTTCCTGACCCGGTTGAACCGAATCCCAGGGGAACATTTTCTTCGCCCTTTCGTCCGACTCGAATATCCGTAATTGGGCCGGTCGCAACAGGGTATTGGACTGCGCCTGGCTGGCCTTCCTTCTTTTCCATGACCCGTTCGGCCGAACTTTCGCGCCGTTCATGCTCTTGCATTTTCTTGTTCACGGCATCATCGACTATCTTCTTAATTTCCTCCGGGGTCATTTCGACTGCCAAGGCCGGCATGGCCGACAAACTGGCGATGACGAGAGCCCCGAGGATTGACCGCATCTTCATCGGTATCCTCCACGGTGAGTTGGGTTGTGGTCTGACTCGGGACTCGGTGGTCTCTGGTCTGGTGGTTGCGAACAGGATCGTACCTCGAATGAATACTGCTGTAGTCTGCGGAAAACCTCCTTTCGTGAATCGACTCATGACGCGACGGCGCCCCATCCTTCGATGGATGAGAAGGGGATCACGACGATGCGCTTACAGCGCTTGCATTTCAGCTCGATCCCTTGCCCTCGCACCTTGGCAATCAATTGCCCGCACTCGCAGCGGGTTTCGTTACCATGACACGTGTCCGGTTCTGACTTTCTTGTGGTAACCATGGCGGCCTATTGTCCCAGTAAATGAAATTGAGAACGATTATTAATATCTCGATTGAGGATCCGTTGTCAAGAGGAACGTGCTTGTCGCATAGTGAGGCTGTGCGGTCGATTTATAGCGCGACAAGTAGTTCTGGACTTTCCTGCAACCAATTCTGGACAGATCGGATGGGGAGGGATTTTAGATACACGTCGGGGGTTGGCTGCGTGTGTGCAAATCCAACCCCCATCGGGCCTGAACCGCGCCGGGCGGCTATGTTAGGAACAACCGTTCACGACCTCGCGGCGAACCGCTGAGCGAGATCCGGATCGTCTACTCGGGTGCCTCTCGGCAGCCTACTAGGGTGGTGTGCTCCGGTCGGCTACCGGAGGGCCTGCCCTTCACGACCCGTTGAACGGGGTTTGCGCGCCTCTTTTACGGCCCCTTGAAGGGGGCTTCACGCCAGGAAATGAGACGGCGGATTTCCTGGCTCAACACGCTCAATAGAGATTAATTTGCTTCGTGCCATTAGCTCCGTTGCCACCAGGGAATGTCCGCGGGCCACCGGCCCCACCATTCATCGTGAACGTGGCTCCATTATCAGTAAGGGACCGTGCGCGGATATAGACGTTCCCTGCGCCTCCACCGCCAGGCCCATCACCCACCACGCCGCCAATGCTGCCGCCAGAGGTGTTGAGCGTGGCTGTGCTCCCCAGCACAATCGTTGGTGCGGACAGGACAATACTGCCACCACCAGGGCCACCGGCTTCTAAGGTGGTCGCACCGCCTGCGGCTCCTCCCATCGCTGATAGCACATCTTCCAATAAGGGGACATCGGACCCTGTGAGCTGCGTGGCATTGGTTCCTCCTCCCCCACCAGCTTGATAGATCAATCCATGAATTCTGACACTGCCACCCACATCATGGCCGGATCCTCCTGAGTTCCCCCCTCCGCCAGCCTGGTCAGTGCCAGGGCTTTCTGTAGCAGGCGATACGGCAGTGGCAGGCGCCCCAGCACTCGCTGCCGAAATCGTCCCATTGATCGTAATGGTGCCTAAGGCCACAATCTTCAGGGATCGTTTCCCGGCCGGGACGGTGATCGTCACGCCGCTATTCAGTGTGAAATCGGTGTAGTAGTGAATGCCGGAGAGATTCTGATTCGCCGAGATCGTGACGGAGCCCTCATGGCTGCGCGTCGAACCCGCGCCGACAGCTACTGGCCCCTTTGTGGGCCGGGGAAAACCGCGCGTCCTGCTTGACTGGTTGGTGCTCGTAATGGCCGATCCGCTCGCGACCATTGTGCCGATCTTTACGCTGTCGGCCGGTGCGGTCCCGGTGGTGTTCACCTCGAACTTCGCGCCCGTCGCCAAACTCGATCCGTCGCGCGCGAATTTCAAAAACACATGATTGGTCGCCGAGGCCGAGGCCGTGATCGACGTGGACCCAGGAATATCGATGAGACGCCCGTTGATCAGCGCCTGGCAGGCTGGCACGCTGATATTGAGATTCGCCGAGCTCGCGGGGAGGGCGCAGCCGGTAGAGACAAAATTCGTTTCCGTGATCGCGACAATAGCCTTTTGCCACTGGTTTTCGAGGAGCTTCTTCCCGTTCCCGGCGGTCTGGGCAACGTCGTTTTGTGAGGGCCAGATGTCTGCATTTGCGACGTCGTAGTCCGTCGCAAATGCCGGAGCCGCTACGAGCAGAGGGAGTGCGAGAATAAGCGTGAGCAGCCGGATCAACATAGAGCCTCCAATTAACTCGCCGAGAGGGTGAGTGCATGCACGATCGTCATGGTCTGGGTGTTCACTTTGCTGACCCCAGCGAACGTGCCGCGGGCCAGCATGGTGCCGTCAGCGGAGAATATCCCGCCCTCGACATACGTCGGCCCGTTCCCTTGCGTTCGGCCGAGGTGCAGCATCACCGTGAGGACGCTACCGGCCACATGGGTTTTGGTCGCGAGCGCGTTATAGGCGGAGGCCAGTAGGCCAGCCTGCCCGCTGGCTGGGGCCGTCGCATCCGTCCCCAGCTGATAGCTGCTGATCGGATTGAGCGCGTTCGCCCGCAGGCGCTCACACATCCAGGTCAGGCCGCCGGAGACCACCAGGTTCTCAGATACCACGCGCCGCGCCAGCCGTTTCCGTCCGCCGGCCGTAAACCGGCCGCGGGCATCGCGCCGCGCCACCACCTCGTGCACCTGAATCTCGATGCGGCCGCGCAGGCGGACCCGTGATCGCTGGACCTTATGGCGTGTCCGGTTCATCCAAATTCTCCTGTGCCGAACTCGTCAAATTCTGGCGTCGTGCCCCATTCGCCGGTCTGCCCCGTCGCGATCGAGACGGTGAGCGAGTCTGTCACGCCGACCAGATCATCCAGATTCATCAGGTTGTCGATCACTTCGTTGTCGCGGAGCGTGAATTTTTTCCCCGATTCGACCAGCTTCCGGAAAAAGTCCACAGCGCCGGCGGCAGACTCGCCGTCGATGCATTCCACCCGGTACCAGAGCTCGGTCGTGCTGAGTGTGGCGATCTCGACGCGCTGAATGAGATAGCTCCCGGTAAGGGTGTGCTTCAGCAGATGCACCGAGAGAATTTGCCCGGAGCGATAGCCGTCCTGTTTCGTCGTAAAGGTGAGGGTCGGGGGGATCTGCGCGTAGCGGCGCAGGAGCCCGACGGCTTTATCGGTCGCCAGGGAGAGCCGGTTGATTTCCTGTGCGTCTTCCACGGCTTCGTAGACGCCCGTCCCAAACCCCTCCACCGCGATGCGATCGGTAATGGCCTTCTGTGCGCGCGCTTTATTTTTGATCGGGAACAACCCCTGATAGAGGACGGTCAGCGTATCGGAGCCGAGCAGCTTCGCAGCGGCCGGTTCCTGGGAAATTTGGTTGCTGCCGGCGTTCCAATACCAATCTTTCCCGGAATCGACATTCAACACACCGACTGTTTTCGCGATCGCATTCACCCGCACCGTCGGCGCAAGCGCCACCGGCATCGAGGTCGTAAAACTCGGCTGCTTCCCGTCGCCGTGGAACTCTTCCGTCTGCACGTCGGAGATGTCGTCGCCGGCGCGGACGATCTGCAGATTGCGATAGCGGCCCAGCGAGCGGGTGACTTCCAGGTCGCGCCAGTAGGCCAGATCGTTGAGCGCGTACGGCGCCGAGAAGTAGGCTTGCGAAAACACGTGCAGCACTTTGCTGTAATCGATGTACCACTGAAAGCCGGTGAGCTCAGAGAGTTCATTCAGCGCGCCAGAAATGGCGATATCGGGGAACACGAGATGTTCCAGCAGCGGGCCGGTCTCCATCGTGGGGTCCAGCGTTACGCCGTCGGCGGCCAGATAGGTCGTGACCAAATCCTGCACGACCGCGTGCAAGGTGAGGGTTGTGTATTCGACATTGATCACCCGGCGATCGAGGAGGATCGTATAGTCTACGCACTGCACGCTGAAGGAGCGGGCGACGCCGGAGCCGGGCGCAATCCGTTCGCTGAAATCATGCACGAGGCCGCCGAACAGGATGGTGGTGCCTTGCCAGATGATTTGTACCACCTGGCCGACTTGTGGCCGATACACGCCGGACGTGTCCACGAGCGCAAATTCCGCGGTGTTGCGTTCGTTCAACTCGTCGGTGACGCCGAGTGATCCGAACCGCACCCGCCGGGTCGGGACAATCTGATCCACGCCGCCGATCGTAAAGCTCGTGATCATACGGCGCGCACCCCGCGCAGTTCGAGATAGCGCGGCAGGCCGCGGGCCACCGCGCGCATCACCACCTCGTCGCCGATACGGACATTGATCGTTTGCGTCTGGCCGCCGCCACCGCCCAAATTGCCCACCTTATCGAGCGGCGCAATAATTTCTGGGCCCTTTTCACCGACCAGCGCCAAGGTCGGCCCGAAGACCATACCGCCATCACCAAATGCAGGGACAGCAGCCAGCGCGGCGGCGATCCCGACGATTCCGGCAATGATCAGGACAGCCACTGGAATACCGAAAATCGTATCGGCCAACGCTTCCGCGATCGCCGCGAGCACCCCCATAATAAATTCACCGACCGCCGTGACGGCGACAACCAGCCCCGTTGCAATCGCGGTAAATCCACCGGCGATGGTGCCGAAAAATCCAAGGATGGCCGTGCCCGCCGCGCTCCAGACTGTCGTCGCGACGGCCGCCGCCGTGGTATTGCTGCCGACAATCGTCGCGTCCGTGGCGATGATCGATCCGGCAATGGCGGTATTGGCCGTGGTCGTCGCGGCCGTGCGAGTGGCTTCAGCCAGGATCCACTGCGCCGACATCTGCATGCCGAGATTGAGGAAATTACTGAGCACGGCTTGCCCGAGCGATTTGAGGGTGTCCTTCCAGTTATTTCCGGACAGCACCTGCTTGGCGAGGGCCCCACTGACGGTGGACGTGATCGACCCCCACGTCTGCACGGCGACGCTCGCCATTTCATTTTGGGCATCCTTCCAGGCGAATTTCCCTTGTTCGATCGCCTTAATCGTGGCAGCCACGCTGGCCCGCTGCGCGGAGTTTTGGGTGATATCAAGCGATTCCGTCTGCCGATCGATATTCTCCACACGGCCCGGCTGTTGCTGCCCGGCAAAGGCGGCGTTCATCCGAGCCACCGCCGCTTCAGCCGGCGCGCCCATTTTGTCCGGCAGCTGGTCCATCGTCGTGCCGATCGCCGTGACCATATCAGGCACTACCGAATGGTGGACGAGATGATCCGCGAGCCATTCGAACGGCTTGGCGATTTTCGCGGCGACGCCTTGCACTTTCAGGGCGATCGCTTCGGTCTTGGTGACGAGCCACTCCATAATGCCGTCGTAGATGGCGCGCGCCGCCCCCACGACGACCGCATGAATGGCGGCCCAGGCCGTCGCCCCGGCCGTCTTGAGGTTCTGCCAATACACGACGATCAGCGTCAGCGCGGCGACGACTCCGGCGACGATCGCGCCGCCGACCAGCATCGGCGCGGTCACCACCGACAGCGCGGCCATAAATGCCCCGACGGCAATCAGGATCGGCCCGCCGAGTGCGAACACGCCAGTGAACACGACCACGAGATTCTTGGTGCCGGCATCGAGCCCTTGAAACCATTGATTGAAGACGCTGAGCGTCGAGGTGAGCGCCTGCGCCAGTTGCAGCAGCACGGGAGCGAAGGCGGTGCCGATCGTATCGCGGAAGGCCGTCGAGACGGTGCCGAGATCGTCAAACGCATCATCCATATCCTTCAGCTGATTTTCCGTGACCGCGCCGAGCATGAGGCCCATGTCACGCGCGTCCTGTGCCGACTTCGCCATCCCCTGCGAGCCCTCGGCGAGAATCGGCGCGAGCGCGCTGATGCCACGCCCCATCAGCGCGGCCATCGCGTCGGTGCGCTCAAAGCCGGGGCCGAGCCGCGCGGCGGCATCGGCGACCTTGCCGAGCACATCGATGGGTTTATCCGAGGCGCTGAGTTCAATGCCGAGCGCCTTGAATTTCGCCTGGGCTTTTTCAGATCCGCCCGCCGCGGCGGCCAGATTTTTCGACAGCACTTTGAACGGGCCGACGAGGGCATTCAGATCCGTGTTGAAGCGATTGAACATCGGCGTGAGCTGCCGCAGCTCATTCGTCGTCAGGCCGGTTTTCTGCCGGAGGTTATCGAGTTGCTCAGCGGTCTGTCCGGCGCCGTTCGCTGCCGCAATGCCAAAGGCGGCCACGGTCCCTCCGATCGCGGAGAGCGCCGCGCCGACCCTGGCAATCGCCGTCCCGATGCTCTTGAACCGCTCCGTCACGGCGGCGACCGGCGCGGAGACCTGGCCGTCCAGCGCGTTGATCTGTCCGCGCAGCTGCGCGAACTTCTCCGTGATGTCGGTGAGATCCCCGCGGACCTCTATCCGTGCTTCCGCCATCTAGCGCTCCCGCTCCCGTGGTGGCACCACCGCCATTGCCTCGAAGGCGGCCAACAGTTTCAGACTGTTCGCCTGTTGTTCCTCGTTCGCCAATTCCGGCAGATAATCGCTCATGCTCACGTCCTGCCCTTGTAGTTGCCGCATCGTCACCGCCAACAGCACCGTGTGTTTCGCCCGCTCCAGCAGGTCGTCGCGTCGTCGCGCCGCGAGCGCGTGGCACTCGCGCAGCGTCAGCCCCCAGAATTCCTCCTCCGTCAGGCCGAGGTCGTACCGGGCGGTGGCCCAGAGGGTGAGCCAGTCCCATTCGGTGGCGTCCCCGGCTGCGGAGGGTCCACGGGCACTCCGTCTGGCGCATCCGCGACGCCCACTTGTTCCTTCAGCGCGTCCGCGATCACCCGGCTCATGGCATTCATATCGAGGTTTGTCATGAGGGCGAGCGCGCCGTCGTAGCTGAGCGCCGGGTCTTCGTGCAGCAGCCCCGCCCAAAACAGATGCGAGAGCTCCGTCATGCCCAGCGCGTTCTCCTGGAACGCCTTGATGAGGGAGAACCGCTTCTCGCCCCAGACTTTCGCAATGGCCTGTTCGGCTTTAACCAGGGCCCGATTATCGATCCGCAGATGCCGGAGTCGATCGAGCGTGACGGGAATCGATTGAATAAGAGGCATGGCAGAATCCTTTGCTCAGTCTGGCGCGCCCCTCGGCGCGCCAGACTCCGGATGGTTAGGGGATGCGGAGCACCTTGATTTTCAACCCGGTCGCCGAGGCATCGAGATAGATCGTGCCTTGCGCGTCCTGCGCCCAGCCGATGAGGCTACCGAACCAGAAAAACATGAATCCCGTATTGGCCGGGATGCTGTAGGCCGTGATGTCGCCCTTACGTCCGAGCTGATCGGCGACGCTGGTCAGGGTGATGGTGATCGCGCCCACGGTCGGGTTTTGAATGACCATCAGGTCGCGGCCGTTGCCGCTCCAGGAATTGCCGTTCGTGTTATCCACCGAATCGAGCGCCGTCACCGACAGATCCCCGGCGGACACCGTGCCCGGATAGGGCCCTTTCACCACCAGCGGCGTCAGCGCGGTCCGCACGGCCAGGGCCTCATCGACTCCCACCACCGCGAGCAACGCGGCCGCCATCAAGATCAACCCACCCCATTTCTTCATCTGCATAACGCCTCCTTGCGTAAAAATACGTGTCTGCAATCCCTGTCGGCCAGGCCTCTCGTTACGCGATCGTCACGGGCCCGGAAATCTTCAAGGACAATTGCCGCGTGATCATGCCCTTCACCGGGGCCTTGAACGAAAAATCATCGACATAGGCGGCGAACGAGGCCGTCTTGACGGGCGCCGTGGGAAACACGCATTGAAAATCCCGCCTCACCTGGCCGGTTTGATCCGCCTGCAAGCCGACATGGGTGACATCGTTGGGATCCCAGAGAATGTCGAACTTCACGTTCCCGCCGTCCTGCAGCGTCGGTGTCCATTCCTTAAAATTGCCGTTCGCGGCCGAGCTGTGCGTCGTTGTCTCCTCGAAATCGCCTTTCATGCCGGGGCCATCGATGTCCTTGGCATTGGCCACCGTGGTGAAATTCTGCGGCGCATTGCCGTCTCCGCGCTGCAGCAGTGTTCCGAACGCCTTAAATCCGCCCATGTCGCCCTCCTTGGCTAGACAATAAAAAAGCCCGATTCCAAGGCTCGTTGAACTGCCGTTCAACGAGCGCTGAAACCGGGCTGTGAGATCCTCACCGACCCGTCAGATTGCTCTCTCTTACCCGCTGTGCCTACCCGTGAATCGGCTCCTCCTCCGACACCGCCAGCCGGGCCTCGGCGTAATGGCACAGTACGCCCGCCAGCGTGAGCATCTCCACCTTCTCGATCTGCAAGCCCGGCTTGCCGCGCATCGGCCCGTCGTCGGAGGAGGCCGCCTGGTCCACCGCCTCCGCCAGCAGGGGATGATTGCGAAACGCCTGCCGCACCTGATCGAGATAGCGCCAGACCGTGATCTCACTGGCCTCGGCATCCGTCAGGGAATAGAGAAAGCGAAACAGAAATACGTAGCTCACCAGATCACTCGTCTGCGTGTAATGCACCGTCACCGCTGACACCGGACGAAACACCCAGGCGTGCAAGTGCCGACCGTCGAGCAGCGGCGTTGCGAATAGCGCCAAGAGCGTCTGCGGATCGGTGGTCCAGCGTTCATAGTCATGCACCTGCGCATCCGGATCCGCCTGCTGGAGCAGGGTCTTGATGCGATCGCGCAGGGCATCCAGGCTCATCGTCCGTCTCCATTCGTCAATACGCGCTGGGCGACGGTCCCCACCATGCGCTGAAAGATAGCCACGATCTGCGGCTGCGCCGCCTCAAAGGCACGCTCGAACGTCCGTTCACCGGGCGGCGATTGCCGCCACGACCGCGACCCGCGCGCCGCCATATAGCGGGCGATCGCGAAGGCCACCCCTTTGGCGGTCTCTCCCTCGCGCAGCGTCAGGCGTTGCTCCACCCACGGGATCAAGGCGGAGACCGGCGGCATCGCGGCGCCGGCGCGACGGCCGTACTCCAGCGGATCGGCATAGGGCAGCGGCGAGCTCGTGAGGCCCTGGAAGTAGTCCGGGTATTCCCGCACCTCTGAAAAGATCGACCCCTGGAATCCGCCCTGGCCACCGACGCCGACCGGTGCGCGCTGCTTGGTTTCCTTTTCTGCGAGCGCCATCGACTCATACATGGCGCTGCGCAGCCCCTCGCGCAGGACCTCCAGATTCACCGACGGCCGTTCGACCACGCGCACCTCCAGCTTCATCGTTGCACCACATGCAGCAAGAAGTCTTCCGCCAATACCGTTAGGCCGTCCGAGAGCGTCACCAGCGCCGTGAGTTTGTAATCCACGCCGCTTATGCCCCCCAGATAGCGCAAGTTTGTTTGCGTGCCGGCGATCGTCAAGGCGGTCGAAGCGAGGATCGTATTATCGACCGCACCGGTATCGAGCCGCACGGCCGAGACCGTCCCCGATTGGAGGGTGAGACCGGTCGGCAGCTTGCCTTTGAACTCGATCGCGAGCGGCTTATTTTCGATCGGTTGTTTTTCCAGCTCGATCATGGGTGCTCCGCCGTGATACTAAACGTTCGGTCGCTCGCCTGGACCCTGTAGCTCCGCGGTGTGGCCGCCAGGATGCGGACAGGCACCAGCACGGCGTCTTGGCCGCTCAGCGCGCCGCGCTGCGCGACGAGCATGCCCGCGCCAACCGAGGCCGCAATGGCCTGGGCCTCCAGCACCGCTGCCTGACCGGCGAGCGACCCGGATCCGGAGGAGACAGAGAGGCCCGTCCCGGCGCACGTGGCATCCTGTGCGATGAGCGCGCCCGAGCCGGACACGCCGGCCCCGGCGACGTCGCCACTGCCGGAGACGGCGGCACTCTGCGCGGGTAGGGTGCCGGTCCCACTGGAGGCAGACAGCCCCGCACCCGCGAGCGTCGCCGCTTGCGCTGCGATGCCGCCGGTCCCTGTGGACGAGGAGAGCCCGGCCCCTAATGCAGACGAGGCGGGACTCGTCAGGGTGCCGGTGCCCGTCGAGAGACTGGCGCCGGATGCCGTGAGCGTACTCGTCTGACCAGCGAGCGTCCCCGTGCCGATCGAGCTGCTCGTTGCTGATCCGGCGAGCGTGGCATCCTGCGCGGTGAGGACACCGGTGCCGGTGATCCCGCCCCCCGCCGAGGGCGCCAGATTGAACGAGAATCTCGGGCTCCTGAGTTGGGGAAAACTCATCGGATGCGCACTCCCGTTTAATTCAGCACGTCTTAATTCAACGTCTCGAGGTGATACAGCAAGCCGGTGAGCGTGTTGCTCGCGCTCGCCGCGCTCCAATCCGCCGTGAGGCTCAGCGCCGTATCGATCGTCAGATCCACCATCACCGGCGCAGGCGCAGCAAACCCCGCCGAGCCGAACACGTTCACCAGCACGGTGCCCGCCGCCGTATGGACACGGCACACGCCCATCACGAGCAACGATCCGCTCGATCCGCTCGCGCGAGCCTGGATCAACGCCTCCAGATCCCAATTTGCATTCGTGACCGTCGAGCCCATCGTGAGCGGCTCCGTCGTGGCCAGGAGGACGCCAGCCACGCCGCCCCAACGCAGCGCAAACGTCATGGTGGGCGTCAGGGTCGTGCTTAATTTCCCGAACGCACGCAGCCGCAGCGTCCGCTCGCCCGACATATAGTTCGCCGGGATCGTCACGTCTGGGAAAATGATCGTTTCAGCGATCGTGTTCGCGACCGGGGTCCCGTCCGCCGTCGCCCACGCGAGTAGTTCCTGCCAAAATTGTCGGCTCATCGCTGTACCCTCCTGTTACCGCGTAAGGCCCGGCGCAAATGGCCGGGGACGAAGTGGCTGCCGTTTGAGATGCCCGCCCATCGCGGGTGGATCGACCGGCGCGGCGACGATTGTGCCGCCGCCGAAATCGTGATACACGCCCGCCACCGACGACGCTTTGTCGCCCATGCCGATAGACCCCGCCGCACCGTAGGTGCTATCGGTCCGCGAGGCCACTGACGCCCACGCCGCGCCCGTTTTTTTGTAGACCGTGAGTGTGGCGCCCAGCGCCTCGAACCCAACCGCGTCGCCGTCGGCGTGGGCGACTGAGTAACTCGCGCCCAACTGCGTAAACGCGCCATTGTCGATCCGCATGATGCGGTTATCGGAGGTGGTCTCCATGTTGACCAGAAAAAAATATCCGTCAATCCCCGCGGTGCCAGGACTTTGCAGGCGCAGATAGCCGTAGCTGAACCGGTTGGGCCGCGTCGTCATGGTCCAATACACTTCGCTATCCGGGCCAAACGTCGTGGCGCTCCAATAGGCGTTGGCGTCGGTGTCGGTCGTGCCCTGCGTCGAACGGATCGCGTTACTGAAAATCTGTAAATTGCTATTGCCGGGCTGCGCCGGATTGGTCCACTGCCCGCCGTGAGACAGCGGATTTTCGTCGGCCCGGACCCCGCTATCCAACACGGGCGCGGTCGGGAACGTGCCGGTGCTCACCCGATTCAGGCCAAAGCCCTGCCGCGCCAGATACCCGAGCAGTTTCGCCGCCGCAGGCCAGGTGTACCCCTGTAGCCGGATATACGGCTCGTGCGCCAGCCGCCGCATGATCCCCTCTGCGGCGCGTTGCAGCTCACCGCTGGCTTGATCGGTCAGGACCTCCTGACGCAGGTGCGCCAGCGGTTTCGTCGCCACGGCGCGAGGGCTGTCGAACACGAGGTCTCCGCCGCGCGCGATCGGCGTGGCGCGGTGTGAGATCCAGACGGTAGTTGGATCGTCAAGCGGAGTCACCGGCAGATTGCCGAGCAACCGCCGCACGGTGACTGGAGCGGCCCGCACGGCAACAATCGCGCGATCGCCAGAAATCTCGGCCTCTTCCCAATAGCCACCGTCCGCCAGGATCTCCGGCGTGAGCTGATCGACAATACACCGGCGCGCCGGCCCCGGCATTCCTTGCGTGACCCGTTCGTATGGCGCGAGGCAATAGGCGAGCACTATATCAATCTCCCAAATTGACGGCGTGTGAGATCGCCGCTGCTGCGGGTGACCGGCGGGCCATTGGAGTCCACGACGAACGATCCCTCCACCGTGTTCCACGAATCGTTGGTATTGATCCCGCTGAAGACCAGCACGAAATTGGTTCCGTTGTTCCACTTGTTGGCAAAATTCCAAAAAAACGTATCCCCCGTGATCGTGGGCACGCCAAAGGCGTCCTGGTAGAGCACGGTCGTCCAGGGGCCCCAGGGTTCCGGCGCGTCGAAGATCCCGATCTTGCCTTGAAAACTGGCGGAGTGTTCCGTCATGAGGAGATAACGGCCCAGACCGGCGTTGTAGGAGACGCTGAGATTCCACCCCACCCCGTTCGGGTCGGTAAACACCGGGACCCGCGCGGCGATATTCGTAGACCAGGTCGGCCCGGCCCCGCTATACCATTCGTAGGTCGCGACCGTTTCCAGATCCGCGATCAGGCACCGCGCCAGGACGATCTGCCCGCCGGTCTGAATGCCCAAGGCGGCCGTATCGGTCAGGTTGAGAAAATAGTGATAGACGTAGCCATCCCGCGCGCCCGCGTAACCCTGCCCAAACTGACAGATGGTCGGGATGCCGACGCCTTGCGCTTGCGTGAATTGTGTGCTCGTGGCCGTCCAGCTCTGGCTATGATCGAGGGATTTATACAGCGTCGCGCTGGCGTAGCCGTTCACATCGCTCAACGGGCAGAACCAACAGTAGAGCACCCCGCCGATGGAAACGATCCCGTAGGTTTTGCCGTCGAGGCTGGAGGCGAACTCCCCGTTCAACCCGCCGTAGCGGTTGATCCCGACGTAGCTGGAGCCTACACCCTCGATGCGCGCGACGCCGAACGACACGCGACCCACATCGTTCGTCCCCAGGAACCCGCCGCCGTCGCCCCAGTGGGAGTATTGATGCCCATCGTCGGCCCAGGTGATCGGCCAATTATCGCTGCCGGGCGCTTGTCGTTTGTGCGTTGCCCAATTGAAATCAATCCCGAGAATTTGTGCGCTCGCCGCATAGGGTGCTGGCATTTATCGGCACGCCTCCCACTTGTGATCCCACCACTGCAGCCACGTGTACAGAAACTGCCGGAACTGCCCGGCAGTCATGGCGCTCGGCGCCTTGCGCGGCTTCGGCTCCGCCAGATCTACGGCAGCACACTCGGCACTGCCAGGCCCGTTGGAGCCACCGGAGGGATCGTGTTCACCAGCGCCTCCGCCGTGTTGGAGAAGAGCGATTCATTATTTGCCGTGTCGAACGCGCTGAGCTTGTAACAATACGTCCCCTCCGGCACGCCGGCGTCACGCCCGGTTGCGACTGACCCAAACGTCTGCACGGTGGCAAACGCCCCCGGCGCAGCGCAGGTCCCCGGCGCCCGATAGAGCCTGTAGCCTGCGAGATCGCTCTCGGTGTTCGCGTCCCAGGCGAGATTGACCGTGGCGGCCTCAGCCGGCCCGCCGCAGCCGAGTACCAGCGCTAGCATCGCTATCTGTTTCCAATTTCGCATCGGTTCCTCCTCATTGATTTTCACCGGCGCACGTTGAACACGTTGCACACGAGAGGCCTCACGCCGGTGCGCTATAGGTGAGGCTGCTCATCGATACCTGTTGCCCCGCCGACACGACCACGCTGTTGAGCTGGATGTCGCCGCCGCCGCCGATGGCCGTGACTGAGCAAATAATCTTGTCCGTGCCGGCCGCGTTCTTGAGCCGGGCCTTGGCGATTGTGCCACCGGTCGCGCTGCTGTCGGCCGTAATGGGGTTGGCCGTCGCCGTCCCGCTGACCGCCGCGCCGAACGCCGGGTTGCCGAGCGGCAGCGTCGCAACCGCGACATCACCGCCGGTTTGGAATACCAGTGATCCAGGTGGTACGCCCTCATTAAGTTGGCCAACTACAAAATCCGCCATGCCTGTCCGAACTGCTGTCGGGTGCGTCACTGCCATATCAGCCTCCTATCATTCCTGCTCCGCCCATCTGAGCGGGTTGCGTGCCGCCGGTCGCCGGGAGCAGCGTCACCGTGCCATCCTGTACCCAGTGCGCCACGGCCGTCCGGAGCCTGTCATTGCCGGGCTGTGCCGTATACCGCAGCCCCCGGCAGTAGTGCGAGTCGAACGCCTCAGAGAAAAAGTCTTGTTTCGGCGAAAAGACCAGCGTTGTGCTGTCCAGTTGTGTGCCGTCAGCCATAATTTTACCGCCAGCGGTTCGGATGCGTGAGTGGATCTTGATTCAGACTGCTCAGACGATCGACATCCACGAACGTGCCGCCCGCCAGCGTCTCGCTGTCCGTGTCCGTGATGCCCAGATGCTGGCGGTACTGCTGTTCCAGCTCAGTTGCGAGCTTGCTGTACTCGCTCGACTTCGATCGGTAGTTGACGGAGTCTGCCGCGATCGAGGGATCGACCGTGTTGGCATAATGCGCGGCGAGCTGCCGCAAGCCGATCGCCGCGGCGAGATTCGCCACCGCCTCTTCGTCCTGCACGGCGATGGTGCTGCCGGAGACATCGACCAGATGCGGCTTAGTCCAGGTGACGCGCAGCGTCTGCCCGGCCGACGGCGTGAGCGTGGTCAATCGAATCGTCTGCACCGCGGTCGACACCCGATAAAACTGCCAGTCCTCGGCCTCTAAGAGCGCCGCGGGCCGCTGTCCGGTGGGATATTCCAGACTCCGCACGGTCGAGAGATCCGGCACCCAGCCGGTCGGGAGCGCCAGGTCAAACGTCGCCCCGTCGCCCGGATAGTCCTGCACCGCCTCGACCGGCCGCACGCGCGCATAGCGCTTCACCGCTTCGACAATGGCGCGGTCGATCTGCGCGGTCGTGAATTTCGCGCCGCTGTCGCGCACGCGATCGCCGAACAACGTTTCAAAGGTCAGGATCGTACTCATATTGATTCCTCCCTGGCGTTCATCAATGGGCCGGAGCGCGATCGCTCCGGCCGCAGGATCAACGTCAGTTCCGCTTACAGCCGACCAGCACCGTAATATCGGTCCAGGTCGGCGAGGTGCCGCCGATGGTCAGATCGATCGAGAGCGCGGCTTCGTCGGCCACCGTCGTATTGGCCAGCGTGCCGTCGCTGATCGTGCCCGCCGTAATCGGGCCGACCGTCGCCACCGTGCTGGCGCCGTTCAGCATCACCACCGAGAGGGTCGGCGAGGTCCCGCCCGACGCGCGGGCGGTGGCGCTCACGTGATAAATCTCGCAGGGCATCGGCGCGATCCACTTGGCGACCGCGGTCGTGTTCGCGGTGTACTGCCCGGACAGGTGAAAGGGCAGGAGCATATAGCCCGGCGAGCCGGACGACACGTTCGTCGTCGCCGCCGGCACCGGCGCCGCGATCAGCCCCACACAGGCGACGGTCAGCATCACGGCCACCAGGGCCGCGCGCATCCCGCATTTCAGATTCCGCATCCACGTCATGACATCCTCCTTCGTTCATGGTTCAGTCCGGCGAGGCGCGGCGCCTCGCCGGGTCCGAGTTCGTTACACCACTGACTTATCGGCGCAGCGGAAGTCGAGCAGCTCCACGCCGTATTCGAAGCGGAGCTTGTATTGCAGCTTGTCGGCTACAAACATCTGTCCCACGTTCTGCTGATCCGCGATGAACAGCTCCGGCGTCTCCTGGCCGTTCAGGAAGGCCGCTTCGATCGTGTCCAGATCGGTCGGCTGCCGGAACAGGCCCCAGTCACTGGTATCGGTGAAGAGGGGAATCACGAGAATGTTCTCGGGATTGTCCGCGTTCCCGAACAGGCCGCGCACCGGGTTGTCGCCGTTGTTCGACGTGCCGGGGATGCCATCGCTCTGATTGACCTGCTTCGCCACCGCCTGCAGCTGCGTCGGAATGACGAGCAGCGGCTTGGCGGCCCACCAGGCGCCGCCCAGCTTCTCGCCGGAGCCCGGCTCGGTCTGCGCCATCAGCGCATTGAGCCGTGTGACGAGGGCCGTCACGCCGGTGGCATCGGCCGTGAGGGCGGTCGCGCCGAGGTTGTTGTGCGAGGCGTGGAACCAGGCCAAGGCGTCGCCGTCGTAGGTCGCGTTGGCCATGAACAGATTCCAGACCGAACGGGCGAAGGTCCGCCGCGCCGCGCGACCGAAGAGCCGCGGCAGCCGGGCCACGGCGCCGAGGTCGTCGTTCAGGATGGTCTTGCGCGTCACCGTGATGAGCTGCCCGCGCGTGGTCACCGCATAATTGACCTGCTCTTCGCCCAGCGTCGCCGCCTCCGGATAATCGTTCGTCTCCGAATTAAAGCTGGTGAGATCCGCCGGGTATTGAGGCCGCTGCACTTCGAGTGTGCGGTAGTCGGTCGCGCGGCGGCGGTTGGAGATGATGCGGTCCTCGTAGTAATTGACCGCGCGGTACTCCATCGCCAGACGGCGGTAGAGGGTGTTGCCCAGGATGGTCGGCCAGTTGCCGGCGGCCTGGGCCTGTTCCACGCGCACGAAGCCGGGATTCTCGCAGCCCGGCTCGCCGATGCCGCGTTGCCAATAGGCCTGAATGGCCTGTGCCAGCCGTTCCACCCGCGGCTGATGACCGGGGGAGATGCGGCCGACGAGTTCGGTATCGCCGGTGATTTGCACATAGGCCTGCCGGATCGACCGGAAGGCCGGCGCGTCGGATTCGCTCGTCACGCCGAACAATTTATCGAGCGAGGCCTGCAGCCGCTCCGCTTCGCCTTCGACGGCGACGTCCGGCGAGTAGCCCATCCCGCGCACGTTGCCGCTCTGCGAGACGGCGGCCCAGACGACCCTCTCGTCCTTGATCGCCTGCTCGACGGCGGCGAAGTCGCCGACCTTGTCCATGTACCGGCCGCGCAGATTGGTCTGCATGGCCTCGGGGAGCCGGCTATCGACAATAGCCTGCGCCACTTTGGCGTTCCAGCCGGTGCGCCGGGCCTCGTCGAGCGCCGCGCGGTCGTCGGCGTTCAGCACAGCAGCCGGAGCCGCCTGCTGCACCGGAGTGAGTCCCTCACCGAGGTGCGCCAGCAGCTGCTCCTCGGTGACCTCGGCCTGATTCACTTTCGCGTACAGGTCTGGCCGTTTCTCCTGTAGCAACTTGAGCAGACGCTCCTTCATCGGATCCTCCTCGGTTGTGGGCTGACCGCCGTCGGCATTCAACGCCCGTTGAAATCCTCCCGGTGTGCCGGGCCTCCACACCACATCGACCGTCGCGGGCGGGAGCAACTTCGTGAACCACTGCACCGGCACCGGCCCCTCGGCCTGCTGCACGGTTTTCGTCGTCGCCAGACAGCGCGGCGCATCGACGGACAGGCCATAGAGATCCGGCTTGCCCTTCGCGTGCGAGTCGAGCAGGTTGACGCGCAACCAGTCGGCGCCATGCAGGAGACTCAAGCGCCCATAGATGCCGGCGCGGCCTTCGGCGACACCGGCCTGGGCAGCTCGGGCGTCGCGCCATTCCGGGTTGCGAATCCAGCCGACGATCTGCTTCGCCGACTTATCGCCGGTCTTCGAATGCTGCGAGGCATCGAGACAAAAGACTTGCGCGCCGTCGAAGATCGCCACGCAGGCTTGCAGCACGTCGGCCGGGAACCACTGCCGGTTCGCGCCCATCCCAGGCTGAATGATCAGCACCTCCCACTCCCAGCCAGCCGCGTCGATGGCCTGCAGCATGCGGGTCTCCATCGACGTCTGCGCCGCGTGGGCCGTGGAGGCCTGGGCCACCGTCGCCGGCACATAGCGCTCTTCCACGCGGATCAGCTCCCCCAGTATCACTTTCTGGCCGTCGCCGAACGTGAGCGGAAACTGGGTGAGCTGCCCCTCGCGCTCGACGATGACTTTGTCGACAAACACATCTTCAATTTCATAGGGCGGGGGATAGCTCTGCTGATCCCACTGGTAGAACGCGGCCAGCGCCGCGCAGACCGCCTCGCGGAAGGCGTCGAGCGACAGCGTGGCCGGTAGGTCGGCCTGCTGCACCCGCAAGTGGCGAATCGTGATCATGCGTCAGTCCTCCTGTTCGTCTCGTTCGAATGGCCGGCCGCGTTACGCCGCCACCTTGCCGCCCCTGTTGAGGCGGTGCTTACTGCCGTCCTTCGCCACGATCACGAGCTGCCCGGCGGCCAGGTAGGCCTTGAGCACATCGTCGGCTTCCATCGGCCGGAGGTCAGGAATGTAGCGGACCTTCTCCTTGCCGCCTTCGACGATCGGCTGGCCGGTCGCATCATCCAACACGGGGATCGCCTTGTTGATGCGGAACCGCAAGCCCTTGATCGCCTTCGCGAGGTCGGCCTCCATCGGCGTGCGGGAGACTAGGGCCCCGGCCGCGGCGGCCGCCTTGTCTTCGTCCTCTTTCTTTTTCTGCTCGGGTGTCGGTTCTGCCATGATCGTCTCCTCCTTGATGGTTGACTACTGTGAGCGTGCGCCGCCGGTGACGACGGGCGCGTCCGGCACGACATAGTTGCCGGGGTGATAGGAATCGAGTTCGCGCGTGATCGGCCCGCGCGCCGGGTCGCCGATGAAGGTGCGCACGTCGCCATACTCCGGCTGCCACAGATAGACCGAGCAGGTACAGTTCGCGACCGCCGCGATATCCGCCGCCGGATCGCGCGGGTAGGCCAGCTCGTCGCCCGTGACCGGATCGGTAAACAGCTCATCCCGCTCACGCACCTGGCCGTGCATCAGGAGATGGCCCTGGCGCGGCACTTTCGGATGGCCGTCATGCGCCCATACCCGACTGAGCCCCGGCGCGTAGGTCATCGCCTGCGCCTGCCGCAGATCGGCCGCCACGGCATAGGCCTGACCGACCTCCTGCCGATAGATGAACCGCGCCCGCGCGCCGATCGACCCGAAGAGCCCTGCTGGTTTGCCGGTCGAGCCGAACTCCAGCACCGGCCCGATCGCCGCAATCGTCTCCTCGCGCGATTGCCCCGTGAGCAGCGCCAGCGTGAGTTTCTCGTCGAGCTGGGCTTTGGCGAAGTTGAAGAGATTCGTCACGCGCTGCCCCATCTTCGATTGCATGACTTGTAGGAGCGACGTAGGAATTTCTTGAAACGCGACCTCGATGCCGACGGCCGCCGCCGCCTCGGTCGCCTGGCCGGCGCCGAGGTTCCAGAGGTGCGCCATATCGCCCGTGAGGTCATTGAGCGCGAGCTGCCGGACATGCTCCAGTTGTCGATCGATGGCCGCGAGCCGCTGCGGCAGCGCATAGCGATCCCAGTCCGTCGCGACGACATCGGCCAGCACGTCGCGCCGGGCCGCAGCGAGCAACTTCAGCATCCGCGCGACGCCGGCATCCACCTGGCCGTTGCGCAGCTTCTGGTTCACGAGCTGAATCTGTGCGGCGCGTTCCGCGTCGGTCACTTGATCCTCTTCATCGCCTGTGCGGCATGAGCGGCCAGCGTGGTCTTCTTCGCGGCCGGGTCCTGGCGGTAGTCCTGCGCGTCGTGGTTCAATTGATTCTCCGCGGCGAGATCCGCCAGCTCCGCATCGGTCAGATCCGGCAGCTCGATGCCGAGCCGCCGCACCGCCGTCGCAAAGATCCGCCGGGCTTCGGCTTTGCTGATCGTCTGCTGCGTCACTTGCACGGCCAGCGCCGTCGAGAGCGATTGCATCGCCGCGCCGAGTTTGGCCACGTCGGCCTGCACCATCGCTGGGAACTCGGCCTTCACGGTCTCGCTCGCCGTTTGCGGGATCGTGCCCCACACCTTCGCCTCCCTAACCGCATGCCTGGCCGTCTTCTGCACGATGCCCTTCACCTGCTTCTGGCGTTTCTGGAACAGTTTGTAGGTCGGCTCGTCCATCTCGGACGCGGTCGCGCGGTTGGTATCGCCGCCGCCGCCGAACCAGTGTTCCGGCAGCCCGCTGATCGCCTGATGTTTGAACAGCCGCGCGTCTTCGCGCGCATCGCTCGCATGGAGCTCGGGCGCCTTGGTCTCGTACGTCACTTTTTCGTTGTGGAAGAAATGCCCGCCCGGCTTCGGCGCGACGAAGGCCTTCGCATAGGCCGCGACTTGCTCGGGCGTCATCCCTTGCAAGGTGATGTCGGCCACGACGCGGTTCGCGAGATCGGCGCGCTCCAGCCGCTGGAACATGAACTGCTCATAGCCGTCGAGCCAGTCAGCGCGGGCGAGCAGATCGGACCAGCCGCGCGAGCCGTTCGACACTTTATTGACCGCGTAGTAGTAGCAATCGCCGTCCGTGAAGCGGTCGCGCAGCGCGCGGGCCGCTGTGCCGAGCTCGTCATCTGAGAGCGCCGTCACCACGGTCAGCCGGCGCTGCGGAATCTCCGCCCCGTCGAGCGCATAGCGCTTGGTGATCACGCCGATCGCCTGTTCGGCATCGTCCGGGCTCACCACCACCTCGTCGATCAGCCACGGATCGAGATACCCCAGCCGCACCCGGCCCGTGCCCTGCGCAGTGAAGGCCGTCCAGCACTGCTCACCATAGAGGCCCAGCTCCAGCACTTTCTGATCGAGCTTGAGATCCCAGTCGTTCTGCTCGTCAGTCCACCAGGCGTCGAGCACGGCCTGCGTGGCCTCGTCGCTCTCGGCGGATTTGAGCGTGAGGCCTTCGCCCACGATATAGGCCGTCTGAATATTCATCAGCCATTGCGCCATCGGATTCACGAGATAGAGGAAATAGGCAATCTGCTGCGCCCGCTCGTGCGTCGGCAGCGGCAAATCGCGCAACGCCGACTGGCCGTTCGCGCCGGAGAACCGGCGGAAACCCGCCATTGTGGGATCGCCGCCGAACGAGGCGGGGAGGAGCGCCTGTTGCGCCGGCGTGGCGCTGTTACCAGCGATCCACCCCCCAACCGCCTGACGGACATGCTGCCAGGTCATGCGGCCTCCACAGGCGCGGCCTGCCGGGCCGCCAATCGTGCCGCCGTGAGCGTCGCGCCCTCGGTGATCCCCAGCCGCTTGGCCGCTTCCACCAGTAAGCCGATCCGCTCTGAGGGAGGAATGATAGTCGCCACCGAGCGCCGGCCGATCCGGCCGAGCGCCCCGGCGCCGTAGGTCCCGGCGGGCAAGCCTTCTGCCGCTGAGAGTTGCTCGAGCGTTCTAATGGATGTCGTGCGCGGCCGTTGAACGGCCGTTTTTTTTCGGTGCGTCTCCTTATAGAGCCGCAACCGCTCCTGGTTGTGCCAGACCGTTTTACAGTCGCGCGAACAGAACCGCTTCGCGACACCATTTCGGTTCTTTGCCTGAAACTGCCCCCCGCACTGCTCACATGTTAACGGATTAATCCGTTCTAGCTGCCCTTCAGGTCTCTTTGTGACGCTCGTCCCTGTCATCGCCCACCCCCAAAGGTTCGCGACCGCGCTAAACGGCTGCGGCTCATTCCACTTTGACTGCCAATCCCGACCGCCGACCCGACCGACAACACCCCGCTCCGGTCGGCCTGCCAGTCCCGTACATAGGGGTCGCCCGTCGCCGTCCCGGCCGGAGGGCCGTCCTGCAGCGTGGCGAAGATCCCCAAAGCCCCGGCGACGGCTGAGTCGCCATGCCGTTGCTTGCCATCGGCACCGGTGGTATGCGCATCGTCCGGCACCTTGGCTACGCCTTTGGTGATCTTGATCTGCCGATGGTCGTCGAGAATGTCGGCGTGTTTGGCGAGCAGCAGGGTGCGATCTTCGAAGGCCGCCTTGTAGCGCGGCATATGTTCCCGATACCACTCCGTCGAGAGCATGACCGCCTGCACCTTTTCGTAGTAGCGCTGCCGGGCCACTTCCGCCAGGTATTGCCCGTTGCCGCGCGCATCCATTGCCCCAGATTGAAAGTGCGGGAGGCGATCGACGAGATAGAAGAGGATCTGCTCCTGCTGCTTAAAGGGGACGTTCCGCAATTCGATGATGCAGGCGGCTCGCCAGACCAGATCCGGACGCCGCTGAAACGGGATGATGTCCGTCAAATCGCCGCTCCGGGCAAAGTCTTCTCCGAAGACCGAGGGCCAGTGCGGATCCAGCCCGGCAAGAATCGGATCGAGAAACTCCCGACACCAATCCAGCGCCTCGCCCTCCCGAATGTGCTCCGGCATCAGGGTGAACTCATCCGTACAGGCCCAGCGCAAGACCGGAATCGTCACGTCGAGACACTGTTCGATCATGGCGCGGGTGAGGTAGGAGCCTGAGCCCTGCGAGGGAATGCAGAACAATTCTTCGTCGGCCGCATCGCCATAGGCCTTGATCAGCGCGGCGCGCCACTGCGTTTCCGCCTCCGGCGACCAGGTACGGTTGAGCTTCAGACAAATGCGCCGATAGAGCCCATCGGCGAGCGCGTCGTCCAGCGTGATGCGGTGCAGGCTATACGCCTTTTTCCCGGCGCGCACTTCGTTGATCAGATCATTGAAGGGATTATCGTCGCCGTTATGCGACGAGAGAATGGCGACGCGTCCGCCCCAGATGAGCAAGGCCATTGCCGCTTTCAAGAGACCGGGGAGATCCTCATGGAAGGCCGCTTCGTCGATGACCGCCTTCCCGCGTTTGCCGCGGAAGTTCGACGGTCGTGACGAGAGCGCTGTGACGCGATGGCCGGAGGCGAAGATGATGCGGTAGGCCTGGATTGGGTCCTTTCCCTTTTCATCCTCAATCGCACACTCTTCAAACGGTGCCGCCGCGAGCTGATAGACGCCGGTCCAGAAGGCGACGTCTTGAATGAACTCCAGCGCCATATCCTTGTTGTAGCCGACGTACCAGACATCCATGCCGTGCTGTGCCGCCGCGAGGAGGGCATCATCACCGGCTTCGGTCCATGAGAAGCCGATCTGTCGTGACTTTTCTCCGAGCTTGACCGGGCTCGAGTCCGCGATCCAGTGCTGTTGATACTGCAACAGGATTGGGTCCGAGGCGTAGCCGGCGGCTTTCTTGATCTCAGCGATCATGACGGGACTACTCCCAAAATCTTTTGCTTGATCGCGTCCACCACTTCATTGGACAGCCCGGCGCTCTTGACGGTCTCGCCGACATCTTTCGCCGTGGCAGCCACTTTCTGCTGCAGCAATTCCAGCCGCTGGGTTTGCACTTTCAGCGCGGCGCCCATCTGTTCGGTGCGCTTGATGCGATTGAGGAGCTGCGCGGCTTCGAGCGTATCCGCATGGTCGAAGTTCGCCTCGGCCTGCGAGAACAGGCTCACGAGCTTGTGCTTGATCAACAGCATCAGGCCGTCGGTCGGGTCCACGTCCGGGTTCTGTTTGAGGAGCGCCATCATGGCATCCACTTCCTTCTGGATGGTCTCCGCGCGATACCGCTTTTCATTCCACGCGGCCTGATAGCGCGAGAGCGCTGACTTCGAGATGATCGTGCCGGTGGCCTTCTTGACCTGCTCGACGATCTGCTCATACGTCGTGCCGGGAATTTCGAGCAGCTGCCCGACCAATTCCTGCACCCCGAGCTTCTCGATCGAACTGTGCGCGCGGGACTTCGCCATTACCGTTTCCGCCTCACATCCGTCGCCGGCATCGGCACGTTGAGCTCCTCGGCGAGGTCGCGGATGTCGTCACACAACTGCCGGTGTTCGGCGACCTTCTGCTGCCACTTCTGCATCTGAATCGTCAGCTCCTCAAGCGGCAGATCGGAGATGGCCTGATGCGCATCGGTTGCGCGGTTGATCTGCTCGCGCAGGCCGTGAATTTCCACGGAGAGCGCAATGGCGGCTTGCTTTCGCATCTCCAGCAACCCGAGTTTTTCTGCGCGTGAAGACGTCATGCCGCTCGCTCCTTGCTCAAATAATCCAGCCGCTCCGCCACTTTGGTGTTCACCTGCGCGCAGAGGATCGCCGTGCTTTGGGCATCCTCGGCGTTTTTCTGCATGGCGCTCATGGCTTCGCGGAAGGTCCCCATGTTCCGGTCGTTGATGTCTTTGAACGCGGCCAGATGCGCCTTCTGCGTTTCATCGTATTTCTGGATGATCTCTTCCAGGCCGCGCTGCCGGCGATAGTCGAAGAGCCAGATCGTGAAGATCATCCCGCCGAGGCCGAAGACCTTCACGAATTCCAAGAGGCCCGGATCGAAAAACGACGGTGCCGGCTGCATCACATGCGGCACGGTGGTTTCCTGCGCGCGGCTCGGTGAGTGTGCGGCGAGCATCACCCAGAGTAGAATGCAGAGCGGCATCACCCGATACAGTGTTTTCATTTCGTGGCTGACTCCTGGGTTCGCTCGATCTCGCACCGCTCCACGCGCAACCGGAGTCCGCGCTCCAACTGATACCGCTCCTGCATCCAGACGGCGCTCACGACCCAGAGGGGCGCGGCCGAGGTCGAGGTTAAGGTCGAGCGATGCCCATCCGCCTCAACCTGGACCTGAGCCTCAGCCTGGACCGCATAGATCGCGCGGTCGCCGCTCACCACCACCAGCTCAGGGGAGCTGCTGCAGCTCGTCAGGCTGAGCGCCATCAAGAGGGCGCCGGTCCCTCCGAGCAAGGCTCGGCGCCGGCTCCAAATCGCCGCGGCGAATCGCGGCCTGACGCTCCGCCTCGAAATCCATCGTGAGTGTGGCGGCGTCGCCGGTCGCCGCGGCGTGGGCATTGCGCTGAACATCGTCATCGTACTCCTTCTCGGCTTGCGCCCGGTCCCGTTGCGGCTTCGTCGCCCGGCGATCCTCCAGAATGGAGAGAATCAGATTCAGCACCGCCAGGACGATCGCGCCGGTTTCCAGCATCAGCGACGGCTACCCGAGGTAGAGCCGTCGGACACCGGACAGCGCCGCCACTTGCTGCGCCGTTTCCACCGCTTTGGCCTCACTCTTCGCCACGGCCGCGCGCAGCGAGATCGCCCCGCCGAAGCCGAGCGCGACGAGTGCCTTCTCCGCAATGGCTTGGTCGATCACGCCGAACAGCCAGAGGCCGATCACGACCAACCCCAGCGCACTCATGAGATAGGTTTTCTTCCCGCTCAAGAAATTCAAGATCGCGTCCATCGTGTGCTCCTTCTGTTAGCTCCCATACCGAGGCGCATAGGCCTCGGGCTCAGTACTCGCTCCGCATGCTCACCAGCAGCGCCAGCAATCCCAACACGGCCACCAGTACAATCATCAGGCCACCGCCCGCCGGAGCCAGCCGAGCAAAAACACCTCGCGCTCCGGGAACGCCTTGACGATCGCGACGTAGTGCCAGGCCGTTCTGGCCCGATAGCCGCGCAGGAGTTTCTCCGCCGGGCAGAGCCGCGCCGCCATCAGCGTGGCCGGACCGAACAGCCCGTCCACTTTGAGCGGCCCAAAGCCTTCATCATTGATCGCCTGTTGGAGCGCCCGCACCGCCGATTCCGGCCCGGCATGCACGGAGGCATCGAGCAGTTTGGTGGCCAGCGCTTGCGAGAGTTTCACCCACTCCGGATGCCAGTAGTCGCGCCGGTAGAGCTCAATGGCCTGCGCGCGGGTGAGCGCCTGGATGGCGAGATCCGGATAGCGGCGCTTCGAGATGCCGAAATTCGTCTCACCGCCCGGATCGTCGGCGCGGGACACATAGCCGCCCTCGTGGCCCAAGACCATTTCCACCGCTGGTTCAAAACTCGCCATCGTTACTCCCGAGCGCAGACAATAAAAAAAGCCCGGCTCCAAGGCCCGTTGAACCCGCGTTCAACGCTCCCTGAAACCGGGCTGTGAGATCCTCACCGACCCGTCAGATATCTATCTTCGAACTCTGCTACTGCGTCGCCGCAGCGGACTATTTCACGAACCCGACGACTTTTTCCAAGAGCGACGTGTGCTCCCTCGGAAGCGACAGAAATGGCTCAATGCGCCCGGATGCCGATCTCCATTGCCTGACATCCAGCGATAGCTGACCATAGACTGGATCAATCCCTTCTCTTATGAGATAGGGCAACCTGATACTGCGCAAATCTGTCCCAATGCTCGTCGGATCCATTCCCAGCGTACCCAGCAATGCTCCGGACTCGTCACGCACTTCTATTTTTATTACTTGATTCATCTATCCACCATTCGCTGCGGCGCGGTGCGGACGCCGCCCCGCGTCCATTCGATTGCGCCGCCGTGCCGGAGCACCGCGGCGGGAGACTTACGTCCTCGTCGCCGGCAGATCGATCAGTCGCCCGTCATTCATTTTCACACACCGATATCCTTGCCTCAGAATGACCTCTTGATCGTATTGGAGCAGCATCGCCTCGGGCCCGGAATATTGCGGACACACCTTTCCCACAATCGGGTGCCCCTCATCCGTTAAGCCTTTGCACGTGACAAAGAAATCTTCTCTCCCGCGGTCAAAACAGGAAAACCGATTGTTGATGGTGCGCTCAGCCTGCTCTCGTTGCGTACTCTCGTAGTGATGCGTCAGGAGTCCAATGCAGGCCACTATGACCGTCAGCGCCGCGAGCGCGAGCGCCGCCATTCCTGTCCAGATAGCAACCGATCTAAGGCGCATCATCCCACCACCTTCCTAATCGGCCGGACGTCCGGCATCGGTTCCCACGGCTTTACTTTGTGCTGCATGTCGATGTCGGCAATTTCGCCCGCTTGAAACGTGAACTGGACCGTACCATAAAAGCCCTTTCGCCGCAATTCACGCAGGTCCAAGAGGGTTTGCTCAAACACCCGATGCGTCGGCTTCTGCTCATTCGCCACTCCCAACCTCCACCGGTTTCTGAGTGCGGAGCAACGCCGACCGAGTCGCCGGCGGCAAGAGCACGGCGCCATAGCGCCGATACAGATCGGCGAGCGGCACCTCGAACAAATCCGCAGAGGCCTCCGCTTGCTCGCGTCGCGTCATGGTCGCCGTCATCGGGGCACCTCCTTGGTGGATGGGCCGCAGCGTCCACTCGATCGAATACGGATCGGGCCGGATGCTGGTGAACTCGACATCTCTCATCGCCAGACCTTCTTCCGCGCGTCGAACCGCGCGAGCTTCAGCTTTAATGCCTTCAACAGCGACTCTTCTTCCCATCCTGTAATGCGCGCTCGATTTAATTCATTCACGATGAGCTGCAGCGCACTCTTGACTGTCGCAACCGGCGGCGCGGTGATCACGCACGGTTTTCTCCATTCCAGGATCGCGCCACCCTTCAGCGACACGTTCGCGATGACGGGTCCATCTTTTTTCTCTCGCAGATAGCAACCGGCATACGCGTCCCACCACTGGATATAATTCACGTCGTTGTAGGTCACCCGAATGCCGGTCGGGAACGTCACGGTCACCATCTCAACCTCGCGACAAAATCTCTTTGGCCCGTTCGAGCGTCTGCACATCGGCCTGCTTCGCGGCAATCAGCTCGTCGATCGCGGTCAGTGCATCGCCGTCCGTCATTGCCGGTGTATGCACGGGCCGCGCGACGGCAACCGTGGCTTTCACCGGGACCACGGCGATAGCGCCCCCCCCCCCGGCGAGATCTCACCCCTTGCGCCGCGCGTTTTCTCGCGGCGTAGTCTTTGGCCTTGGCGCAGGCCTCATCGAGATGCGGCCGGCACATCGACCGGCCTTCTTCGGCCGGAGACTCACAGCGTTTGCATTGCATCGTCGTCTCCTCCGCACTCGCTTGTCTCGTCTGGTCCCAGCCCGGCGGTCGTCCGCAATTCACACAACGCGGGTCAAACGATTCATCGATCACCAACCCGCCGCACTTCGTACAGGTCAATTCCGCTCCGCATGAATCAGCGGCTCCATGAGCAGCTGCAGGCGGCTCCGGTCCGGCTGCATTCTCCCGATCGACGTGAAGCCCTGCGCGAGCTGCGCCCACCCTGCATCGGTCACAAAATCATCCACCGTCAAGAGCCGCGCGCAGGCCCGGCAGTATTCTTTTCCGATCACCCCGCGCGCCGGACAGGTGCCCGGCAGCGGCGAAAAGATCAGCAGCACCGGCCGCACATCCGACGGCGCTGAGCAGGTCCTGTGATCGCATCGGCCGTTCATTCCTGCTCCGCTCCCGCGTAGCCGCCGCGCGGCGGCTGGTTTGCCGGCGCAGATTTTGACTTCACTGCCGAGCTCAACACCGACGCCCACAATCCCATCTGCGGAACAAACACCACCGTTTCATCCGGCGTGGCATGGCGGCGCACCGTTTGCTCATCGCTCGACCATTCGCAGAGGTCTTTCAATCGCAACTGTGGATTTTTCACGATGCCGCGCAGCCAAAACACCAGCTCTCGTTCCAGTGTCGCAATGCTCATTACGGCATCTCCCGATAGCTCTCTGCCGGAATCCATTTCCCGTCAGGCGTCTGGATCCGACATCCTGCAAACGGCGTCCATTCCGACCGCATCCCACTATTTATCCATTTTGCCGAACAAGCCGTCGAGCTCACCCACGCCAAGGCACAGAGCAGCGCGAAGATCACTGCAAGCAGGACGGCGAATTCAGACAAGAACGCTCTCATTTCCCCTCACAGGCGATCGCGGCGTTGGCCGTCATCACCGCGTCGCGCACATGCCGGATGGCCGCGGTCTGATCGGCCCCCGGCGGCGTATCTTCCAGGATGATCTTCGCAAAGAGGAACCCAGCTCGTCGGATGTTCTCGTACTTGCCAACCTGATCGCCCGTTGGCGGATGATGCGTAAACCAGTTGGTGATCTGCTCTTCTGTCATCGTGCCTTTCCTGCGGCGGAAGACTAATCTTCCGCCGCTCGCCGGATCGCCTACGGAGTGATTGGTGACTCGTGTACCGTATCCCCGTGGGACGGCCGTCCGGATATTGCCTCTTTCCCCTCTTCCTTCTCTCCCTCAGCGGGCAGCGAGCACGGAGGCGGCTCGGCGAGGCCCGCTCCTCTGGCTCTCCATCCTCTCGCCTGCATCGCCTTCAACGCCTCAATGATTTTATTCGCCTGTTCGCGCGTCTGCGGCCAGGTGCTCCCGCAGGTGCGGCGGGAGAAATTCATGCGAGCCTGGCCGACGGCCGCGATCCCCAGCGCGTCGAACAGCTCGCCGATCTTGGCGGTCTGCTCGGCCGTCACCAGTTCGTCCGGCTGCCGTTCATCACGACCGGGCCGGCTCTTCTTCCGTGGCCTGGTAAGCCCGGCATCCTTCGCCAGCACCGTCAGCCGCTGCCAGATCGTCGAGAGCTGCGGCACCGTCATCTCTTTCGTGCTCGCCACACCCACCAGCTGCTGCTGCATGTCGCGGCGCGTATCGTCGTCGAGCTGCAGCGCCGAGGCCTGCGCGTGAATGCCGGCGATCAGCTTCTTGCGATCGGTCGGGCCGATCCGTTGGGCAAAGGCCTCTCTCATCGTGCGTCCTCAGAGCAAGGCATCAGAATTGCCCCCCCCCTAACTGATTCCGCCTGTGCGTGCATCCGGTCATGCCAGAGCTGCGCATGCAGCGCGGCGACGATCTGCGATTCGGCCTCGATGATCGCCCCGCGTAAAACAATCCCGGCGAGTTGATCGTGCTCGGCCTCGCTCAATCGCTCCGCATAGATCGTCCGCAAGTCGCGGAGCCGCACCCTATCGGCGTCGGGAATGGTGCACGCCCATTGACTCATGCCGCTCCCTGCTGCCACGTGTCCGTGCGTTTGCATTCCGGGCAGATCCAATTCGCGGAGAACCGTCGCTCACATTTCAGGCACCGTCGCTTCGGTGAGGCCTGCGCCGCCGTCGACCGGCGCGCATCCCGTCGTCGCTCCGCCTCCGTGCGCGGCCTGCCGGCCGGTCGCCCGCAGGGCCGCGAGGTCAATCCGGCCGCCTGCAGCGCACAGCCCCACCGATGGAACCGCCGCAAGATCGTGGTATGCCCGTAGCTGCCATGCCGTCGATAGGTCAGCGCCGTCGCGCGGCCCTGTTCTCGTTCCACGCGCTGCAGATCGGCCAAGATGGCGACGGTCGCAATCATCGCGTGGCCGACTCGCAGGTCAGCCGCAACGGATGCGTCGGCTCATGAGTGCAGGTACGATCGACAAACACCTGCCCGTCGCGCGTGAGGAGTTCATGGCGCACGTTCATCCAATCCGGCGTGCCCAAATTATTCCACCAGTCGGGCTCGTGCGATTCCCGAATCACCACCGCGCGGCCCTCGTGATCGGTGAACCGCTTTTCATACGTGGCCGCGCAGCCGGATAAGCCCACCAGCATCAGCACCCCCAAGACTGCGCCGGTCACCATCGTCGATTGCGTCTGTGTCTGTCGTTGCATCGCCGCCTCCTTGCGTTTCGCCCGTTCCTCGTTCCAGATTGCCTCGACCAATTCCCGCTGCGCCGTCGTCCACACCGCTCATCGCGCTGAGCGGAGCCGCTGCCGAGCAGCGCCAGCACCCGCGCCTGTTCCGTGGCGGTGACGAGACTCATCGAGACACTCCTTGCCGGCGCAGCCATTCACCCGTTTCCCCGACGAGCTCTCTGAGTTGCGCGTCACACGCCGAACACACGCCCCATTCCTTTGATTGTGATCGCAGGAGCCAGCAGCATCCTCGCACGCAGGGGGTCGCATCAGTGCAGCCGCAAAAGAGGCAGCGCGTCATATCGCCTCCGTCTGCAGAGATGACATTGCCCACCAGCCCCGAGGCTTTCGCCCAGAGCGGGGGACGGCCGACTGAGCCGGGCTGCCACTTGCCGGTCTTTGGCGTCTGGCGCGTCCGCAACCGTTTGATTGTCAAGTGCTCGACGCACTGGCCCTTCGAGCCCGGCGCGATCGGCTGGGTGCAGTACCAGCACAAGCCCTGTGCGTGGCGCTTCGCGCGCAGGCGGCGATAGATCTCAACTTTCGTCAACGGGAGCGCCCCGAGTCGTGGTTTCATACGGCCACCTCGCCTCCCTCGCTGGGTCCGTGCATTCTCCGCTCGTGAAACGGCTGTGCGATCTTCTCGCGCCAGTCGTGAAACTGCAGCTGCGCGATCATCACTTGCTGTTCGAGCCGCTCGCGCACGGCCGACTCATGCCCCCGCGCATCCGGCACCTGCTGGCAGAGCCGCAGCACGGCTCGATCAATCCACCGGCGCCGCTCGGGCTCTTGCAGCGCGGCCGGCACGTGCCGCATCTGCGCAATGCAGAGGATGAGGCCGTCGATCGCATGCGCCCGCTCCTGGAGCGAGAGTCCGCCGAGCGGCCGCTGCAGCCAAGCCAGCGCGAGCTCTACCAGGCAATCCGGCGCGCCCTGCCGCTCGTTCGGCGTCGGTCTATCGGTCCTGTCGTTCACAGACACCCTCCACGCATCACCGTCGCCATCCACCGCCACACCCACACCGTGCCGCCGACCGCACCGGCACAGAACATCAGCCCGGCGGCGACGACACAGACGAGTCCGACCATCCACCCAAAACCCTCCAGCACCCCTTTCTGAAATTCCGTCACGCCGCCTCCGTCACGAGATCGAGGCGCAGTTGATCCAAGCAATCCGCCGGGGTGTTCCGTTTCAATTTCGCCAGCCGTTTCGCGAGTTGAATGATCCGGGCCTTGAGTTCTTGCGCGGCCTGTTCGGCCTCCTGCGCGGTCTCGATCAGAAAATACCCGGCCGGGGATTGCGACGCGCTGCCGATGGGCTGATTGTGTCGTTCGATCAAGTGGGCGATCATGATGCGTACCTGTCGCACCTCCAGCCAGACGGTCGCGGCCAGCGCCTCTTTATGGATGGCGGCCGCGCGCCCCCGATGGCGCTGCAACGTCTCCAGCACGCGCAGTTCGCCGGGAGAGAGCTCCATCGGTAGTGCGCGGTTGGTCATACGGTGAGCGCTCCCTGTTCCATCGCCAGTTTCACGAGATGCGGCGTCGTCTTCGCCCCGAGGCGATGCCGCAGGCGGCTGCGATGCACCTCCACCGTGCAGGTCGCAATCCCGAGCCGCGCGGCGGTCATCTTCGCCGTCTCACCGTTGCAAATTCCGGCGAGCACCTCGCGCTGGCGTGGAGTGATCGGTCTCATCATCCCTTCACCTTCTTGAACATCTCTGTTAACGAAGAGGCGATAAAGTCTTCTTGATTGTCAGGCACCATGACCGCCACAACATGCTCTCCACTGATGAACGCCCGATGCCTGGCGGCACAGACCAACTCGATTCCGTCGGGACGGATCTCGACGAGGCGGCCGCACAGATACTCCAATCCGAACAGCCGCACGGCGGCTTGCACGATGACTCACTTGCCGCGATACTGATTCATCTCCGCTTCACCAATCACGCCGCCTCCTCGCCCTGCTCGCGGGCGTCCTTCAAGAGGGCCTTCACGAGCTTTTCAATGGCTGTTTCAATCGGCTTGATGACGACCTGCTCGCCGGTCTCCTCGACGGTGACGCCGAGCTTGCGGAGTTCGCTGGTATCGAGTTCGTTCAAGCCGGCCTTGCTCGGCTTCTCCGTGACGAGCACGAGCTCGGTCACATGATCGGGAAACAGCTTCTTGATCCGGGCGACGAGCGCCGCATCATCTTCCCAGTCGAGCGAGCCCTTGCCTTTACGGAGCCCGACTTTAATGCCGTGGAAGATCTGCGTTTTCGGCTTTTCGAACAGGTCCGGCGCGGCGTCGATCGCCGCGCGGAGATGCGCTTCCGTTTCAGCCGCGAGCGCCGTGCATCGCTTGATCTCTTTGAGATGCCGCTGTTTCACGGCGTTCAAATCCTTTTCCAAGGCGGTGAGCCGCTCATACAGCCGGTCCCGGCGCTCGGCATAGGCCTTTGTTGTCGTTTCGATCTCGGCCAGAGTGATCTCGGTCATAGGGTCTCCTGTATCGCGAGGACGGCCGTCAGGGTCTCGTGTAGCCGCCGCAGTTCAAGCACTTTCTTTTTCCCGTCATGATTACTGTGGGCCCACAGCGCATCCAGCTCCGCGACGATCTGTCCGGCTTGCTCCACCGAGAAGCCCACCTCGATCTCCGCCAGCGGCGTCTCAAACATGGTGCGGCTCCTGCGCTGAATCATCCGCCTCGTGATGGAGCGACGCCACCGTCACCCGGCAGAGCGCTTCAAAGTCGTCCGCCGCCATGCGATCAGCAAACTGCCAGGCCAGGCGGATGTTCGCCCGGTCGAGCGCGTGCTGATCCAACAGCGGCAGGCTCATGCGAGCCGCCCTGGGCCGTCGAGCGACCGTTGATGCAGCGCGAACCGGATCCGCTGATTCCGATAGTCCCGGCAGAGCGCGCACAAGAGCAGCGCGCCGACGACGAACACCGGCGCCGACCGATCCGGACAGCAGCGTCCTTCGCAACGCGTTTTGCGCGCCGCCCCGAGAGGAATCACCGGTGCCATCGGTCGGCCCGGCAGGAACTGGAGAACAGTGGTGATCATGCGACCCTCCGTGCGGCGCGGAATGTTTTTCTGATGCGCTCGGCCGTGATCCCGGCGGCCTCTAGCTGTTCACGCCAGGCCCCGGTCACTCGCGCCGTTTTGATCTTCGCGGCCAGTTCCCAACAGCGCCGCAGCTCGCGCTCCGTGAGGCCGGCGAGCCGTCCGGGATCGCCGAGCAAGACGAGATAGGCCCAGAGCATCAGTGAGGTCGGCTTGCGCGAGTCGAACACGGTGCCCTTCGTATCGCTGAATTCGGTGTGGCAGACGGTGCAGCGATAGCGCGACAGGCCCGGCGTCATGGGATCATCCGTCGGGTCGGCCAGATCGTTCCCGTCGAAGCAGCTGGCGCAGACCGGCGCGCCGGACGACTCTTGCCACCGGGCCCAGCGGAACGTCTTCACGAGTGTTCGATCGAGCGCGGTCATGCGGTTCGCCCCTGGAGTTTCAACGCCTGCCGAATCACATTCTCAACGGTTTCTACCAGCAGCCCGTATTTCGTCGCGGTCTGATACACGCTCATGCCGCCCTTAAAATCAGAGACTACGGCCGACAGCGCGGGGCGCGAGCACGAAGCCCCCTTGATGGTCGTCGCCTTCCTCATGCCGCCAACCTCAGGGCTTTCTGCAGATCGTCGAGGCTCATGTGGCTGCCGCGACGGCTGGCAAATTTTCCGGCGTCTTCCAACAGATTCCCCAGGCGACGGCCGCTGCTCATGGTTTGCGGATCGCCTTTCAACAAGGCGATCGCCTGCTGCACGTCGCGCTCGCCCATCACGGCTTCGAACATCAGCCGCGCATCGTCGAGGGAGAACTCCGGCAGTTCATGCACGCGCCCGGCGACGCGGGAGGCGAGCTGCTCGTACTCTTCGCTTTTGCTGGAGAGATGCCGCGCGAGCGAGGGAATGCCGACCAGAATCACGCCGGTGCCGGTCTGGTCGTAGATATAGCGGAGCGCATCGAGCGCACCGAACGCCAGCGTGTGCGCGTCGTCCACAATGAGGCAGCGGCCCTTGTCGGTCAGCTTGTGTTTCAATCTCTTCATCAGCGCCCGGCTGTTGCCGCCGTCGGACATTTTTAGCGCGTCACAAATTTCCTGTTGCACGCCGATCGCGCCGAGCCGGGCCCAGGCGGTGATCACGATCAACGAGGGATCGTCTTTGATCGCCTGGCGAATGGTCGTGGTCTTCCCGGTCCCCGATCCGGAGAGCACCGCGCTCATGCGCCCGTATTTGTGGCTGTACTTGATCACGTCGAGCATGGCCTTGGCCGGGCGCGTCGGGACAAACGGGACTTTGAGCAGGCCGCCCTCATCTTTCGATTCTTCGCGCTCGACGTAGCTCTTGAGCAGGAGCGCGACCTTATCGACATCGCCGTCATACGTTCGCTTCAGGAAATGGGAGATGACGGCCGGACTCACACCGATGGCGTTCGCGATCAGGCTCTGCGTGAGCGGCCGTCCGGCGGTCTCGCGGCGGTCGATGAGATTCAACACGCGTTCGAGGACGATTTCATTCTGCGGACTGAGCAACGCCATTAGCCGACGAGCTCCTTCAATAAAGCTTCACGGGTGAGTGCGTTCTGGTTCACTGAACCGGAACCGGCAGAGCCAGCCGCCGGCTTCGAAGTCGGTCGAAGCGACGGCTGGTCCGAGCGGTGCCCGCGGCGGGACGGCTGCGGCTCCTGAAGGGTGGCAGGAGTCGTCGCCTCCGCGGCGGGCAAGGCCTGCCTCATTTGGGCGGCGGCCTGATCGAGCGCGGGGAGCATCTTCGGCAGCGCGCGCACGCCGGTCGGCGTCGGTTCCGGTTCGTGCAGGGTGATCACTTTGCGCGACCGCGCTTCCGCGGCCATCCGGGCCAGCTCTTTGTCCGGATCTTTGAGCACGCCGCGCGCGTCCACATAGGCCGTGACGGTTTGCCGGGCGAGCTTCTTCCGGCGATGCAGCGCGGCAAGATCCTCGCGAGTCGCACCCATCTTCATGGCCGGATCGTTCACGGCTTCGCAGACGAACTTGCCGCCGGCGAAGACCATCACGCGGCCCAGCTCATCGCCGAACCGCACGTCGACGGTCGCGCTCATGTGGTGAATGAGATCGTCGTGCCAGTAATAGCGATCGTGGAGCTTCAAGCCCTGGTGATACACTTTTAAGGATTTCTGGCGCATCAAGAGCAAGTCGAGGGTGCGCGGATTCGGCCGGACGATCTCGACGGCGCGCCAGGCGGCGAGGGGCGTACTCCCGAGCACGCTGTGCTCGGTATGGTGATAGTCTTCGATCCGCTCGGCGATGCGCGCCGCGAATTCGGCCATCGTGAACAGCTGGCCGCGCTTGATTTCGTCGGTCAGTTTCTCCGGGCGGGCCTTGCCGTTCTGGCCGCAATAGCCGGGCAGCGACTTTTCCCACTCGGGGAACGTATGGGAGAACCAGGGCTCGATCGGCTTCGACCAGGCCTGATAGGGATTCGCATGGGTGATGGAGACGCCGAGCGGGGAGAGCACGCCGGGTGAGAGGGTATCGGTCACGTCGGCCGAGAGCGCCACGTTGCGCGAGGTGACGGTCTTCCCGTTCAGATATTCGCAGCGGTAGTCTTTGCCGTTGTCGATGTACAATTCACGCGGCACGCCGAAGCGGAGGATTCCGGCGCGCAGCGCGAGGGCGATGCCGTCACTGTTCGGGACGAGCCGCAACACGTGCCCGACGCAGGTGCGGGTGCGGAGATCCAGCCAGGCCGTGAGCCAGGGCCGGAAGATCTTCGCGCCGTCGCGATCGTCGGACCGCACAAACACATCCATCTCGCGATGATCGCCGCACCAGTATTCGTTCGGCTCGAGGGCGTTCAAGTCGCGATGGCATTTCGGTTCCATCTTGGCGCGCCAGGCCTTCGGCCCTTCGCGGGCCAGCACGACCGCGGCCTTCGGCAGGGTCATGATGAAGCGATTGACCGTCGCCTGCGAGGGCACCGGCTCATTGAGATGGCTGCAGAGGGTTTCGAGATGACGATAGACGGTCGTCGGTGACGGCTGCTTGCCGTCGCAGTATTCATCCTTCACGAACTGTTGCAGCGGGGTTGAAATGGCGAGAAAGGTCCCGCGGGTCTTGCCCCACTTCGGGAGCAGCGCGCCGATGCCGCCGCGCTGGTAGGCGGCCTGCCATTGATAGAACGTCGCCACGCCGATCTCACGATCGTTGCAAAAGACTTCCAGCGCTTCCCGGCGGATTCCGCGCGGCTGCGCCAAGATCGGCTCAGCCTGCCCGAGAATCGCGAGCCGCCGCCGCGCTTCCACGCGCAGCGCGTCCGGGATTTCCGCCAGGTTCAACAGATCGGTCTCGGGTGCCGTCATCGGAATGAGGTACTTGGTCCAATAGAGCGACTGCGCCGATTTCGGGAGGGCCTGCAAGGCAACCTGCACTTCACACCTCCGCTTCCCGGCGCACGGGACTCGCTGAATCGGCCAACCTTCTTCTGCGAGCCGATAGTAAATTGTGCGTCGAGACAATCCAGTCAACTCGATCACGTCCTCAATCGGGAGGAATATGTTTGACGGTTCAGCCATGCAGCACCTCGGCGCGGCTGAGATCGGTGAGCCCGGACAATTCGTCGAACATGGCCTGCCAGGCGTCGAGCTCACTCGCATAACCGGCACCGCCCGCGATCTCTGTGCCGTGCTCGCGGATCCTCCAGGACCACGATCCACTCGGAGCTCGATAGGCCTCGCCCTCATAGGTACAAGTCGGCGTCACCGGAACGACTCCTCTAGTTGCGTGAGGTCGTGATACAGCCGCGTGGTCTCCTGGAGCAGCTCGAACACTTCCTTGCGGCACCGTCGGGCTTCGGTCTCCGTCATCGCGCTGTCTTGCAAGCTGTGATGCAGCTCGGCGGCCGCGTCACCCAATTCCTTCGTGGCTTTCAGCAGGCCGCTCGTCAAATCCCGCGGCACCAGCGTGTGCTGAGCCGGCCAATCTGGCTTCCGTAAGGGGATCGCGATGCGGCCGACGGCGCGTTCCAGATAATCGAGCGCCGCAAAATTGCCGGTGATGCGGGTGTGCTGCACGAGCAACCGGAGCTGATATTCAAACCCGTCGAGCTGGGGATTCGCCGCGTTGTAGAGATAGGAGAGGCCGACGTTCAGCTCTTCGGCTTGCGCCTTCGCTGGAATCGGCGAATTGAACACCATCTCATGCAGGGCATCGCGCAGGGTGGCCGGGAGAGAAGAAGCCTCGATTTTTCTCATTTCACTCCTTGACCGGTGGGGAGCAAGCTGGCAACCGGGCAGCCAGGAAATCGCGTTGATAAAAGCGTCGCGCTGCGGAATAATGCGGACACGGGCGTCCCCGCGCGGAGGCCGGTCAAGCAACCAGCGCGGGGGGCTCGGTGGACACGAACGACGCGGCCCATTCGCGGCTCGTCGCCCGTGCTACGTCGGCAGAGGATCACTCCGCCGATTTCGTGTGGTGCAGGGGTAGTAAAACTGGTGTGACCGGTCACCAGAGACTCCTGGGTTAGGCAGCGCACGAGGTTGGCCAGAGCCGTTCCGCCGGGACGCCGAGCAATTCAGCGATGCCATCACGGATCTCCGGCAGGATGTAATGGCCGTACACCACACGGGCGATGGTCGACCGGTGCGAGACGTTCAGCCGACGCGCCACTTCGGCGTAGGAGAGCCCGCGCCGAAGCAGCAGCAGTCGCACGCGGTTACTGCATGGTCGCCTCGCTACTGTAAGGGTGGTGTTTGTCCGCAACGTGTTGCGCTCTGTGTTGCGCTTCTTGTTGGACACTCTGTTGGGCAACGTGTTGCTGTGCATGGAGGCATATATAGCCAAATTGTCTATATATGTCAAGCGTGAAATAGACAATTTGTTTACCTCTATGAAAGCCCGCGAAATCATTGACCGTTTACGCACTGCAGCAGGGTCTGAAACCCTCGCGGCGCTGGCGCGCCATCTCGACGTGGAGCCCTCCGTCATCAATCGGGCGATCCGCGAACAGCGCGTGCCGGAGCTGTGGATCTTTAAGATCGCCGCCGACACTGGCTATTTGGCAAAATGGCTCCTGACGGGCACTGGCCCGAAGGCGCACCCGTCTCACGCGCATGTCATTCATGAAGCCCTTAGTGATTATGGCTTAGATAGCGTGCGGGCGATTCCGGTGCTGAATTGGGTGCAGGCGGGCGCGCTGCGCTCGACCGAAGATCTCTATCCCTATGCGGGAGCCGCCGAGGAATATGTGTCGGTGTCCGTGCGGGGCGTCCATTGTTTCTCGCTGCGCGTGCGCGGGGAATCAATGTTGCCGGACTTCCGCGAAGGCGATATCATTGTGATTGATCCGGACCTGCAGCCGCAGTCAGGGGATATGGTCGTCGCCGTCATCGACGGGACCGGCGAGGCGACGTTCAAACGCTACATGAAGAAGAAGGACGGTGAAGTCTTGATGCCGCTGAACCCCGACTACGCGCCGATCGTACTGCAACCGGAGCACCGGATCGTCGGCAAAGTCGTCCGGCTCGTGCGGAACTATTGAGGAGGCGACGATGCGTCAACACCAGTGCCCCCAGTGCCGTTCGTTCAAAGTGATCGACAAGCGCCTGAATTATGGATGGGGCGGCCTGGCGCTGCTCCTATTTTCATTGCCGTGGATCTTGATCATTATTGGAGTGATCCCGGCTCTCGCCGGACTCGCCATCGCCATCGTCGGGTTTACCACACCGGCGGCACGTCGGCTCAAATGCCGGGCGTGTGCGTTTGAATTCCCGAAAAGCGATCACGTAGTGCAGCTGCCGTGAGACTGCTCACCACGCTCATATTCTGCCTAAGTATTTCAACGGCCTCCTGTGCCGCGCAGCCGCTCCACCATTCGCCATTACATCTGGCGCGCGAATCGCCGTTCATCGCCATCACCATCATCGATTGTTACGACGGCGACACCTGCACCGCCTCGTTGAGCGATCCGTGGCTTCCGCCCGTGCTTGGTGAGCGGATCGCCGTGCGACTCGCGGGCATCGACACCCCGGAGATCCACGGGCGTTGCGCCGCGGAGATCCATCTAGCGCATCAGGCGCGGGCATTTCTCCGTGCCCAGCTCGCCGCCGCGCAGCGCGTCGATCTCCTCGCGCCCCAGCGGGATAAATATTTCCGGCTGCGCGGCTATCTCATCGCCGATGGCCGCAACCTCTCCACCGCCCTCATTGAGGCCGGCCTCGCCCGTATATATAATGGTGGCGCACGGCAATCCTGGTGTGTTCCTTCGTAATAGCCACGTAGATCCAATGAGTTACGCATCACAGAATTATTCCAAAAAAATAACCGCCCCCCCTTGACACTGATACCGGCATGCAACATGCTACCATCATGCTGCATGTTACGAGTTGTACCTACCACCGACGAGGATATGATGCCCAAACCGATTGTTTTTCCGCACTACCACTGTCTGCGCTGCCCGCATCAGTGGATTCCGCGCATTGTTACCCGGCCCGTGCGCTGTCCTCGTTGCAAAAGTCCCTACTGGGACATGCCCAAAACGCCGCGTGCATCTACGCGCTCATCGACCCACGGCGCGGCCGCATCCGCTATATCGGCCAAACCAAAACCATCCCCCAGCGATATTACACGCACATGACACCGGGATACGGCAGCACCAAAATGATCCGATGGGTGGCCGAACTCCGAGAGGCTGGTGTGCGACCTCAGATGATGATCCTAGAGGTCGTCGCAGGCGACCTCGTATCACACGCAGAATATCGTTGGATCAGACAGTATCGCGCCCATCTCCTCAATACGATGCGGGTAAAACGTCGCAAATGGCGACCCTGCTACTCCAATCAATCAAACCATGCCACTAGCTGTATCTGAAAAGATTCACCACTCTTCAATTTTCACAGTCGAGCCTCTTTTTTCGTTGCACAGCAAATCCTGCTATCCACAGGCCATTTTGATCTGTCCAGAATTACTTGTCATCAGGACAGCAGCAGAGATTCTGATGTTTCGAGAGAGATTTCCACGGCCATTTTCGTTCCGTGCAACGTTCCGTGCAATTTTGCAGAGCAGAATCACAGATTAAGACCGCTCGATCTGGCACTTTCATCTGAATTTAAGCGGGTTTGAAGCGTCCGTGAGGGGGGAATGAAGGCAGGGTGGTGATTCTGGACAAACACCCCGATTTGAGGCCTTGTGTCCAGAATTACTTGCAAGCCGCGCGAGCAATGGAAAACCCCTAAGTTGTCGATCTCCCGCGTGATTCCGGCGATTCCCGAATTTTCCCGCCGCGTCCAGAACTACTTGAAAGCCTATACGATTTAAGCATGGTTGCTGGGAAACAGGTCGTAGGCGTGGGGAGGATGGTGGAATGAATCGAGCGTGGGGTGCATGTGTGGCAGGTCTGTGCGCCGTGGCAATGCTGGCAGGGTGCAGGTCCATTAGTTCGTCTGAACTGCCGGTCGTCGTCAAACGGACCCAGATGCATATGGGCACGTTGGTCGCCATTACGGCAGTGGCGCCAACGAGGGAAGAGGGTCAAGCCAGTATCGAGGCCGGATTTCACGAGATTAAACGACTCGAACAGTTGCTGAGCACCTGGATCTCCACGAGTGAATTGTCTCAGGTGAATGCCGCCGCGGGGCAACGCCCGGTCGTTGTCAGTCACGAAACGCTCGACCTGGTCAGCCGGTCGCTTGAGATGGCGCGACTGACGGATGGCGGGTTCAATATTGCGGTCGGTCCCGCTGTTGAGGCCTGGAGTGTCACGGAGCGGCAGCGGAGACCAAGCTCGGTAGAGCTTGATCGGTTGCGCCCCCTGGTCGATTGGTCTGTAATCCAGCTGAATTGGACCGCGAACACA
>ERZ1292625.796-Hain-H41-01um-R1-796-length-43078-cov-6_pt1 | contig 43078 bp, 64 predicted proteins | sample MGYA00564400_ERZ1292625 | MGnify/ENA primary metagenome ERZ1292625 (study PRJEB36523, sample SAMEA6512639) | groundwater metagenome | collected 2019-01-08 | study: AquaDiva: Metagenomics assemblies of 32 groundwater samples
TGAAAAATGTTCACGATGAAGCTGCTAAAGAGATGGTAAAATTATTTGCTAAAGAATTGGGGCAGTTGACAGATGGCTTATTAACTAAGAGGAATAAATAAATGACACTTGCAAGAGAAGCTTTAGATTTGTTAAATGAAGATTCTCTTATTGACAGATTAGATAAATTTGTAGGATTTAAAATTAAGCCTGGAAGAAATGTTATTAAAGGTTATCCTGTAGATATTACAGATTCAGATGGAACTTACATTTTTATGTCAGCAGTTGATCAGGATGCGAAGAAAAATTTAATAAAAATTTTAAGAAATGCTAATTTTAAAATAAGTGATCAAAAAGGTTCTTCAAACACCTTTACCTTAAGTTAAATGAATGACTCTATCTCAAGAAATTTTAAAGGCTTTAGACGAAGTGGAACGTGTAAAGAAAATAGGTTCTTCAGAACTTGCTAGAAGAGCAAGAGCGAGGGTAAGAAAGCAGTTAGGAACTACTCTTGTAAAATTAACTATAAACGATCTTTTGAAAGTCGTAAAGAATAGGAAAGAACTTTTAGGAACTTCAATGGGCGAAATGAGAAAAACAGTATTACAAAGAGTAGTTCCTAATGAGAGATCGAAGAGTTTGATTTTTCAAGGTAGCGCATATGGTAAGAAACAATACAAGCCCCAGTTAACGTTCTATTCAGTTGATTTTGCAATGGAGAAAGATAAAAAGCATCCTCTTTCTGCAAGTATAAAAGATGATGATGTTGGAACAAAAATCATTTACGTTGAACAGGTGAAAGCTAATACTCATCCAGTTCAATGTCGTTGTGACTGTAAGGATTTTTCATTTAGATTTGGTTGGGCAGACAAAAGTAGTAAAGTATTATCGGGACCGAATACATATGCTTATACCAGAAAAACTCTACCGCCACCTGAAGGATATCCTTATGCTAATCCTGGAAACCATAGCGGATTTTGTAAACACCTTTTTACACTAATCGAACTTTTACAGAAAAGGAAATTATTGATATGACACTTGCGAGAGAAGTTTTGGATTTGTTAAATGAGACATTTTATTCTATAACTGTAGATGTTAGAGATGCTAGAAAAGTAAAGGAACTTTTTAGAGATGATAGTAGTTTAATATTTAAACAAAATGGTTCTGATGTTTTTATATTTAAAAATCAGGATGATTTAGATTCAGCTTTAGATATTTTAAAAAGAGCAAAGATAACTCCATCAGAAATAGAAGGAGAGGATAATTAAAATGTCATTAATAGATTTTTGGGATTTTCAGCCATTAGAATTAAAAGAAAGTAATAAACCTCACGTCCTTGGTGTCGCTCAGGGAAATTTCTTTTTTACTGACCGTCCAAGTCGTAATAAGCGTAAGTATTCAAATGAAGCTTGGGAGAGTGCACTTGCTGATGAGAATGTAAAGCGAACAATGAAGAATGGCAATCTTTTAGGAACTGTTGGCCATGCAGATGTTGATTATGATACATTAATTCGTGAAGGTAAAGTTAGCCACAGAACTACAAAACTCGTTTTGAATAAGAATGGAACAGGTTATGGTGAAGCTGAAATTGTAGATACTCCAGTTGGAAGAGTACTGTATAATCTCATGAAGAGTGGATCAAAGATAGCTGTTAGTTCAAAAGCCGTTGGTGAGAGTAAAGGTAAAGATGATGATGTTGGAACAAAAATCATTTACGTTGAACAGGTGAAAGCTAATACTCATCCAGTTCAATGTCGTTGTGACTGTAAGGATTTTTCATTTAGATTTGGTTGGGCAGACAAAAGTAGTAAAGTATTATCGGGACCGAATACATATGCTTATACCAGAAAAACTCTACCGCCACCTGAAGGATATCCTTATGCTAATCCTGGAAACCATAGCGGATTTTGTAAACACCTTTTTACACTAATCGAACTTTTACAGAAAAGGAAATTATTGATATGACACTTGCGAGAGAAGTTTTGGATTTGTTAAATGAGACATTTTATTCTATAACTGTAGATGTTAGAGATGCTAGAAAAGTAAAGGAACTTTTTAGAGATGATAGTAGTTTAATATTTAAACAAAATGGTTCTGATGTTTTTATATTTAAAAATCAGGATGATTTAGATTCAGCTTTAGATATTTTAAAAAGAGCAAAGATAACTCCATCAGAAATAGAAGGAGAGGATAATTAAAATGTCATTAATAGATTTTTGGGATTTTCAGCCATTAGAATTAAAAGAAAGTAATAAACCTCACGTCCTTGGTGTCGCTCAGGGAAATTTCTTTTTTACTGACCGTCCAAGTCGTAATAAGCGTAAGTATTCAAATGAAGCTTGGGAGAGTGCACTTGCTGATGAGAATGTAAAGCGAACAATGAAGAATGGCAATCTTTTAGGAACTGTTGGCCATGCAGATGTTGATTATGATACATTAATTCGTGAAGGTAAAGTTAGCCACAGAACTACAAAACTCGTTTTGAATAAGAATGGAACAGGTTATGGTGAAGCTGAAATTGTAGATACTCCAGTTGGAAGAGTACTGTATAATCTCATGAAGAGTGGATCAAAGATAGCTGTTAGTTCAAAAGCCGTTGGTGAGAGTAAAGGTAAAGATGATGATGGGAATGATTTAGTTGACCCAAAAACTTTTAAACTTTCGCGTTTTGACTTTGTAGTTGATCCTGGTTTCTTAGATGCAACACCATCTTTAAAAGAGCAATTAAATGAGGCCTATAGTGCTACTAGTACTTTATATAATTTGAACGAAATTAAAGAAGAGAAATCGGTTCTTACCGAGAAAAGTCCTAAGGAGGATAATATGGAACTGTTGGAAAAAGTTATGGAAGAGAAAGTAAATCTTGAAAAAAGTCTTGACGAGGCTACAAAAACTCTTTTAGAGAATGGCAAGAAGATTGCTGTTTTGGAAGAGGCTGTTAAAACAAATGATAAATTAAAGGCTGAAGTAGAGATGCTTACTGAGAAGATCAAAGAAACTCAGGCATTTTTCGAAAAAGTTGGAAATGCTGAAGAAGTATTAAAGACTCTCGAAGCTTCGAAAGCTTTCATTGAAAAAGTCAATGCAATCGGCACAGTTGACGAGATAACAGAGGCATTGGAAGTAGCAAAAGAGCACGGTGAGCTTTTAGAGAATATCGGTGCAATCGAAGAAATTCAGGAAGCATTGGTATTTGCTAAGAAGATGGGCGAAGCGGTGAAAGCTTTAGGAGGTATTGATGTAATTCAGGAAGCACTTGATGGTACTCATGCATATATCAGCGCAATTTCTGAAACGGCGAAAGAAGACGCCATCGCAGAGATAGCTTCCACATTTGGAGTTGAAGATAAAGACGTCGCAGAAGCAGTTGAACAGGCAAATGGAAATGTTGAAATGGTCAGGGGTCTTTACGAAAAATTCAAAGATGGCAAAGTCAGCAAAACAATCGATGAGACAAAACCAGAAACTTCACGTGCATCAAGGATGATGGAAAGTATCGGTAAGATGGCTAAAGAGTAATTTAGTTTAAGTTAAATAGAGAAGATACCTTACTTGGTAATATCTCATTCACGTTAATTCTTCTTAGTTCTTACTTGGATTAATGAAGATCAAATTCAAAATTGGAGAAGAATCATGGATGAGAAGTATTTAGAGAACTCGTACAAGAGAACGGCAGACGGTTATTTTAAGAAGTACAGATCTTACATGGAGGCAATTGAAAAATCACCTCTGTCAAAAGCGAGATCTATTACTCAGTTTGATCATTATGCATTGGGCCAGATGTTGGAACAGTGGGAAAATATCGTTGCAATGTGCGAAGCAGATGGTAGCATTGCAGATCTCGGTCTTCTTCCTAGAATTGCGCAGGACGTAATTTCAGTATCATTTGGCACATCACCTCTCGCAATCATAGCGTCAGTTCAGCCGATTGAAGAGGAAACAGGTCTTGTCTATTACAAACGCTTGATTGCAAAAGATACTTTTGGCAATATTGATGCAGATCAGAATTTGGTGAATCCTGAAACAGGTCTTGCAGAGATTCCGAGTGGATATGCTAGTGCCAAGATTAGTGATGAGCTCCTCACAGCAGCCGATGGTTCAACTGTTACATACGAGGCTCTTTCATTAAATAACACGCCGGTTAGACCGCAAAGTGTTGTTGTAAAGTATACGATAAGTGGTACCGATTATGAAGCTCCTGACGATGGAAGCGGAGTAGTTAGTGGTGCTTATATGAATGGTACTGTTAATTACACAACTGGTGTTGTTAATTTGTACTTTCAGACAGGTTATTCTCCGTCAATTTCTGATGATATCTATGCAGATTACCAAGTTAACCTCGAGACTTCTTCTGACATCAGGGAGATAACTTCTGAGCTTACAACCAAGACTGTTAAAGCACATCCTTACGCTCTGAAGGGAACTGTAGGTCTTCTCAAGAAGTTCCAGTTGATGAAGAAATTTGGTCAAATGGCAGAAGACGATCTCGCAATGGATCTCACCAATATGATTAATGTAGAAATTTTTGGTGATTTGCTTAGGAAGATGGTTGCAAATGCACAGGGAACAACGACATTTGATGCAACAGTTCCTAGTTACTACAGTGAACATGATCATAGACAGAACATGAATCTCTACCTGGCAAAGGCTGAGAAAGTACTTGTTCAGAATGCTGGTCGTGGAACTAGATCCTTCTACATCGGCGGAGCTACTTTCTGTGAATACATGTCTACAATTGAAGGTTTCAAGATTCTCTACGATGGTGCATCAATCACTGGTTCACACCTTTATGGTACGCTCGGCGGAGCACCTGTAATCAGAGTTCCTCAGGATACCAATGTAATCGCAACAAACAAGGCAATTATCGGTTACAAGGGTCTGAGCGTCTTCGAAGCTCCTACAGTTTATGCACCTTATATGCCGTTGATGGTAACGAGCATGCTTCCAATGAGCAACCCTCTCATGAATCAGAGAGCAGCAGCTTGTTGGTCGGCAGTTGAAGTTCTTGTGAAGCAGTTCCTCACGAACTTCACAGTTTCAAACGCTACATAATCTTTGATTAAATTAATGGAGCCTGGTGAAAATCCAGGCTCCAAACTTTTTCAGTAAAATAGAAAGGAGAGTCATGTCATACAAAATTACAGGAGCAAAAAAAGGAGTAAGGTCAGTTATCAAAAATGAACACGGAAAGATCGTCCTCAATGTGGCATATGGGACAACTGCAGAGGTCACAGAAATGTTTGTTTCTACGTGCCAGAAGTCAATTCAACGTCTGATTGAAGCGAATATCATATCTTTACGCAAAGTAGTACCTGGCATGCCAGAAGTGAAAAAGAGAACTGCGAAAGTTGTCGAGACGAAGACAAATGTAATGCCTACAAAACGGGTAACTAAAGAAAGAGTAGCGAGGGCATAATATGATGCTTGCAAGAGAAGTTTTGAATTTGTTAAATGAAGATTCTGATGCGGTAGATATTCTTTTGGATTATAAAGATGAACTTAATGAATTGATAAAGGTAATGAAAAAGATTATCGACAAACTTATAGATATGCCAGAGAATACTGATTTTGATAAATTTTTAAAAGATATTGGTTATCAAAAAGTTATTAACAATTATGATAAATGGGGTGATACAGTTGATGGCATAATAGGATCATTTAATCCTAAAGATAGGCATCTAGATATTAAAACTTTGGCTAAGATGTTAAGTGATTTAAATGGATATGAACCTCTTCCAAATATTTTGATTTCTAATGATTTAAATAGAATTTTACAGAAAATGAAATAATGAAACTTTCAGAACTCATAGCGAATGTCAAGATAAGAGTCGGTCAGTATGACATCGACTTGGAAGAACTCGACGTCGCTGCTTACAAGATGATCGTTGAAGATCAGAGTTCTGAATTTGTAGCGAAGTATTTGCCGCATGAGATAAGACGTAGAATAGTCATCAATACTTCACCATATGTATTTACGACAGATATTCCATTGTGGATATCAGAAGTTATTCCAGTGGAGATTTATTCTGCTTCTAGTATGTTGCATTCGTACGGGTTAGGATTGAATATTGCAGAAGCAACAACTCGTCAGACATTTTTATGGGAGTACGAGAGTCCTAATTTGTATGTTGAGTTTACTGGTAACTTTTCAACTCTATCATTGCACAGAATCACACTTACCCAGATAAGTGGTGAAGATGATTATGAAATTAATTTTTTAGACGACAAGGCAAAACCGTATCTTATTGAAGACGTTGCTGGAAGAGCAATGCAGGCCTTGGGAAGAGGTAGAAGATCAGCGAAGATAACTGATTTGACGTTCGAATTGGATGGCGATGCAATTGTGAGTGAAGGCGTTGAACTAGTGAATACTAATTTGGAGAAAATGCAAGCTGTGTCAAAATGGCTTTTAGCGGTATAGGAGAAAATTGAATGGCATGTAATATTGATCCGACATGTGAGCAACCGCAAGAGACGAAAGAATTGAAGACGTCAGTTGATTGGTTGATTCTTAAGTGGAAGGAGGATGAAGAGAACAAGAAACATTACAGAAAGAAGCAGGATGAAAGCCATGAAATGATAACGATTATGTATAGAGATGTCAGAGGTGATCCCGAACTTGGTGTTCTGCCTCTGAGGAAAGAGATCACTGATATTAAAGACGTTATGTATATTCCACGGATGTTTGACGCATTTTGGAATAATGTAAAAAGTCCGCTTTCATGGGTAATTTTGATAATAGTTATACTTTCACTTTGGTTAGGTGTTCAGGAATATATTAAATAATGAAAACTCTTTGTGAGCAAGTAGAACAAGAATTAACATATCAAGATAGTCCTATTAGTGTAGGAGCACTTTACGAAGTAGGTTACTATCTCAGTAAGGTTGAGTCATTGCTTAAGGAGAAGAAGAATTCTCAAGCAATGGCATTCGCCACTTGTTTACAGGATGAAGCAAGAAAATTAATTGATGAGATAAGAAAGTTAGACTAAATGTCAACAAGATTAAATACCATTGAAACAAAGTTAAAGACAAAAGCTGCTTTAGTAATTGGAAAGTTAGCAGATAAGTATGGTATTACAGTTGATATCAGGAAGAAAGTTGAAGATGTATATAGCTCAGTATATGGGGCAAATGCCGGAACTGCACCTGAAGGTGGAGCAGTAGTTACGAAGAATGTATTGTTTGTAAGAGATGATTTTTCAGTTATGGATCTGAGTTCGATAGGAACTTTGGTAGAAGGTTACATATATGAAGCAGGAGAAGATATTGAAGTAGGTGATACTGTGATAGTGAAGCGAGATGATTCACTGCTGAGACAATTTCAAGTATCAAAAGCACCAGAATCAATGGGGAATACAACGTCAACTTTAAGGCGAGCAAAAGTGAGCTCAATAGGAGAATAAAATGGGATTAGCAAGTGAAGTTTTGAAGACTTATAAGAATGAAAAATTAAAAAAATCTACTTATGATATGCAAGATGCCTATTCTTTTGATAGAGTTGGGTATATTATAGGCGATGCTATTTTAAAGGTATGCGTTGATAATAAATATTCAGAGGAACAAGCAGAAGCTATTTTTAGAAGTAAAAATATACGTTTGTTTATGGATAAACATGACGCGGCTTTTGATAAATTAGCTAGTAAATTATTTTCAGAATATTTAAAGAAAAATAAAACGAGTATTGACAAGATGTTAAAAGATGAATTAGGCTTATAAAAAATAAATGTCAAATATTTCATCAACTTTAAGGCGAGCAAAAGTGAGCTCAATAGGAGAATAAAATGGGATTAGCAAGTGAAGTTTTGAAGACTTATAAGAATGAAAAATTAAAAAAATCTACTTATGATATGCAAGATGCCTATTCTTTTGATAGAGTTGGGTATATTATAGGCGATGCTATTTTAAAGGTATGCGTTGATAATAAATATTCAGAGGAACAAGCAGAAGCTATTTTTAGAAGTAAAAATATACGTTTGTTTATGGATAAACATGACGCGGCTTTTGATAAATTAGCTAGTAAATTATTTTCAGAATATTTAAAGAAAAATAAAACGAGTATTGACAAGATGTTAAAAGATGAATTAGGCTTATAAAAAATAAATGTCAAATATTTCATCAACAGTTACTATCATAAAGAAGCTTCAGGATGAGATAGCTGCTAAGTATCCATCTTATAAGCAGGTCTATGATCCGGCATTAGCATATGACTCGGCAACTAAGTTGTTGAGAGGTCAAAATAGTATTAAGAAACTGATTGATAAAGAAAATCCGCTTTTTGCATTCAATAGGTCGGTTTTAAGGTATCATCCAAATTTAGGAAGCCGTGGGACTACAACTGCGATTGTGAAAGATCTCGACTTAGCAACTGGATTGGAATATAAAGTTGCTGTCGGCGAGTTTGATTTTAGATTTGCATTTGCCAGTCCGAATTTTCAAGTAATTGAAGAATTTGAGATGGATTATATTACAAAGATGGGAATTAATTCAATAAAGACTTTAGATGTAGAGATTCCTGGTCTGCAGAAATTCCCGTACATTTTACAATGGCATGATTTTGAAGATGTAGTTGTCGAATATGAGAATTATTTCGCCAAGACTTTGACAGCTTCAGTAACTATACAAGGAATTTTCATAGTTATTAAAGGTAAGACTAATCTCATACGCGAAATTTATGGAACTTATTATGATTGGTATGAAACAATTTTGACAGAGTTTGTAGTTCAATAGGAGAAATTATGGGATTAGCAAGTGAAGTTTTGAAGACTTATAAGAATGAAGAACAAGGTGATGAAAGTAGCCCTACTAAGAGAACTAGAACTTTATTAAATAAACTTGTTAAGCGTTTTCCTAACAAAGCTGAATTAAGCGAAGTTGTAATAGAAATAATAGATATCGCTATTATGGACCAAAAAGTAGCAAAAGTAGTAGCAGATCTTATTTCTACAAGATTAGAAATGTAAATTAAAGGAGTAAAAATGGCACTCAAAGAAAATAGAAGAATAATTCGTGACGTTAAGGTTGAATTAGAAGAGGTGAAAATGACACAACCTACAAAAGTAATAAGTTTAATAGGCAAAGTTATTTCTAGGCTTAATCACTCAGTTACCATTTCATATGATGGAAAAGCAATGCAAGTAGCACCTCGTGGAACCGCGAAAGGAATCGAATTAAATAAACTTGGTGCATTACCTAAAGGCACTCAATTTATAGGAGAATAAAATGGGATTGGCAAATGAAGTTTTAAATGTTTATCACGATATTAATGAGAAAGCTTTTATTGTAGGTGAATATGCTCTTAATACATAGGATGGAAAACTACATTTTGTTAAAGATGGTAAAAATGTAGTTTCATTATCAGATGATGAAGTTAGAAAATTAAAAGTTTGGCTAAATAAGAAATTTTAAATAGATAATTTAAGGAGGCAAAATAGATGGCATCTCCAAACGTACAAATAAGAGAAATCGACTTGAGCACGCGTGTGCCTTCATTTCCTGGTGTATATGCTGGAATCGTAATTCCTGCAAATAAAGGAAAAGTTAATGAAGCAGTTTTGGTAACATCAGACACAGATTTTTTGAAGAAATACACACCTGATGAGAAGATAGACGCTGGTATGGATAATGCATATTTTTCAGCATTGGCATTCCTTGCGAAGTCAAACAAGCTTTGGGTAGTAAGAGCTGCAGCGAGTGATGTATTATATGGCGGAGCACAGTTCTTTACGAATCCAGCCGGAATTGCTAATTCAGGTCTTGATGCAGGTGAAGATGACCTCACAGACGATCAGACATGGCATTCTGGTGGATTGGAAGCTTTTAGACTTTTCGGAACAAATCCTGGAGCATGGAACAATGATATCAGTGTGAAACTCTACACTTATAAGGCAAATGAAACTATAAGCGCTATAGATATTAGTGCAGATTCAATGACAACAATACAAGACTGGACAACTGGAAGAGCCATTAGATTCACAGGTTCAGATGTTCCACTCCCTTTAATAGCGGGAACTACATATTATGTAATTAATGTAGATGCAACAGAGATTCAAGTAGCAACTAGTTATGCAAATGCAATAGCAGGAACGAAAGTAAACATCACAGATGTTGGCAGTGGAACAATTACCATGTCACCTGTTAATGTCATCAACGAACCAGATTCTTTCTTAATAGAGGTATATAAGGATTCAAGTCTGATAGAATCATGGACATGTTCGAGAGTCGCAGGAACTAAAGACGGCAATGGAATAGGAATTTATATCGAGGATTTACTTGAGAGTTCTGAATACATTTCTGCCATTGATAATACTTTGGTAAGCGATGCTGCGATAATGAGAGATCAGTTGGTTGAATTGGCGTTCACAAGTGGTGCAGATGGAACTGCAGTAACTGATTCGGAAATGATAACCGGGGCAGGTTATTTGGAGAATACTCAAGCAATCCCAATGACTCTCTTGATAGATGGTGATTGGTCAACTATTGCTTATCAGATGGAGTTGATAAGGATTGCTGAGGCTAGAAAAGATTGTGTCGCTATTCTCTCAACACCATATGCTGATGAAGCGAGTGCTGATTATCTCAATGAATTGATTGATTATAGGAAGATAGAGTTAAATGCAGATTCATCATTCGCAGCAATGTATTCACCTTCACCAAAGATCTACGACAAGTATAATGGGCGTTATCTCTATGTTGGAGCTGATGGATATGCTGCAGCAGCAATTTCAGAAACTGCTTCAAATTACGAAATGTGGTATCCTGCAGCCGGTCCTAGACGTGGTAAAATAAACGTTCTAGATCTTAGGCGTAGATTCACTGGTGGTTCTGACGGCGGTGGTGAAATGGGAACTTTATACGACGCAGGGATAAATCCACTTTCATTTACTCCTGGTAAAGGTATCAGGATATGGGGTCAAAAGACACTTCTTTCAAGACCATCTGCATTGAGTCGTTTGAATGTACGTATGCTTTTGATTACGATAGAGCCGGCAATTAAAGAGGCATTAGAAGATTTTCTCTTCGAGATAAATGATTCTGCGACAAGAGCATTGATCGTTTCGATGATAGAGTCATACATGAATAACATCAAAGCGAAACGAGGAGTCTACGAATTTAGAGTTGTTTGCGATGATACAAATAATACAGATGCAGATATCGATAATTTCCGCCTGAATGTGCATCTGTACGTGAAACCAATTCTTGCAGTAGAGTTTATACAATTTACAACGATAATTACTAGAACAGGTATGAGTTTTTCACTGGCAGCGGAAAGTCTCTAAAATTTTAATAGGAGAATAATATGACACTTGCAAGTGAAGTTTTAAACTTATTAAATGAATCTAAAAAGTCTAATATTTGTTTGTAAGACTGATAAGGATTTTAGAAAGTTTAAAGAAGTTATAGATAAGTCAGATTATTATGCTGAAGAAAATAATCATGAAAGATTCTTTGAATTTCCAGAAGATAATCCTGATGCATTAGAAAAAGAATTACAAAAATTAATAGATAAGAATGATATAAATGGTCATTTTGAATTAGGATAGGAGGCAAATATGTCTAGAATTACAATAGAGCAGTTGAGGTCAGTTCTTCCAATGCAGGCAGTTTATAAGTGGAAACTTGCCGGAATACTGATGCCAGGAACTAGCATTGAAGTTCCTAATGCAGCAGATTTAGATGTCAGGTGTGTGTCAACAGAACTTCCAAAGAAGACTGAGAGTCCAATGGAAATATCGATACGTGGTCACAAAATACGCCAGCCTGGAATATATGATTATAGTCATCAGATAGTCATGACGTTTATTGAATCGACAAATAACTTCATTCATGAGTTTTTAAATGACTGGTTGACTCTCTGCCACGATCCAGAAACTGGAGCTTCTGTACCAAAAGCTGATTTGGAAGCGACAATACTAATACACTTACTAGACGTCGGAGACGATCCTACCTGGCAATACGAGCTTATTGGTTGTTATCCAAATGATTACGAATTGGGAACGTTGGATGGACAAACGGCAGATTCTATGCAACCAACGATTACTTTAAACTATGATTATTTTAAAATGAAGAAACTTTAATAGGAAGATTTATGGGATTAGCAAGTGAAGTTTTGAAGACTTATAAGAATGAAGGCAATATAGATTTATATAAATATTTAAGTAAAAAGAGATGAAAGAATTTTCTGTTAATGATAGTGATTTTGAGGCTTGTTTGGTTAAAATGACAAGTGATAATAAAGAAGTAGATTATATCATCGCTATGTTTCCAAGCGATGATACAGAAACAAGAACTTTGAGTAAAAAGATTATAGGAAAATAGACACATTAAGAACAGCACAGAAAGCATTGTTTGGTATTGCAGGTTATATTATTTATATAGCAACATAGTACTACTTCATTTCACTTCATGGACGTACCAGGAACTTTAAAATTAATAGAAAGGTCATATGTTTTTACCTGGTATCGAGACTATCAGAAGTGTTGAATGGAGTAAAGCATTCCTTTGGGATTGTCGTTTTGTTCCTGGCAAGGATAAAGATGGCAATCCCGACAAGTCTCTAGCCCCTTTCGACAAGTGGTTCCCAGCCATTGATGTCGAAGAGAATATGTGGACTCTCGAATCAATGCAAATCGATACATTTATCGGTACTTACAAAATTCCACGAGCAACTTCTTTATTTGATCTTAGAATTACATTCATGGACGATATTAAAAGAACGATTCAACGATGGATGACTTCTTGGGTGAATAATACAATTTTAAGAGGAAATACTTCAATTGCTAGAGTAGAGGATCCTGGAGTTGCTAGGATGATTCAAATAGCGAAATTAGATTCTTATCATCAACCGATAGAACCACCGAAGTCGTATTTGGTATATCCAGAAGGTGCACATTATTGGCATGGAACTTCACAAAGTGAAGTTGAACAATATCAGGTAAATTTTATAATAGTAGGATGAAATGAAATTCGAAAGAGTTGAAAGAAAGAAAAGAATAGTTAATGAAGATACTGCGGTAACATCTCCATTTGGCAAGAATTTACCTGAGATAGAAGTATGTGATGTTCCTTCTAAATTTATTGCATATCCTAAGAATTGCCATATTAAGTTTAAGCCATATACTTGGGGAGAAGTAAAAAAGTTCAACCAATCGAAGATGAATGTTATAGACAATATAAAATTTGTTTTAGATGGAATTGAGTGTTCATTTGATAAGTATTCATTAACAGTTCCGGATTTTCTTTATATAGGACTAATGAGAAAAATATCCACATTTGGCAATTCTAAATTCACTTTAAAGCATATTTGTGAGAAATGTCAAGAAATAAAGACAGAGACTTTCGATGCAACTTTGTTAGAATTTCAAGACATAAAAGCTCCCGCAGTTCCCGCTTTTGCTAATTTTGAAAATGTTCAATTTGAATTTATGCCTTTGACTATTAATGATTACATTTTTCTATTGGAAAAAAATCTTGTAGATGATGAAATAGCCATGATGGCAAAGCAATGCAGGAACATGCCATTTAAAGAGGCATGCGATAAATTATATGCTCTTTCGCCAGATGAAGGTGAATATATCGACAAAATAGATAAAGCTTTCTTTCACGAAATAAAACCATTAAAATTCATTTGTAACAGTGTCATTAAAGGTACTGAATGTCATCATGAGAACTTAGTAGAGGTGGAAGGAGGCGACGCTTTCGTCTATCCGTTTCGTGGCGAAGGTTCAGGAGCTATTAAAAGTAGAATTTATTATGGCGTTGAAATTGCACATTAATCCATCAGATTTAATAGGATTAGACTTTGACAATGTAATGTATTTGGAAAATGAATTAACTAAGTATTTAGTTGAATTAAAAAAAGGTTGAAATGTTCGAAAGTGTAAAGAAAATAGGTTCTAAAGTTTCAAAGGCTTTTCTTACGAAGAGAACTCCTGATGAAGAAGTCTTTCATCGTGAATTGGTCCGCGTCGGAGCTCAGATGAGGATGACTGAGAAACTTATTAAGAACAACATGACTGTTATTCAGGAAATTGCAAAAGATGATGAAGGAGTTGCTTCTCTTCTGCAAGATGTTATGAATAATAAAAAACGTGCAGAGATAGAGCAGGCTATTTTAAATAGAAAAGACATTTCGAATACTGATGCAAAGTATCTAACGTCTAGTCTTGAAAAAATGACTGACACGATGTCGAAACTAGGCGTTAGTTTTCAAGTAAGTATACCTGAAACCGTCAAAAACATGCAAGAGTTATTAAATGATTCAAGAATAGACGTTGGACAGAGACGCAAAATACTAATTGATTTGAAAGATTTCTTGAAAGATTCTGGTAATATTAATTCTTCACTTGCTTTAGCAGAATTGGGAGCTATTAATACAGAACAGTTGAATTTCACTGAGAAAGAATCTAATTCACTGTCATCGATAAATGGTTTAATTAATAAATTAGTTAATGAAACTGCCAATGTAAAGTTATTTTCAAAGGATCAAACTGAGGCGTTGAAAGTTATTATCAATGATACTGGAAAAGACAAAGTTATTAAAAAGCAGATGTTGACTGAGTTGAAAAGACAAATAGAAGTTGCTAATATAACATCAGAATCGATAGAAGAATTGAAGTCTTTAGACATTGATAATTTGAAGTTTTTGAAGAAAGATAGGACAAAGCTTTCAAAAATTTTAGATCAGATAGGAACTTCTACTGTCAATGAAAAAATAAATCTCACATTGACAGAATTCAACAAGAAGATGGATGCAAGCGTTCTGACTCAGAGTGAAGTGAAAGACTTGATGGAACAGCAGATGAAAGATGGCAAATCATTCCGTGAAAATTTTGAAAAGATGGCTGATAGATTTTCTCGTGGAAATGCTGCAGGATTAATTCCATCACTATTAAGTCTTATTTCACCAGAACTAGGAGCAATATCTGAGACGATAGATTTACCAAGTAAACTTGCAGGTGGCGCAGTTGGCTTGTGGGGATTGAGCAAGATGAAAGGAATGTTTAGTAAAATTAAAGGCATTCCAAAGGTTCTTAGTACGCCTGTTGTCGGTGAAGGTGTAGGAGCTGGTATGAAGGTCGCTTCAAAAGGCGGTAAATTTGGAAAGTTAGCAGCATTAGGTCTCGGCGCATTTAGTGCCGCTAAAATGGGATTGATGGAGAAGATTCTGAAGATCAGCGATAAAGCTGGTAGCATTTTAGGCAGAGGCGCTTCTAAACTTGGTGGAGAAGCTACTGATGTGGGCGCAAAAGTATTGGCAAAAACAGGAATGAAAGTTGGAACTAAAATTGGCTTGAAAAGTATTTTGAAAAAACTTCCATTTATAGGATTAGCATTGGGATTATATTTCGCTTATAAAAGACTTCAAGCAGGAGATTTTATTGGCGCAGGAATAGAAGCAACTTCTGGTCTAGCAGCAATGATACCTGGTTTTGGAACTTTGGGTTCTTTAGGGATTGATGCAATTGGAATGAGCCGTGATTCCGGATGGTCGTTGAATCCAATGAAATGGTTTGGTGGAAATAAAGGAAATAATTTACAAACAGTTCCAAATGAAGTCAAGTCAAATTCATTACCAGCGGATATCGAGAATGAAAAGAAAAAGATGAATAGACAAAATGAAGGAAAACAAACTCCTACTATTATTCCTATGCCTTCTCCTAGTCAATCAAAATCACATAGTTCTATTGATAGGAGATTAGCAGTAGACGATTTTGGTTTAGCATTTATGAATAGTGTAGTATTTGGATAATGGAACTTTCTAATTTATATTTAAATAATCCAAATGCCAGAGTAGCCATAGTTAATGGCGATTCTATAAGGGTCAGAGGATTGTTGACTGACGAGTTTTCGATATCTGGGCAGAACGATTATGAAAGCATTTTTGAATTAACTAATCAAGATAGTTTGCAAAAATTTGCATTGCAGATAGCTTCATTAACAGACAGAGCGACTAATTATATTGGAATGAAAACAAGTCTCATGGAAAATATCAGATTGAAATCGGCTGAACAGACTGAAATGATTTGGATGAGATCACAAATACCAGTTTTTTCAGTTAGTTTAATGGTATTAAATCTTAACAAAAATAATCCTAGACTCGGTGATGTTCGCGAACAAGTTAAATCATTATATGCTGCAGTATTTCCAAGTATAACTGCGGATTTGAAAGTAATGAATCCTCCACTTGGTGATCAAGGTTCAGTAACAATAACAATAGGACAATGGTTTCAGGCTCCTTTACAAATAATTAGACAAGTTAATTTTACATTTTCTAAGGAAGTTGTTGATGACGGTTCACCGCTTTATGCTAGAGGAACTGTGGAATTCAGTCCTAGTAAGATGCCTGGTAGTAATGAAGTTATTGATTATATAACTAATAGGAAAAGTGAGTCTATAACTTAATGTACTATATTGATCTTGAAACAGAATTTGATAAGCGTTATGATGCTGCAAAATTCATAGAATATACTAACGATTGCTTTGATATTTTAACTTCTTATTTTGTAAGTAAATTGAAATCGTTAAGTCAATATAGTATTTTTGTAGTTCAAGCAGAAGAAAACAGACCTGATTTAATAAGCTACAAAATATACAAAGATACACAATACTGGTGGATGCTGATGATATATAACGATATCGTCAATTTTGAAGAAATTCCAACAGGAACTCAGATAAAATATCCGTCCGTCACTGATGTGGAAGATTTATATTTTTCACTCAAGTCTCTTGAGAGGAGTCAATCTTGATCGGCGTAGAAGGAAAATATATCTTTACATTTTCAATAGGAGATAAGAAAGACTTCATCATAGAAAATGATTTAGTTAATTTTTTATTAGTTGAAGAAACTGGAAATGTTATGCCAACATTTGAATTGATATTTAAATGTGAAGATGAAAAGATATTGACATATTTGAATGAAGGAAATAATTTGAATGTTTCTTTTGGTAAGAATAAAGATAATATGATAGACGGTTCTTTTAGAATAACGCGCTTAATACCGACAAGGTCTGGAGAATCAAAATACATAATAAAAGTCATCGGTCTTTATTCAGCACTTGGTTATTTAAAAGATAACATTGACATAAAAGAAGGAAGCGGCGTTGAAGTAATAAGCCAAGTGGTTTCTGAATATTTCGAAACAGATTTTAACATTTCGTCGTCGACTGATTCTCAGAAGTGGATACAACATAATATTCCTAATAAAAAATTTGTTGATAACGTTTGGATGCACTCATATATTCCAGATTCATTTATATGTGTAGGAATAACTAGCGATGGAAGGTTTGTTTTGAGGGATATGAAGCTACTCGCTGGTGATAATTATAAATATAGATTTACAGTTTCACCAGAAAATGATAATGATATCTACTTTGATGGTGATTATGTTCCAGATGACCAGTCTGGTTTTATAAATTATTATTTAGGTTATGGTAGACAGAAACACGTATATACTTTAGAAGACGGAACTGAAAGTGATATCTTAGAAGATACAGATATTTTACTTTCGCTCACTAACAAGCTATCACGCAGCAGCGATATCGACAAGAGGATAGCTTCTGTAGGGATGCAGAATGATAATGTTCATGAAAATTACTGGAAAGCATTTTACAAGAATATGCAATCTTTAGTTATTTTTGATAGTACGAAGATAACATTTAGTTTCATTAACAAATTTATTCCTATAAAAGTACTTGATCTCATAATGTTTAACGAGAAGGAAATCAATAGAAATGACGCTAGCGAGTTTTATTCTGGTAAATATTTTGTTAAAAAAGTAGCTAGGTCTATATCCAATGGAACATTTTCAACAACTTTACAAGTATGTAGAGAGAGTTTCGGCGGAACACGTGGCGATTTAAGATGATTAAATATATTGAGCACTTAAAGAAAACTGAAAATCTCAAGTTCCATCATAAAGGGGTTGTTGTTGATAATAATGATCCTAAAATGCTTGGCAGAGTCAAAGCAGCTATAACAGGTCTATTAGAAGATAGCACAGAAATGCTCCCTTGGGTTGCCCCATTGAATCCATTTGGATTAGGTGGTAGTAATAATTGCTCGTCATTTTCAGTGCCAGAAATAGGTTCAGAATTAATAGTTGTCTTCCCATATGAAGAGATATATTTCCCATTTTACATCGGCTACTGGCAGTCTTCGGTAACACATCAAAGCGATTTCGATGAAGATTATCCAGAAACCTATGGCTTTAAAGACAATACTGGAAATATTTTAAAAGTCAACAAAGGCCAACAGTATGCTGAAATAGAGCATTCATCAGGTGCTAAGATAAAGATAGATGATGAAGGTTCTTTGTTTATTGATTTGCCTGGTGATAAACACATAAATATTATCAAAGATAAACTTGAAAATATAAATGGACAGTGGTTGATAAACATTGTAGGAAATACTACTATTGATTGCAATGGAATTGTTTCTATAAAATCAGCTTCATTAGTCGAAATAGATGGGGGCACAAATAGTTTAAAGGGTTTTGTAAATGGCGATTGCTTATGCGCTTTTACGCAAAAACCGCATGCGCATATATCAAGTAATGTAAAAGGGAGTCTGGGATAATGGCATTATCAAAAGAAAGTATGGCTACATTTATAGAGTCAAGATTAGCAGCAGCGTCTTTAACTCAAGGAGAAGGTACTACTGGAATCGCTGATGCAGAAATTACTGCCAGAGCTCATTTAGAAGCATTTTGTCAAGGGATTATAGATGAGATAAGCACAAATTTATCAATAGCATATGAATCAGGGTCTCATGTTCATGGTGATGGAAATCATGTACATATTGCTGGTGTTTTTAGATAATGACAATAACTTCTTCACAGTGCAATTTACTTCTAGGTGAATACTTAGCTATCAAGAGTCAAGTCCAGGGTATTATCAAATTGACTACTAGAACTATAAATATATTATTGAATTCTTTAAATTCTATGAATGATTTATTACTTGATGAAGCACTAATGCAATTAAATTCATATACACCTCCTATTAGGAATGTGTCAGACTTAGCATCATCATTAGATCAAGCAATTATTCAATGCCCAGCTTTAGGATATGTTTTCCCACAGTCAGTAATAGATACAATTATGTCAACAGGTGTAATAGCAGCTAAGTGGCTTAATAAATTAAAAAAAGCAGTTTTAGGAATTATAGATGAAGAACTTGAAGAGTTGTTGAACCCGATAAATAATATTGGATTAAATGCATTAGATGAATATGATAATCTATTAGGTAAACTGCAAATACCTGAATTGTTACAAAAATTGCAATACATGGAAAATTGTTTAGTTATATCATGTGGATTGATATCAACAGGCGATAGGATTTATGCTAACACATTAACGTCATTGAAATTGATGAGTAGCCATGAAATTGATATAGAACAATTTGCATCTGAAGCATCATTGACTGATACAAAGTTACGAAATACATTTACAGTATTTAAAACAAAGAGGACAGTTGCATGATATATTCTGATCTCAATCAACTAACTCCAACTGTAAAGCCAATAGTAACTGATGAAGAATCAGTATATCAGTCCATAAACAATATTTTGAATACACCAAAGATGACTCGCTTATTTAATCCTGAATTCGGTAGTTCGCTTGACGATATCTTATTTGAACCGATGGATGAATTAACATCTTTACAAATATTTCATTTAGTGATAACTTCGATAGTATTATGGGACAAAAGAGTGATTTTGAATAATAGTCAAAGTGTTATAACACCAGATTATGATTTATATAGATATGATGCAGAGCTTGTTTTTTCCATATTAGGCATAGAAAACGACGGACAATCTTTCGAATTTTTAGGAGCATTATCACAATGATACATATAGCTACTGGAGGATTATTCGGCGCTGCTATAGATACTATTTACGTTGCTTCTGGCACTGAGAATTATATTATAGATCCAACGTCTTTAAGTTTTGAAGCTATTAAAGGTAACTTGACATCATGGATAAAAGCTAGACCAGATTATGCAGTTTGGAAAGATTTTTATGATTCTGGTGCTGGTAATACTATTATAGAGTTAATTGCCGGAATGCAAACATTGTTGGGACATAGGAATATAAGCGGGCGTCGAGAAACATATCTTCAATATGCTGAGATGTTGTCTTCATGCAAAGGCATGTCACAAAATTTGGGCTATTCAGCTAATAGAGGAACAAATAAGCACTTGACGCTCACAATAGTTCCAACATCTACTATATTATTGCAGAAATACGACATTGTTGGATCTATAGGCACATACGACCTAATAGTAGCATCTGATATAGGCATCGTGTTAGGCACGCCTATAGATGTCGAAGTAATAATAGGTGAGTTAAATACTGAAGAAATGGAAGTTGCGTCTAGTGATCTTCAGCAATTCAGATTTATATCATCAGACGTTAGCGAAGATTTTAGGATTTTATTAAATAGCATAGAAGTTCCTGTCAGTAATGTTACATATGATTTATCAAATGATAAATACGTTGCTGTTAGTAATGCATACGGAGCAGTAGATGTTACATATCTCAATGATGGTGATTATAATTACAGTTCTGGAAATATATTAACTCTCGAATATGTGAAAAACATAATAGACTTTGTTGTAGATATAGACAACGTAGCATTTAATTATGGTGCTGTAAGTGTCATTGTTTCTACTCAACAAGCAGTAGAAGCAGATGATAAGGTTGATATAAAAGTTAATGCACCTCTTTATCATGAAACCCGTATGGTTGTTAGAGGCAGAGATGATTACAAAAAAATATTCAAACTATTAAATACAAATTTTGTCGACACTAATGGTTATGATGTTAGCGCTTCCATTGTTCAGTTAACATATACAACAGATAATCTTACATTGTTGTCAAGTAATGAGAAAAACGACTATATAAATTTGTTGTCGGTCAATAGAATGTACGGCCTTATGCCACCAACTATAATTGATCCAACACGATTGTATATTACATTGGCAGTGACTGTAAAACTACAATCGCCAATATTGACAGCAACGATACAAGACGACATCGAAATGATATTGACTGATTATGAAAAAATATTAGCAACATCAGTTGACTTCGAAGAAATAGAGCATTTGTTAGAAGATTATTCATATGTAAAAGTTGCTAGAATAGCGATAAAAACAGAGGAGTGGCTTGCATCTACTAATTATGAACGAGGCATGTTTGTGACACCTTCTCCATCGAATGAAACAGGTTTTATTTATGAAGCAACTTCTTTTTTGAGTGATGTGACTGCAACGTTAATAACTGTAGACGCTAACAGTATCGCCAATGATGAATCGTTTATTTTGACGTTGAATGACGGAACAGCGGTTGTTTTTTTATTTAGCATAGATGATGGATCTGTTACAAGTGCTAATGTAACGATATCTTTAACTAGTGGACAAACAAATGATGAAGTTGCTACTAGTATAATAGACGCTATAAATAGTTATGGCGGATTTGAAGCTGTAATAACTTCTGCAGCTAATGAAATATTAATAACTAGAATCGCCGGTGGAACAGCTAATAGGACTAATGAAGAGGATATAAACGACTCTTCGTTTTCATTATCAGATTGGATAGGCAGACAATCAGGACTAGGTGAACCCAATTGGTCATTGGTTGAGGGTGAAGAAGTTATTTCTGGCGATGTTGTTTTTACTTGTAGAAGTGCATCATTAACCGAATTACAATTGGAATGGAATGAGTTTTGCACATTAAATTTTGATTTGGTAATATCAACATGATAGATAATGTTTCGACATTATTGCCGGAAAATATTCGTGATCAACAATTATATGCAAAAATAATTGAACTTGCCGAGCACATTTTGCTAGAAGAAGATGTTGTATTTAGCGACATTGAGAACAAATATTTAAATTTTGATGCATTGTCCTCAACTGCAAAATTAAATGTCATCCGTGAATTAGGATACGAATATATTATCGATATAACGTCTATTAATGATGAAGACATAGCTTCGATTTCTAGTTTTCTAATATTTTTGCATCACTTGAAGGGACACAAAGTTGGACTCGAAATAGTTTTAAAGATGTTGGAATCAGAATATGAAATGATTGAATGGTGGGAAAAGAGTCCTGTAGGAACAGCATGTACATTTGATTTTACAGGTTATTTTAATTTAGAAAAATTCACGTATGAACAGATAGTGGAAATATCTACAAATCTTAGAATATTTTTTCGTCAATACGTGTTTCCTTTACCTGAAATTTATGATGTTAGGGCACAAATAAAGATTGTTAGTTCGGTACCTAAAATAGGAATGAATTGCATTATGGGTGTAGATGTTACTATCAAAGATTATTCGGAAGTCATTCATTGGGATGATCCTGGAATTAATTGGGATGATTCAGATATTAGATGGTTATGAGGAGTGTAAATGAAAAAATATATTTTAGGAATAATATTTAATCTGTTTTTATTGTCATTAAGTCATGGCGGAACTGTTATCAATGATAATATTCCGGTTAGTGGATCTTCATTGATAGCTGCTGAGGTTCGCAATAATTTTGTTGCAATAAAAGATTTAACAACTGGTAAAATAAATTCGGCTCAGTATACAAGTATTAATGATGCTCTAACTGCTTGTGTTAATACAACACTTGTAGTGGGCGAGAGTATCGTTCTGCCGAATAATTTAAATATTCCAACTGGATGCTTTATTGAGATGACTGGTTCTGGTAATTTTACTAAGGCATCTACTTTTTTAGTTACATTTGTAGTAGGCTCAGGATTTTCATGTCCAGACAATCATCAATGTTTTGTGGGTTTTACTGTTGGTGATGTGACTGGACTTACTTTAGCTACCCCCGAGATGTTTACGGAGAATACGGTTCCTGGAACTACGGATATGAAGACAGCTATATATTCTGCAACTTCTGCCAGTAAACATGTTGTATTTGGGAACACGACTTATGGTATAGGAAGCATCGGGGCTTTAGGTGTATGGGCATCTGAAAATGATATTATTCTTGAGTTTAATAATACGATATTAGACTATGAAAATAGTGTAGTTTTTACCGGAACAAGTTGGGTAATGTTTTCTTTCACAAATACTGAAAGAGTCCATATAAGAGGGATGGTTAAGATTGTAGGTAATCTGACTCAATCAGACATTAAAGACACTGCAACCTATCAAGGACCACAAGCTTTCTATTTCGTTGACAAGGCCAAGGATATAAAAATTGATACTGTTGTTGCCTCAGGCATCGGCTTGCCTGTTGAATTTTGGGCTACCCCAAATTTAGGTGTTGATGAAATTGCGTATATTGGAAATGGCGGAACTGGATATACTGTTAACGATGTATTAACCTTAGTCGGAGGAACAGGCACAGCGGCGACATTAACTGTGGCATCTGTCAATGCTGGAGTGATTACGGGATTATCAGTCACCACTGCGGGGTCGTATACAGATTCAGTAATCCCGGACGTAGCTGGTGCTGTAGCGGGGATTGGTGTGACAGGTGGAACAGGGGGGAATGATGCCCTCATAAATGTAAGATGGAAGAAGTTAGAAGATGCGGGTGAAAACATAGTTATTGACAACATCTACTGTGATAACTGTTATTATGGGCTTGAAACTGTTTATAGCAGCAATGTTACCGTTCATAATCTCACAACAGAATTTACGTATAGGACTTTTATCAACATATCCTCAGATAATGTAAAAGCGAACATAACAATGAAAGATCATGTTCATGATGCTGTGACTCTAAACGGCTATACCCCGATTAAAAATATTGATATGAATATAAGACAGTTACCCCCCGAATATGCCTCTATAAACTCAAACGGAAGTCTTGTCCGATTTGGCACAAGTACACATGGAAGTAGGACTGAAAATATTAAGTTGAATCTTATGGTAGATTGGGGAACGGTAACTGGCAGAGGTGGTTCAGTGGTTGAGTTTGATCCCGGAGACGCACTAGGTAGGGGACGCATCAAAAGAGACTTAATAATTACGGGAACGATAAATGGTAAAGGTGATTTAGATAGCGGCATGGGGGGGAACGTACTGATAGGTACGAATTTGAGTTCCATTCCTACGGTGAACGATTATTATGATAATTGGGTGATCGGCCCACTTAAAATAATAGGTGGAGGAAGCATTGTTATTGAACCAGACCCATTTGAGAATGTAATTACATTTAATAATGTTGTCTCTGACGGGTCGGTTGTGTTTAATGATGTTGCACAGACGGGGAACTTTGAGGCGAATGTCGCCCATGTAGAAGCAATAAATTCTGTCTTCACTAATCAATATATCAATGATGGTAGTTATAACCCAAGCTTCGGATTTATAGATAGTGCAGCGAATTTAGATATTCGTGTGGGATGGAGTGGTTATACGATAGGGACACAAACAGGAACAGGTGGAGAGTCTGGGAGAAACTTGCCTCCGGCTACAGTTGGATTAAGATATAAGTTCATTAATGGAACGACTACAGCCAGTTCTATTATTGGCATTGATCCTAACGGGACTGAGAATATTCGTGGCCTTGCGGCAGGAGCAAAACTTTACTTGTTTATCCTTGGGCAAACAGTCGAGTTGGAATGCGTTAAGACTGGAGAATGGGAAATCGTTTCTGGTACTTCTCCTGTTGGTGATGTTAGAATTGGCAACGGAACCCCTACTCAAGCACAGACAGGAGAGGATTTATATGTTAATGGTAAAGGGGAATTTGATCTCCCTATTTATGCTGATGGTGGAGTTATCGGTGCATTAACCGGCAATGCCGATACGTGTACGACAGCCTCAACGCTGACTATTGTGAATAGAGTGACAGCAGCAACAAACTATCTTCCCTTTGTATCATCTCTAACCGGGAACCTTTCATTGTATACCTCCGCAACATATAATCCCGAGCTTGATCCGAGCAATGGGAATGTAACAATTAAGGGTAATCTTACTGTTAATGGGAATACATATATCCCAACATTAGAAGTAGGTCAATTGGTCAAAGGAGTACAAGCAGGTATCACAGCTTATGCAGGTGGTGGGCAAGCAAATGCTGTACTAATAACAAAAGATGTGGCTGAGATCACGGTTATAGGGACAGTTCTTGATTCAGTTAAACTTCCCGTTATAAGCATTGTTGGAATGCAGATCCAAGTTATGAATCATGCTGCAGTTAACACAGCCGCAGTATTCCCTAACACAGGGGCTTATATAGATGCCTTAGCCATAAATACAGCAAAACCTTTAAGCACCAATACGCAGCTCATGTGTACTGCGTATGATAGCACTCATTGGGAATGTGCTACTTTAATAAGATAAATTAATGTGTAAAATAACTTTTACTAAAAACTGGGCAGGGGCATACAGCCCTAAGCATAACTTGCGGAGCTACATAATCAAATGAAAAATTTATTAACAGTGATGTTTTGTTTATTATTACTCGCATCTTCTGTATATGCCGTAGATGCGGAGTTGACAGCAACGGCAATCACTCGGTTATCACATCCTTGCATCAATGTTAATAATGGCTGGCAAGGGGAAGCACATGGCGCAAAAAATGGAGGCTCTGGGCCATGGAACTCAAATGGAACTAAAATCATGTGGCAGGAGAAAAAACAGGGGTCAGTCATTGCTTCGGGTTGTCCTGCATACGCAACCTCCAGAGGGTATGTCTGGGCTACGTTGTCAGACATAAAAACATTAGGCGGCACAGCTGCGTACAGCCCTACAATGCAAATGACATATAATTATGCTAATGATTTCAATGGCGGTACAGACCTGATGACCACGGCATATACAAATTATTTGTCTATTACGCATACGCTACCAAGCAATTTTAAAAATTCTTCTGGTAACAAATTAGATCGTCCACCAATATGGTCAAAGAAGGCAGGAGAGGAGAATATCTTATACGGTATCAGAATGGTTTCAGCGTCTGAAATTCGTGTTTACCGCTATGACACTTCAACTGAAGCAGTCGAAACACTGATTGCGACACTTACAGATTACACGTCGGTAAATAGCCAACCTGCAATATGGGGCTGGAAAAATGGTGTAAATGCGTTTTATGTTTTGGCAGTTCCAGTTGACACAATGGCAAAACCGGGTTGGTTAATCGATATATCTGCTTCATCCACATCACCGACTGTTACATATTCGTCTGATTTAAGCAGTCAGTGTAATCCAGATGTTCCATATTATTCTATACATACAGGCAGAAGTCCGGATGGGCTATATATAGCGCAATATGGGGCTGATGATGGCGTGTCAAATTGCGCGAGTTTTGTATTCGGGAATTTAGAATATCAGGACAATTGGGGTGCTGCTTATTTGCGTCCAGTACACTCCGCATGGTTTGATAATAGTAATGATTATTACTTAGCTGGTGGTCCTGGCCCAGGTAGTAACGCAGTCCCTCATATTACAACATTCAAAATATGGCAAATTTATTTTGACCGTGTATTGGAAACCTTCAATAGGCACGAGGTTTTACAATTTGATGGGGCTGGGCGGTGGGACCCTAGCCCTAAATTTTCAACATCTCCGAATTACCATGGGATGATAATTCCCACATTAAATAAAACTGGCACACAATTAATGTTTTACAGCTCCAATAATATAGCCTCATATGAGGATCATTATTACACACATGATGTTTCTCATAATCCGTCATTGGCTGCGTATATCCCCGTCGAGCATTGGGCCAATGGAATTTTTATTGCTGACATTGCTCCTGTATGCACGTCATGGACATACGGGGCATGGGGGGAATGTACTGCCGGAATACAGACAAGAACAATAGCCACATCGTCACCTGAAGGATGTACCGGAGGGAATCCAATATTATCCCAGAGCTGTGAGCAGCAGGGGAATCCTGACGCAAACACGGCAATGGAGCTGGTTAAGATTACGACACATGCTATTGTCCCGCAGGGGTTTCCAATTGAGGTCCAGTACACTTTAGGGAATGACTCCAACGCTGTCACTATGAGCGTTTATTATGATAGTTCGTCGTCAGCCTTTACAGGCACAATTACAAAATGCACAGGGCTTGCTGAAGGATACCAACAGACATGCCTTATAGACACGACAAGCATTCCCCCTGGGACATATTATCTGTATGGATATTCGGCGCATGATGCTTATGTGAATAAAGCATATGCGGTAGGGACTATAGTAATAAGCGACTGCACGCCTGGCAGCAATAAAGCCTGTGCAGGGACAATGAGAACAGGAGGACAATAATTGGATATTAAGAGTACTGATAAGAGGAGAATAAATGGCTGAATTATATTATATGAAATTAACAAATGCTGGTTTAGCATTACTAGCATCATCACTGGAAATTAGTGTACCGGTAAATCTTACTAATTTTGGAGTAGGCGATAGTAATGGTATTTACTATGAACCAGATCCGGCACAAACAACACTAGTTAATGAATTATGGAAAACGAATTTAAATAGTGCATCTATCGATCCTAATAACAGTGCCATCCTTATTTGTGATGGAATAATCCCTATGGATCACAGTTCGCAATATGCACTGGATTTCACTATTATGGAAGTTGGGATTTATGCAGATAATGGAACCGGTAATGATGTATTATTCGCCATAGGTAAAACTCCAGCTATTCCTAAGCCATTGATAACTTCTGGATCTGGAGTTCCAGTATATATGCGCTGTCATTTAGTTCACGAAAATGTGAGTGTTATAACATTGCAGATAGATCCAAATATTGTTACTGCTTCTCAAGATTATGTGAATGAAGCTGTTAAAAAAATTAAAATAGTAGATAATGTTTCTTTTCATTCTTCTGTAAATACAGGACAACCTGTATATTATAATGGCTCTACAAATCAATACGAGTTAGCTATAGCAGACGGGACTATTACTCAAGAAGCTGCTGGATTAGCAGACGCGGAGCTTGGATTCGTGACTGCATTTGGTAGATTTATAGGATTAACAGGAATTTTAGATGGAGAAATATATTATCTCAGTGATTCAATTGCTGGAGAATTAGTAACAATTCCTCCAGACACTTATATTATTCAAATTGGAAAAGGACTACCTGATAATATAATTCATGTCGATATAGACCAACGAACACCTATTACTCCTTTTTCAGCCTCTATTTTGGATGATGAATCAGGACAAGAGGTCATCGATACAATTAATGCTTCTGTTATTGGAGAAAGCCCTGATGATGGGGCAATATCGCAGATAAATAAAATAGAGACATTACAAAATAAAACATTGGAAATTCCTGTCATTGGTGATTTTACTGCAGCAATACATGATCATAGTAGTGGTGCTAATGCAGGTATTCTGGGGGCATCTGCTATAAGTGGTGTTATGGGGACTTGGGAATCTCGAAATATTAATCAAGTATACGGACCAGCTGAAACAGATGGTTTTGTAGTTGGCTATTTTAATAACGGTGGATGGTGTCGAATTTATGCCGAAAGTTTAGATGCTAGTCCAGATGTGATTAGGGTGGAAACTGAAAATGATATAACTGGGGCACATTATGGTTATTTAATCTGCCCTATAGCAAAAGGAGAGTATTGGGAGTTCAAAACTTCAACGGGAGCATCCTATTTTATTTTTTGGAAATCATTAGGAGCATAATATGAAAAAAACAAAACAGATAATTATAAAAACAGGATTAGGATATTTTATAAATAAACAAGGAGATATTATTTCAAAATATCAGTTGAATCCTGGAATACACCCATTGAAAGAAAACTTAGATTTTGTTGAAGTTTTATCTCATAAAGAATTAGATTCTATTAAGATATTTGAACAACCTCTTTCTGAAGCACAAATTTGGAAACAAAATTTGCAGAAAGAACTGTTGTTATTGGCTGAAGAGCGATTACAAATAAAAGGTATTAAAAAACCGAAATCTTTAAATAAATAGGAGAAAGTATGAAAAAACTGTTTTTGCTATTGACATTTATTGCGGTGTGTAATGTTTATAGTGCTGATATAGTGATAGATAAGGCGTCACTTATAAAAACAAATACAACTAATTTTAATAACGTTTTAAATTCAAGTGATAATACTGTTCAGAAGGCATTGGATAAAGTAGATAATTTTACAGAAACAGATCCAAAGGTTAATACCGTTGCCATCGATAAGTGGTGTAAGGGGAGCGGTACACAGGTAGATTGCTCAACAGATGCACCAGTTATTACTGAGAGCGATCCCACATTTGACACGAAGTTTTCAGGGAAAGATCAGAATGACCTTCCATCGGGCCTTACTGCAAAGCAGTTTATAAAAGCAGAAGGGACCGTATTACCAGTTACATGTATAGCAACGAGCTGGTTTTTCGACACAGATAGTGATGATTGTGTCGATACCCCTGGTGGTGCTGGAACTTTTTGTTACTGTGAAACGACTAATGTTTGGATAAAGTCCACGGGATCGTTGAAGGGAATGTCAGGGGGCAGTGTAACAGGGGATGTACCTGTAACAGGAGATGTATCTGTAACTGAGCGACTTAAATTCACAACAAATAATCTCTATATTGGAAATGATGATACCGGTGGGCCGAATGCCGGCAATGGAAGTAACATCTGGGCAGGATGGAATAATGGTATGTTGTGTGAAACATGTTCTGGAAATATTGGAATAGGTAATAGTACAGCCATGAACCATAAATATGCATATAGAAATACATGGATCGGGCAATTAGGTGCAGAGCTTGATTTAGGGTATGAAACAGATGGAGCAAGATTTAATATACAACTTACAAATTACAGTGGGGGGCAGCCGCCAAACGCTATTGGCACTCTTGTTCTTGGAGGGCATGCTGGAGTGGACGGGAGTTATTCTACCGTATTAGGATTTGAGTCAGGAATACCTTCCGCATATACAGGAGTATCGACTAACACTGGAGATTATAATTTTTATGGTGGTGGTAGAACGGGTTTTCTTGGTAATATAACCAATAAAAGTTGTGCGTTTGGAGCAGGTTGTTTACAAGGTGATAATAACGGTGATCATTTATTACTGCTTGGTTGGGGTACTTCAGCCGGAAGTACCCAACATAAGGAAATATCAATAATAAATACCGATGGTGGAACCCCCGCCAAGGTTCAAATAACGGCAACTAATCATGGTCTTAGTGATGGCAATTATATTAGTTTCAGAGATTTGTTGCCATATGGTCTTGTTTATAGATCAACAGAAACTCTTGATCGTTGTGTGCTAGCTCCAGATAATAGTATTGTTCCTTATTTTAAAGTAGCTTCTGCAACTGCTGATACATTTTTAGTGCAATGGTGTAGAGCTATAGACGGAACAACGAGTAATTGGAATACTGAAACAAAAACATGTAGTGCATGGAACACTGCAAATTGGTCGGCTGTTTACGATGCAGGAGATTATAATTATACATTCAATGATTGTATAATCCCAGGTACTGGGGCTTTTGTACATAAGATGGCAACAACAACTCAGGACTATTCATTCATGACTGCGGTTGGAGCAAATACTGTTGGGGATCAAAATAATACGGTATTTATTGGAAGAAAAGGAATGGATAGTGTTGTAGTCGGAAAAGATATATCATTTAGAGGTGCCGATCATAGTACGATCCCAATTCCATCAACAAGAAGACCGACTACAGAAGTAATTACAATCGCCTTGAGTAATGATAACGATAATATAGCAGATACAACATATACAGCAAGAACTGTATATTCTGATAGTAGGCAGATTGATGTAGGCATATGCGATTCATTTGATAATGAGTTCCATGTATCAGGTCATAATTTGCTTACTGGTCATTTAGTGAGAGCGACTACAACTGATTGTAACCTTACAACTAATAGTTTTTACTATGTTACAGTCGTCGACGAGAATACCATAAAATTAGATAATAATTTTGATGGTTTGACACCTATAGTTGGTGATGATGGAGATTACACTGGGGCTTTGAATTTTCTGGCTTCTATTGGTGGAGCGTATGACGTTATTCAAACGTCAGCGGTGCATGGTTTTGTAGCACAAACATTGGTAAATGTTGAATCTCTTGATAGGTCTTGGGGTATATTTGGACCACAATACGCATGTGTACCAGCTGCCGGCACTTCTACTGTAGCATTTAGTATAGATGATAATTCTGATTGTTCATCACCATCAATATTGCTACCATCGTCATCAATTGGTCAAAATTTAACAATTTCTTATATGGATTACGATTCATTCACATTGCCTAGTCCACATACAGTAGCTCATGCAAATTGTTATGTATATAGTGTTTCTGATACAGCTTATATGGAATTTATCTTTAATTCAGCAGGGGCAATACAAACTATAGGTACACCAGATCAGTATCAAACGACTCTTGGAGCAGATAATAATAGTTTAACTTTTACAGTTGTGTCGGATAAACTTGTTGTGACAAATGAACTGGGACAACCTGAAACAATTACATGTGAGATTACATACGATTAAGTTAAAACATTGTCGGTTTAAGACTATTAACTAAATTACAGAGATAATAAACTTTTACTTAAAGGAGTATTATGATAATTTTAAAAGATTTAGAACAAACATTTTTGTCACGATTTGGTACTTTGGAAACAGGACATACGATTACTTTTCAAATAGTTGATTCTACAGGGGCAGTTTTATCACCGCTCGATGAAAGTTGGACCGAAGAAATTATTTCTGGAGATAATGATGCTTATGTTGAATCAGGCTCAATAGTTGAGTTAAATTACGGCGAATATGCGTCTATTTTTGTATTTAATGCAACTTTCACTGGTTTTATACGATTCAAAACGACTCTCTCTGATAGCTCAGAAGTTATTGTCAGTGAACCGATAACAGTAATAGACAATTACGGAACTGATATAAAACGTCTATTAGGATTACATCATGAGAATATGTATATCGATACACCTGTCTACGACGTATATAATAACTTGACAAGTGCCAGAATTAGGATATATTCCATTGCTGATTCTGTAGGAACTGCTAATAATGTTCTTGCCACTTACACGATAACTGCAGTTGGAACTGGCGTCAACAAGTTCAGTACTTTTAAACAGGTACTGTCGTGATAGGTATTTCATTAAGTGGTTTTTGGAATGGAATAAGATCGATTGCAACTGATGGATTGTTCGGATACATCAGTAGAACTAGTAACAAGAAGATAGTCGTTTGCAAAACAAAGATAAAAAAACCTTATATAATAGTTAAAGTGGTGAAATAGTGGAAGATATAAATGAAGGTAGTTCTGCAATATTTACAATAGATTTCTATGATGAGAACAATGCTAATGTAACTCCAGATCTAGTCACGTATAGGATAGATGACATATCTAGTTCTGAGATTTTAGCACCTGTAGAAGTAGTTCCTAGTAGTTCGTCTATGGACATTGTAGTAGGTAGCGATCTTAATGTTATATTAGATCCTACATCAAACTATGAGATGAGATATCTAACAATTGTATGGATATACTCAGACGGTACTAAGCAAGGCACAGAAGAGGTCATTTTTCGTGTTAAGAACCTCTTTCGTGTGTGAGCTATATAATAATGTATAAAACTCAAATTACGCTACTTTCTTATGACTTTTTAGCCATAAATCTATTATATGACTAAATAGATTGGAAGGTGTTCTACCTTCATTTTCAGCTTCTCTCTTGATCTGTTCTATTTTTGTCTCTTCGATGTATAACGTATAAGCCTTCTTCTTTTCTCGTTCCGTTTTCATTCCATTACCTCCTTTTATATTAAATTATAATATACTTTCGTCTAAAAGTAAATAGGTTTTTATTATAAACAAAATTTATAGTAGTATTTAAAAATTTTATTGTACAATCATATTAAGATTTAATATAATATTTTTAATAATTAAAAAGGAGGTAACTAAATGAAGGTACAAAGTTTTTCGAAAGATATTTGCAATGAAGTTATGAAAGATGTAAAATCAGCTATTTTAGAAGTATTAAAAAATTATGGTCTTTCAGCAGAGTTTGATGGTGGTAAGTTTGATGCCGAAAGATTCATTCCAAAAATAAACATTGTTATTACTAATAATGATGGTTCTACAACAAGCGTATATGAAAAAGATTTTAAACAATATGCCCATATGGTTGGATTAAAAAGTGATGATTTTAATAAAACATTCACTTATAATGGGCAAAAATATAATATATCTGGGTTAAAATTGAAATCAAGAAAATTTCCTGTTATTGCATATAATACTATAACTAAAAAGTCTTATAAGTTTGATGCAAATGTTGTTAAAAAATTATTAAGTTAAGGAGTTAATATGACGAATAAAGATCTTGAAAGAATTAAACGTTTTAGAAAAGCATATCCTGAACTAAATGATTATACTGACCTGCAAGTTATTGACTTTCTGAATATGCATAAGCAAATAAAGTTTGAGATAGACAGCGTAATTAACAATTATAATAGAAGAGTCAGACATCAAGCTTTTACAGATTTAGGCTTGAAACGTGTTAAAGGCTCTTTGGGAGGAACGTACTATGAGTGATGTATTTTTGTTTTTTGATCCTGAGAAAAGAGAGTTGTCTATACAAGTTGGTGACGGTAAAGTAACAGAAACTTTGATTATTGACCATTTTCAGAAAGATACTCAAGGATTATTCTTAAAAGTGCTTTTACCATATGGTCAGGAGAAACTAATTAAGAAATTAGTAGCTAATATGTCTTTGAAGGAGGGCTAATAATGAGAACAGGATATTTTGCAAATGAAAAAAGAGGCTCTAAGGTTCATGTAATTAAAAATTATAATGGTCCTACGCTCTGCAACACTACTTTTGCCAATGATATGTCATTTCAATGGTGTGCTGACAGAGTTGCATGGGAGTATATTGAATGTGAGAAGTGTAAGAAAATAGCGAGGAGATTATTAAATGACAATAAAAGAAATTTACAGAAAACAAAAAGATTTGGTTTATACATCAGTTAAGGATTTAAAGATTGTTATTGATGGAAATAAAGCAGCAATGCTGTTGCCTGACAATCCAGAATTTTTCGAAGGAATTAAAAAATTAAGGAGAAAGAAATGAAATCTTATTTAGTTCAAAGAGCAAAATTCAGAGATGAAATTAATAGGAATGGACTTAATAACATATTATCATTTGATTATATGGGAAGCGCTGAATTCGAATTCGGTGCACTACCGAAGTCTTTGAAAAGAATTAGAGAAAATATTGGTGAATATAGTTATTTCGAAATTCAACTTGATCGTTATAAAATCATTGTTTTTTGTAATAAGAATCTATTTGCAGATGTTAAGTACGAGATTGTAGAGATAGTTTTAAATAAGCGTAATTTGAAAGAAAGCTGTGATTTGAAGTATCTATTTGTAAAAGATCTTTTTTGTAAATGTTACAATGATTTTTGGTGGGACATCGACAATGACTTCATGTTTTTTAAATATAACCCAACCTTCTTAGAAAAATTCAAAAATGTTATAAGGTTAAATAATCAAAATTTATACAGTTATTAAAAAAATTTATTGTACAATCATATTAAGATTTAATATAATATTTATATAAATTTTAAATGAGGAACATTAAAATGAATAAAGAAGAGATTAAAATAATTCAAAATGCCTTATCGGAAAGTTACAATTTTTTATTTGGTGATAAAAAAGCGGTGCATATAATGATTGTTTTGAAAAAAGCAATAGATATTCTAAAAAAGGATGGCATTGATGAAAATAAAAATTAAATGGGAAGTTTCTAAAGCACCAAGCGGTAAATATAGAAGTTTTTCTAAGCGTACATGGCCAAATGCATCTTATGAAGATGGGAGTGCATGTGCAACAATATATTGTGATGAAAAATACGATCCATCACTAATAAAGACTGGAAATCATCAGGAATTAACATTAAGAGTTGCGACTTGGTTAAAAGAAAGTGAACGAAATGGTAGGGCAGCCTTTGAATGGAGACAGTTGAAGATGAAATTCAAGAGCCTCAAGGAAGCAAAAGCAGCATTATTGCCATTCTTAAGAAATCATCCTGAATATATGCCTGAAGAGTATAGAACACCTTATGTTATTACATGTAAGCATTGTCTAAAAGATGTTAATAAGGAAGAGGTGGGAAGAATCTTCGGCAAAGATCTTGTTGAGAAAGGATTCTGTTCTGCAAAATGTTATACCGATCATATAATATCTGGTGCATCAATTTTGCAAGAAAACATTACAGAAACATTGGTAGGATGCAATGAAATGAGGATAGTTGAATGACACTATATCAAGCTCTTAAAGCCTCTCTTAGTGATGATTTCGACATCTAGGTGTTATGTTTTATTTTTGTTGTCATGTTAGTATTTGAATATTTCTATAATCGTAAACGTTTCAAGAGGAGAATCAAATGAAGAAAATTAAATATAAAGTATATTGGAAAGATCTTAATCACATTATATTTGAAAATAGCTTACCAAATATTGTGAATGAAATGGCTAAAGCAGATAATGATATTGTATTAATTGAAAAAATTACTACTGAAATAATATTCGAAAAAGAGGTTAAGAAATGAAAGATTATTCATTTTTAAAAGGTAGTGAAGTAGATTATATTATTGACGATATAAAAGTGAAAATATTTGTTGCCGAAATAGATAGAAATACGGGCATAACTTGTAAAGGAAATTTTGACGATGAAGCTGATGATGCACCATTACAAAATTTTATCTGCTTAAATGAAGACGACCATAATAAAGGATATTATGCTAAACATTGTGGAAATATGTCATGGGATGATTTATTCAACAGTATAGCCGAACAATTAGCTTCAGGAACTTATGTATTTAAGAGACGTCATGTTATTAATAATGAACTTAGTAATTGTGCGTTCGAATAATAACAATTTAAAAAGGAGGAGTAAATGGGTAATTTGAAAGTATCAGGTGAAGAAAAATTAGAAAAATTAAAAGATGAAGCTCGAAAATTAGTGGCATTGCTCGAAGATGCTCAATGTGGTTTATTTACTTGGCATATGTTTTTAGATGAAAGAATTAAGAATATAAATGCATTGTACAAAGGTGATTTCAAAGTATAGGAGAACAAAATGGATTACGATAAATATCAAAATAAACTACCTTACCCAGAAAAACAAAAGAAGCCTTTTATTGATTCTAAGATAGCTACTGCAAGACTTTTCAGAGAACATGCAACGGCTTTAGAATTTTATGAGATTGAAAAAGAAAAATATAATCAACTTTAAAAAGAATATAAGGAAGAAAATAATAGGTTAGAACGAGAATTTAAGAAAGACGCACTGGAAGAAGTTGGTCTTATAAATCATCCAAAAACTGATAAAATTTATGCCTATGCCTGGCAAGATGGGCATAGTAGCGGATTTAGTGAAGTCTTCAATACTTTGCTTGAATTATCAGAGCTGTTTTTGGATTAATAATTTAAAAAAGGGGGAGTAAATGACAGATTCTACTGGGATAGTATCAACAAAGAAGGTTTATATGGTGGATCCGAAAGTTATCAAAATTGAGAAAGGTTGGAATCATCGTTTCAATTTCGATGATCAGGAAGAAATTGAGAATTCAATTATGGCAGGTGGAGTAGAACATTTACCACCGCTTTTATTACAGAGACATAAAGACGGAAGTCTCATCTTGAGAGATGGTGAGAGGCGTTTGAGAGCTGTTTCAACACTTATCAAAAAAGGCATTAATGTAATTGCAATTCCTGCTTACATTACACGCTCAATTGTAAATCCTGAAGAATTTCTTTATGAAGCATTAAGATCTAATGAAGGCTCGAAAAAATATTTACCCATTGAACAGGCAGAAGGCTATAAACGATTACTTAAATTAGGCAATGACGTCAAGAAAATTGCTCATGAGTTAGGGAAAAGTCCTGGGCATGTGAAGAGTTGCCTCACACTTCTCGATGGTTGCAAGGAAGTTAAAGACGCTTTGAGTAAGAAAGAAATTCCTACAGGACTTGCTCGTCAAATAATCGAGTCAAGTGACGGTGATAAAGAACTAGAGAAGAGTTTGGTGAAAGAAGCTGTCAGTGGAAAAGTCGGAAAACAGATGGTTAAAAAAGTAGTTGATAAGTGTAACTCGTTAGCCAATGAGCAAAATGAAAAAATTACTAAGGTAAAAATACTTATAGCAATGACAATAGAGCGATTGGGCCCGCAATGTTCATCTAAAGTCAAGAGTAATCTTATAGAAATCGATAATTTGTTATCGAAATTTTTTGATAAAAGGAGAAAAAATGAAAAATAAATGGTTTACTATTAATGAAATAAATAAAACATTTATTAGTAAGAAAGTAGCTAAAAACTTAGATGAAGCTTTCGATAAGTCTTTACATAAATGGTCACTGATAGAAGATGGTTATGCTACTATTAATGCTGCAAAAACCTGCGGGTTATGCGATTTATATAATTTTAAATATACATGTAATTCTATAAATGATTGTCCATTAGGAGAAACAGAGAGTGGTTATGGAATCATTAATAAAGGTGAGTGTTGTATACCATTTGGACATGAAAATCCTGATCTTCAAATTCTTTACATGCTTTTTGTGAGAGAAGCGATTAAATAAAATTAGAAGTATAATATCTTAAAAAGTATAAATGAAGGTACGCCTTGTTTAAAGAAGTAATGAAAAAGCTACCTAAAATGTCAAACGAAGAGCTTAAAATTCTTCGCAAAGGTATTGTTGAATTGAATGGAAAGATAGATTTTCTCTTAAGAGATGTGGAGCTAGATTCATCTCAAATTTATCAAGAACTACTTTACGATGCTATTATTACCAAACTTTATGACGTTAACAAAATGCCCAAGACTCCATTTGGTATATTTAAGAAAAGGACTCAAACTTATAAAAAACTCATTGAGGTAAAAAAATATCTTAATGAATATCTCTTTGAATTGAGAAAAACAGTTGTCGATAGAGATCATGCTCAGAGGTTATATCATCTCTTCGCGAAGCTATTAATAGAAGATATGAAGAAAGGAAATATACCTATAAGCATAGTAACGGTCTTGAATTGTCACGACAGATTTCCAGGTTTGCTCAGTAAGGCATTTCCAGATTATATCGAAAATAATCTTGTGAATGCGATTTTTGAAATAGGAGTGCTATGACAGAATTGATTTTCAAAGAAGGCGATGAAGTAAAATTAATAGGTAATGAGAATCCATTTAATGGTGATCATGGGATTTTTCATAGATATGCGAAAGATAAGACAAATGCTGGAAAAATGTACGTCAAAGCTTCATCAACTAGTAAAGTTCATTGGTTTTATAAACATGAAGTTGAACGAATAGAGGAGGATAAAAATGGATAAATTTAAAGATTTAAAAGGTAAAGAAATGACATTTGTTGATGATGAACGTGGTGAAATTGCATGTTTCGTTGCAGGAATTGACGATGAAAACATAACAATAACAGAATTAGAAACACAAAATGATATTTGGTGCATAAATAAAAAAGATATGCACGAAGATAAATATCATGATTGGTATAATTTTACATTGAAAGCTATTAAAGTTGGTAAATTAATAGAAGCAGATAATCCTCATAAAACAAAAAATGGTTATTCTGCTATTTGTGCATTTAAATAAGGAGGAATATGAAAATAAAATACGTAATATTTAATGATTGTTTTCCAGTTATTTTTTCAGCAGCTCAGCAGCATTCAGATTTTATCAAGTTAGAAAAAGATGATTGGAAGATAACTGGATCTGGATTTGTAAGTGGTACATTAGAATGCTATGAAGATTCTAGATCATTACCTAGAACTTCTGACAAGAAATTTGATACTTTAATGGTTAGAAAACTTTTTAAAGATATAGATATTGTAGAGAATGTGAGAGTTCATGAATAATTTACTACTTTTCGATTTTAACAACTTATTATTCAAAGCGATAGCAGTGCATCCAGGATTCGAATACAATGACATTTATACAGGCGGTGTATATGGCTTTATTAATCAGATTTGTAAATACATAACAGAGTTTGAACCTAGAAATGTAGTTGTTTGTTCTGATAATCTACCATATTTAAGAAAAGGAATATATCCTGATTATAAGAGTGGTAGGAAAAAGCGATCACCAGAAGAGTACGCAATGATTCAGGAAAGTCGTAAAATGTGCGAAGAATTTCTTGACATAATAGGTATTCAATTATGGTCAAAAAAAGGTTTCGAAGCGGACGACTTAATGTACATTGTCAGCGAGGCATATTCTTATAGTTTTGATAAAATCGTAGTAGTTAGTAATGATGATGATTTATTTCAATTGTTTAAGATCGATTACAATATATACCTGCAGCGAAGCAAAGTGCTTTATGGAATGGTAGACTTTAAGAATGAATATCCAGATATTAATATTAATGATTGGTGTCAAATCAAGGCTTTGAGTGGTAGTCACAATGCAGTTCCTGGAATTAAAGGAATAGGTATAAAGAAAGCAATAGGAATTATTAAGGATTCAATCAAATTAAAAGAATATAAGGAAAAATATGAAGAATTAGATTTGTATTTGAAATTAGTAACACTACCATATAGAAATTGTAAAGCTGTCAGTTTAAGCGATTTTGACTTTAATAGGCGTCACGTTTCAAATTTTTTGTCGAAGTATAGAATAACAACAACTCACTCAATGGAGAAAGCATTTGAGATTTTGAAAGGATAATTATGAAAGAACTATTAGGAAAAGAATTGATTCTTATTAATAGCAAGAACGAATGTAACGTTTTTGTTGCAGGCATTGATAAAGATAAAGGAATAACATTATTAGAAATAGACGCTAATGATGAAAAGTGGTGTTTTAATAGAATAGATGAAAGTGAAAAAATATCTATAGAAGTAATAAATGAGATTTGGAAATGGGCTGTTTCGTGCATTGAAAGTGGCATTATGAATTGTAAAAATGATCCATTATATAAAGTTTATCCACAATCATCAAATAGTGCTCAATCAGCGTGTGCATTTAAATAATATGAAAAATGAATCACTTCCAAATTCACTTCAGGAAAATATCTTAACGCTTCTTGTGACTGATATTAAGTCATTACCACTTCTTGTCAATTCAGTTGGTATAGAACTTTTCGAATCATTTGTGTTTAGAGACATTGCTACTCAAGCAGTTGCATATTATCATGAATTTAAAAAACCTATAGGTGCTCATCTTGTTGATGTATTAGAACATATACTTAAAGGAAAAGATAAAGGTAAAGCGTCTATATATTCTGATGTTATAGAGAATGTTTATGTTGGAAAGAAAAGCGTCAATTCTGAATTTGTAATTAAAAGACTCAATAAGTTTGTGAGTCAACAAAATCTTAAAATAGGTGTACTCAAAGCAGCAGAATTATTAGATCATGGTAAAGTCGATGAAGCAGAAATGGTTCTTCGAAAGAATATGAAGAAGCAATTATCTATCTTCGATCCAGGAACATTTCTCAGTGATACGAAAAAAGTCCTGAGATTTCTTGATAGTGTTGATAACTTTATTCCTACTGGAATTAAAGAATTAGATTATTTGGGCATTTGTCCAGCCCCCAAAGAATTGTTTACATTTGCAGGATTATCTGGTGTTGGAAAGACTTGGTTCTTTATTCACATTGCAAAAGTGGCATTATTGCTCCGAAAGAAAGTGTTACATATTACTTTAGAGATGTCTGAAGAGAGAGTATTGCAACGTTATGCTCAGAATTTATTTGGCTTCGCTAAACGCTCAGATGAGAATCGTGTTCCACATTTTAAACGCGATGAACTTGGTCGTTTCTATTCTTTAGATTACGACATGATAAAACCAAATGGCATTTTTTCAGATAAGAATGCACGTAAAGTTCTCGAGAAGAAATTTAAATCACTACGTAACCCGCAAGTATATGTTAAAGATTTCCCTACAAATTCATTATCATTGAATGAGTTAAAAGCATATTTAGAGAATCTTATCGAGTTCTGTAATTTTCATCCAGATATTATTCTGATAGATGAACCAGATTTGATGGCAATCGACAAGAGTAATTTTCGTCTTGACATTAGGAACAATTATTTTGACTTGAGAGGATTGGCTGGAGAATACAATACTGCTGTGACTGTCGTATCACAGATAAGCAAAGGTGGGAAAAGTGTCAAATGGATCGACGACAGATATTTAGCAGAGGATTACAATAAAATGAGAATTAGTGATAATCTAGTCACTTATAATCAGACAAATGAAGAGAAACAAATAAATTTAGCTAGATTATTAGTTGTAAAAGGACGCAATGATAGGGCTGGAGATAAGATTCTAATTTCGCAGAATTATGCAACTGGACAATTTTGTCTCGACTCTGTGAGAATGGCTTCATCATATTGGAAATTACCTGAATTGAAAAATAAGGAGAGTGAGAAAGATGATAAATAATAGAACTACGATAAAAGTCAATAAACAAAATTTACCGCATATTTTGATAGACATGATTCATCAAAACTCTATTCTTGTAAGAATGCCGAAGAAAGATGGACAAACTCCAGAATTCAGGTTAGTAATGAATACTGAAAAAGATGATGTAAATAATTTAATAACAGAAATGCGTCATTTGATAGAAAAAGCCTATAAGTCATAGTAACTATCACGTTATCAAATATGAAGTGAATTTGACATCATTTTATTAACATTTTATGCAATTCAGGAGGTAACGATTACATGATCAGAGAGATAATAACGTATATTACTAATACAGGTATCTTAAATACGTCTTCTTTAGGTATGTATAAAGACATTTCATGTCTAGAAAGAGAGGACGTACAGAAAACAATAAAAGATCTTGTGGAAACTGCTCAATGGTTTGAAAAGAAATGTGTTGGTCTTTCGGCAAATCAAATCAATGAATTCCAACCAATCTTCGTATTTAAAGTAGGAAAGATTTTTGTTCCTGTAATAAATCCTAAAGTGGTTGCAATTTCTAGAGAAGTGGCATCTGGACCAGAAGGATGCTTATCTCTACCTGGAATAAGGCCGAAGAAAATTAGAAGACATAAATGGATAACTTTGAAATATTATGATGATCTTACTAAAAGTGAGATTACGAGGAAGTTCAAAGGATTTGAGGCAAGAATAATTCAACATGAAATGGATCACATAAGAGGAATTCTTGTTTAATCCAAAAACCTGCTTTTGAAAGAATATAAAAATGTTTTTATCCAGTGAAGGACCCGTCTCTGGGTCCTTCAAATGATAAGTACGGAATTAGTACAACAGGGTTTTAGGACTTCGATTTTAGATGAAATTTATTACTTCTTTTATTTATAATGTATTTAAAGAGTATTATACACCAGAAAAGTGACATTTTACGTATTGTTTCCAATAAGTTAGAAATGATGCTGTTTCCAAAAGAGAACGAATGTTTCCAAAAGAGAACGAATGTTTCCAAAAGAGAACTAAAATGATGTAATTTCATAAGAAAATATAATTCAAAATATTAATCAACTTAATCAAAAAGATAACTGATGTTTACAAAATAGTTTATTTTTATTATAATTAAAAATGAAAACAACCCTAAATAAAAAGAAGTCTTTTTCAATTCAAGTCGGACCAAATACTTTAGGAATTATCAATGATATTTGTAAATGTTGCAATATAAGCAGAGCTTTATTTATAAGACTGTCGTTGAAATTTTCTTTAAATAATGATGAATTTATAGATATGTTGAAGAAATATTATGTTAAATGAATGCAAAATGGTTTTTAAAAAACCTTCGGCATTAATATCAATATCTGGAGATTTAACTTGCAGAGGTAAGAAACTTTTTTCTATGCTTTGTTTTGCAGCATATTGTATTCTTCAAAAAAATGAGAATATTTCAACTTTCGAATTACCAATACCATTAATTAAAGACTTATGTGATTTTAATAAATCTTTAGGATCTGGTGATATTGACGCAAAAATAGAGAAAAGCCATCGTGCCACTAAAGGATCATTACACGGAATTTTAAAATTGTTGGTTGATACAAGTATAGAATATAATATTTTTGGTAAGGATGGTAATGAATGGGGATATTTTTCACCAGTCGCTTTTGTAGCAATAAAAAATGGAATAGTAACATTTTGTTTTCCGCAACCAATATTAAAAATA
>ERZ1292625.147-Hain-H41-01um-R1-147-length-117087-cov-16_pt1 | contig 43052 bp, 44 predicted proteins | sample MGYA00564400_ERZ1292625 | MGnify/ENA primary metagenome ERZ1292625 (study PRJEB36523, sample SAMEA6512639) | groundwater metagenome | collected 2019-01-08 | study: AquaDiva: Metagenomics assemblies of 32 groundwater samples
CCGCCTTGCGGCTTGGCAACCCATTGTCCTGGCCATTGTAGCACGTGTGTAGCCCTAGGTGTAAGAGCCATGCTGATTTGACGTCATCCCCACCTTCCTCCCCGTTATCCGAGGCGGTCTCCCGTGAAAAAGCAACACGGGACGGGGGTTGCGCTCGTTACCCGACTTAACGGTACATCTCACGACACGAGCTGACGGCAACCATGCAGCACCTGTGTAGCACCCTCGAAGGCGGCCACTGTTTCTAGCGGCTTGCAGCTACATGTCAAACCTAGGTGAGGTTCCTCGCTTATCGTCGAATTAAACCACATGCTCCTCTGCTTGTGCGGGTCCCCGTCTATTCCTTTGAGTTTTAGTCTTGCGACCGTACTCCCCAGGCGGAATGCTTAATGCGTTAGCTATTTTAACCGACTCCGAGAGGGTCGATACTCCCGAAATCTAGCATTCATCGTTTAGGGCGTGGACTACAGGGGTATCTAATCCCTTTCGCTCCCCACGCTTTCGTCCCTGAGTGTCAGCTATGTTCCAGCAAGCTGCCTTCGCATTTGGTGTTCTTACCGATATTAACGCATTTTACTACTACACCGGTAATTCCGCTTGCCTCTCCCATGCTCGAGCCGAACCGTATCACGAGCGGTTTCAGGGTTGAGCCCTGAAATTTGACCCGTGACGTGAACGGCCACCTGCGGACCCTTTACGCCCAATAAATCCGGATAACGCTTGAGGTCTCTGTATTACCGCTGCTGCTGGCACAGAGTTAGCAACCTCTTATTCTCTAGGTACCGTCATGAATTCGTCCCTAGTAAAAGCAGTTTACGAGCCGAAGCCCTTCATCCTGCACGCGGCGTCGCTCCTTCAGGCTTTCGCCCATTGAGGAATATTCTCGACTGCAGCCACCCGTAGGTGTCTGGGCAGTGTCTCAGTCCCAGTGAGTGGGGTCGTGCTCTCACACCCCATACCCGTCATAGCCTTGGTGAGCCTTTACCTCACCAACAAGCTGATAGGCCATAGGCCCCTCTCGTAGCGTCTTGCGACTTTACTCTTGCGAGACCATCGTGGAATTAGACCTCCTTTCGGAGGCTTATGCCCGACTACGAGGCAGGTACCAATGTGTTACGCACCCGTTTGCCACTAACTTCACACGGTATTGCTACCATAAGAAGTTCGTTCGACTTGCATGCCTTAGACACGCCGCCAGCGTTCATCCTGAGCCAGGATCAAACTCTCAGTAAAACCCACGGAGTCCCTGGCGGAACTCCGGGATCAAGGAATCAGACGTTTTTGTTTGGTTCCAATCACTCTTCTGTTGTCAAAGCTCCGTGGCTCCGACCGTATCCATAACATGTGGATACCTTTCAGAACGTGCGGGAAGTTTAATGGAGCCCAAGCCCCCTGTCAAGTGCATGTCGAGATCTCTTTAGAGTATGAAAAACCCCGCATTTACGGGGTCATCCCTCCCTTCGCGAAGAGAGAGATCAGGAGCAGTTGGGGAGATAGTTGTTGGGTTCGGTCGCGACCGCCGGTGCCGCCGCCTCGTCGGAGGCCCTGAACCCGAATTCGAAACGCTCGAGCTTGGCCTGGCGCAGGATCTCTCTCGTGACCTGATCACCCGTACAGAGGATGGCCGGCTCGATGTGGAACGTGCCGGGGAGTTCCTTGAGGCGCGACTCGACGTCGGCCTTACCGGGAGCTCTCACGTAGGCGTCGAACGTCTTCTGAACAAGCGCTCCCGTCCTTCCGTGTACGCCGTTGAGCTTGAGCTTGACGACGAAGATCGTTTCCGGATCCGATTCTTTTTCTTTCAAAACAACCTCCCAGTTGCGGGGCGCACTGTACCCGAAGTTCGCAAAAACGTCAATCCTTCGCCTCTGCCAACCGAGCCCAGTCTTCCGGTCTCAAATCCTCCGCGCGAGCTTTGGAAGAAAGGTTCGTAGGCCAGTAGGCTGGTAGGCTGGTAGCCGAAAAGCCGAGATTCGACGCGAGCAATTTGCGCGGATGAGCAAAACCTTTCTTCGCCAACGCCATGATCTCCTCCGGATTGCGACCCCAAATCGCTTTCCGCTCCTCCTGCGTCATCGGGATGATGCGCAAAACGGCCGACTCGACCTTGGGCGGCGGAAAAAAACATCCGGCGGAGACGCGCTTCACGAGTCGGGCTTCGTGTGCGGCAAACGCAACCATGAGCGACAGCAAGGAGTGCTTGCGGTCGCGGGCGATGGCACGCTCCGCCACCTCGCGTTGGACGAGCACCACGAGGTTCGTCGGCGGATGTTTTGCGTACAGCGCCTTTCGAAGCGCGAGTGACGTGATCGAATACGGAAGGTTGGAGACGAATTTCCAAGGTGCGTGGCCATGCGCCCCTACCTCGAAATGATTTTCCCAATTAAGTTTAGAGGCGTCCCCGAAAATAATTTGTAGGGGCACGGCGTGCCGTGCCCCTACCGTGCGCGATAGATATTCGACGAATCGCCGGTCCCGTTCCACGGCCGTGACGGATGCACCGGCGTCGATGAGCGCGCGCGTGAGGACGCCGAGTCCCGGGCCGATTTCGAGCACGCGATCTCCTTTTTCGATTTCGGCTTCCGTGACGATGATGTCGAGAATGTTTTTATCGATCAAAAAATGCTGGCCGAGACGCTTGTTCGCACCCTGCCTGTCGGCAGGCAGGTGACCGCCGATCTCTTTTAACGCTGCTCTGATCTCCGTGGGATTCATAGAATCGAAAAGTAGCGTATCATACTACGTATGTTAGACGGATTCCGCCGACGCTTTGGGATCAAGCGTCACAATCACCCGATCGATTTGCTCGCCGAAGCCAATGGCCTGCTTTCCGGTATCGCCCTCTATCCGCAGGTCTTTAAGGCGTTGGCGACGAGACAGGTTTCCGATCTCTCTCCGACGACGTTTTTCATTATCTTCACCACCAATATCATCTGGTTCGCCTACGCGATCCATCGTCGCGCGCTTCCGGTCATCGTCGCAAGCATCCTAAACGGCATCGCCTCCGGCGTCTTGATCGCGTTCTTTTTTCTGTACGACTAATCCTTATTCAACTCCGCGCGTCGATCTGAGCCTTCGGCCTGCAAACGCAAATACCCTTCGATGAACCGATCAAGATCACCGTCGAGCACGGCGTCGGTATCCGCGGTTTCCACGTCGGTGCGATGGTCCTTCACCATGTGATACGGATGCAGGACGTAGGAACGGATCTGGTTTCCCCATTCCGCGCTTTGATACTCTCCGCGCAACTTCTGCTTCTCTTTTTGCAGCTCCTCTTCTTTCAACTTAAGCAATTTCGATTTCAGAATCTTCATCGCCGTCTCCTTGTTCTGCGTCTGCGAACGCTCGTTCTGACAGGACACGGTGATCTTGGTCGGCAGGTGAACGATGCGCACCGCAGAATAGGTCGTGTTCACCGATTGTCCGCCCTTGCCTCCGGACATGAACGTGTCGATGCGCAAGTCGTCCGGCTTGATCTCGATGTCGATCGTCTCGTCGATTTCCGGCACGACTTCCGCGAGCGCGAAGGACGTTTGACGTAACGCGTCCGAGTTAAACGGCGACTGGCGCACGAGTCGATGCACGCCATGCTCGCTTTTCAGATGACCGTACGCGTAGCGCCCTTTCACCTCGAACGTCGCGGACTTGATACCCGCCTCACCACCGCGCGATTCGTCGAGCAGCTTTACCGACCACTCCTTGCGCTCGGCATAACGGAACAGCATACGCATGAGCATCTCGGCCCAATCCTGCGCGTCGGTACCGCCCGCGCCCGCGTGAACCGAGACGATCGCGTTCTTTTCGTCGTATGCGCCCGAAAACAGCAGCGTGAATTCGAGATCGAGATACCTAGCTTCTAGCTTCAAAATTCTAGCTTCTCCCTCTCCTACAATACTCACGTCTTTCTCCCCGATGGCCATCTGCACCAACTCTTGAAGATCCATGATCTCCATGCGAAGCGCATTCCACTGGTCGTGCTCCTTTTTCAACTCCGCGAGTTTCTGCGATTCCGTTTTCGCCCGCTCCTGATCGGACCAAAAATCCGGCGCCGACGTTTCCGTTTCCAGCGCGGCGATCTGCTCCTTTACCGCGTCCAACGCCAAGATCCGCCAGGCTTCATCCAGCTTGGCGCGCAAGGCGTCGATCTTCTCCAAGAGTTCGTCGAGCATGAGGTGGAATGTAGATCAAAACCGCGTTTTTGTCATTACAAACACCCGCCGAAGCGGGTGTTGTTGGTGATTAGAGATTGATCTGTTTGCGGTACGCACCGAGGACCGGAATCTCCCAGAACTCTCCCATGAGACACTTGATCAGGGCGACGAGCGCGACGATCAAGAATAAAATACCGATGAACGGGGCCAAGAGCCAACCGATAATCGGGACCATGGCGATCACGCTGCCGATGATTTCGGCGATCAGGAGAACCAAGCCCTGCTTGGCGTGTTCCTGCGTGTACTTGGAGTCCTTCTTGGCAAGCAACGGAATAAGAACGAGGATGCCGAGATACGAGAGGGCCGCGATAACTTTGTTGTCATCGATGTCCTTTTTGTCGAAATGCGGCATATCGGACATTGGCTTGGCTTCGTGCGAAGGCGCTCCCGGGTTAGGGGTTCCGCCCATGTTGGGTTGGTGTTCCATACGGCAGACATGCTACCAATTTTTAGATTAGGTTACAAGATGACCAACGAAAGAGTGGCTCAAATGAGCCACTTTTAACTACTCCCTCAAAGCCTCCCACTCTCGTTTGGATACATACTTGGTTTGAAGAAAACTTGGTCCAAAGAAATACTCCCCTGATGAAAAGCCGAACTGGCCAGATTCATCGTCGAACTCACATGACCATTGCCTTATATCGACGATTGCACATTTTGTGTATTTTATTGTTTCTCCGGAGGAATCATCTGATGTCCATTCCAGTACGGAATGATTGTCTTTATCGATTTTATATATACGTCTATTTTCAGCTACCCAGGTTTTGCATGCACCGGTTGCTTCATCGGCGTCCCCACACCACAACGGATAAACGGTTATATCATTATTCGCGATGCAACCTCCTGCAATAAGTGCGAGAGCTATAATAGGAAAAAGGAGGCGCTTCATATCACGACTGTTTTTGATCTTTATGCAGATCCTCTTCAGGGATAAATTCAACTTTTTTATTCTTGAAGTCTATAACCGCGACATAAGGAGCGAACAGCTCTAAACCGGCGATCGCCTCACTCGCGCTAGGATTTTCAATCATACCTGCATCTACTTCAGCTGTTTTTCCATCCACGGTTACCATGACCTTGAAATAGTAGACAACTCCTTTATGCCCATTTGCGAACTCAGCCTGACCTACGCTGGATAATTTTGCACCAATATTTATTAAATCTAGAACCGGAAGAGAGAGGCTCCCCGAGTGGCCCGTATCAAGCAAAGCAGGAATGGTTTTTTTAATTCCATCATTCGTACCGCTTATCTCAATGACTACTTTTGGATTTCCGTCATTGGCATCAAAATACGCGTGCATATTTTAATCCAATTGAACTCGAGGACGGATGGTTCCGAGCTACCTTTTCTAAGCTTCCGATCTTTCTAACGAAAAGAATTTTGTCAGGGAACTTTTGTCTCGCCTCTTTCACAGCTGCGTCTCTAGTGTCTCCAAAAAAATATTCTTTGGAATCCACTTCAATAGCAACGTGCTTGCCCAATTGGGAGGCCTCAATCTCAAGATCTCTCTGAAGCTGATCATAGATTTCGTTGCCTCTAATGATCACTTCCTCTGTGCTTTTTCGTGGCTCGATTTGGGACATAGATCAAATATATTCACTAGCTCTAGTATAACACGCTCCCCAAAAACCAAAAGAATATGACTATTGTATAAATGACTACCAACTCAAGCCCAGACAGTCAAGCGAAAACAGGCCGGAGCCTGTTCTTGCCTGAGTCCTTAGTGAAGCCGCTTGCATTCCTTGCAGAGACGCTTTGCACCGGTTCCCTTTGCTAAATTCTCTCGCTCAATATTGTTACCCGTATTGCAGTCTTTATTATCATGGTACACATTTGACTCCTTTGAATTCCAGGTTTTTTTCTTTGACATAGTCCCAGTTAAACTATTATTGGATTAGAACCCCATTCCCCCTCCCATACCCCCCATGCCACCGCCGTGGTCATGTGCCGCTTCTTCCTTCTTGGGCCTTTCCGAGATCACGCATTCCGTGGTGAGGAAGAGCGCGGCGACGGACGTGGCGTTTTGGAGCGCCGAGCGCGTCACCTTGGCCGGGTCGATGATGCCGGCGACGATCATGTCCTCGTAGCGGTCGGCTTCGGCGTTGTAGCCCATGGCGCCGGACAGCTTTTTCACTTCCTCGACGACGACCGCGCCGTCCTTGCCCGCGTTTTGCGCGATGATGCGCAAAGGCTCTTCCATCGCGCGACGCAGGATGCGCACGCCGACCGCCTCTTCGCCTTCGAGGTTGAGCGATTCGAGCACCTTCATCGCGCGCAAAAGCGCGACGCCGCCGCCCGGAACGATTCCCTCCTCCACCGCGGCCTTGGTCGCGGCAATCGCGTCCTCGATGCGATGTTTCTTTTCTTTCATCTCGACTTCCGTCGCGGCGCCGACCTTGATCACGCCGATCCCTCCGGCGAGCTTGGCCAAACGTTCCTCGATCTTTTCCTTGTCGTAAGACGAATCGACTTGCTCCATCTGCTTCTTGAGAGCGCCGGCACGCGCCTCGATGGCGGCCTTGTCGCCTTTGCCGTCCACAAATGTCGTGTGATCCTTGGTCGAGACGACTTTGCGCGCGGAACCGAGATCTTCCAGCTCGATGGAATCGAGTTTGCGGCCGATGTCCTCGGAGATAAACGTCGCGCCGGTCACGATGGCGATATCCTGAAGCATCTCCTTACGGCGGTCACCGAATCCCGGCGCTTTGATCGCGAGGGCGTTGAAAATGCCACGGAGACGGTTCACGACGAGGGTCGCGAGCGCCTCGCCTTCGACGTCATCGGCGACGATCACGAGCTCCTTGCGTCCGGCCTTGAGCAGCTTCTCGAGCAACGGCAACAAGTCCTGCACGGACGAGATTTTCTTGTCGGTCACGAGAATCGGCGCTTCGGAATAATCCGCCTCCATGCGATCTTGGTTCGTGATCATGTAGGCCGAGGCGTAGCCCTTGTCGATGCGCATACCCTTCACCACTTCCTGTTCGATGCCGAGCGACTGACCTTCCTCGACCGTGATCACGCCTTCTTTCCCCATCTCCTTCACCATGGCGGCGATGGTCGCGCCGATTTCCTTGTCGTTGGCGGAAATCGAAGCGACGTTCTCGATCATGTCGCCGGTTACCGGTTGGGATACCTTCTCCTTCAGCTCTTTCACGACGGCTTCAAGCGCTTTTTCCATGCCGCGCTTTACCGCAAGCGGCGAGGCGCCGGCCGTGATGTTCTTGATCCCCTCGGCGATAATCGCCTGTGCGAGCACCGTGGCGGTCGTGGTGCCGTCGCCCGCGACGTCGTTGGTCTTGGACGCGACCTCTTTTACGAGTTCCGCGCCGATGTTCTCCATCTTGTCCTCGAGCTCGACTTCTCTTGCGACGGTCACGCCGTCTTTCGTAATGGTCGGCGATCCGTAACCGGATTCGATCACGACGTTGCGACCCTTGGGGCCGAGCGTGACTTTGACGGCATTCGCCAACTTGTCCACGCCGCGCTTAAGCGCCTGGCGTGCTTCTTCGTTGAATATGATTACTTTTGACATAAGGATAGTCGGTTTGTTATTCAATCACGGCGATAATGTCCGATTCGGACAGGACGAGATATTCCTTGTCGTCGATTTTTACTTCATCGGGCGAGTATTTCTTGAACACGACTTTGTCGCCGACTTTAACCGAGACGGGAATGACCTTGCCGGAGTCGTCGACGCGACCGGGGCCGACGGCGATAACGGTGCCCTGCTCGGGTCGTTCCTTGCTTGCGGTGTCCGGCAACACGAGGCCGGAAGCGGTCGTTTCATCTTTGGAGGACGAAGTCACGAGGACTTTATCGAAAAGGGGGCGTAGGTTCATAGGAAATGATTTGGTTAGCAGTCTAATGGCTTGTTTGCTAATCGTGGGGGCTAGTGTGCGTAAGTTGAGGGAAAGCGTCAAGGGTGAGAAAAAAGCCCTGTGGTCAGGGCTGAAGGGATTTGCCGGAGTGGATGGGGCTGTCGAAGTAGATCAGGTACGGCTTGTCCCGATCCACCCCCTTCCGATCCTTGCATTCTAACATGGCCTTGTCCGCCTCCTTAAGGAGGATCCGAAGGTCCGGGATGACGCCGGCGGAACGGAATGACCCGCCGAACGAAACATCTATATGAAACCGATGCCAGACTCCGGTGCGGATATTGGCCGCTTCGGAATCAAACGGCATCGCCTTCGCGAACTCGTCGACGATCTTCTCGAACGATGTCGCGGCGAGATCGGTGAACAGTGCGTAGAACTCGTCACCGCCAAAGCGCCCGAGGATGCCGCCATGTTTCTCGGCGAGGATACGTCCACGACTCGCAAGCTGTTGGATAAGCTCGTCGCCATGGTCGTGGCCATAGGTATCGTTGAGCTGCTTGAAGTCGTCGGGATCAAGAAAGAGGAACCCCACGCTCCCCCGCCGACGACGCTGCTCTGCGATACGCTGGCGCGCATCCCGCGAGAAGGCGGGCTTGTTCATGACCCCGGTCATGTGATCCGTGTAGGCCATGAGCTTGTAGCGCTCGACGTCCTCCTTCAGCCCGTCGAACGCGGACGTGAGCTGCTCGTTCAGTACGCGCAGGCTCTCGAGCTCGCGCTCGCAGATCGTGGGATCCTGGAAGATCCCGACCGCGCGCACGATCGTCTGCAGTCCCGGCACCCTGATGGGCGTGACCGTGAGGATGCGCAGCTCTCGCCGGCCGTCCGGGCGCTGCACGTACACCGCCTCCTGGCGGATCATCTCGCGCGCCGCGATCCGGTGGCCCATGGACTCCCCGATCGGGTGACCGTCCGCGTCGTAGAGAAACTCGAGCGCCTTGTGGCGCGTCAGCTCGTCGCATGTAAGCCCGAGGAGCTGTTGGGCGTGGACGTTTGCGAACGCGATCGTCCCGTCGTGGAGCGTGGAGACGACCGGATACGGCAGCGTCTCGAAGATCCACGTCGTGAGCTCGGCCTGACTCTCGTAGAAGCGCATGAGCGCGTTCCGGTAGTCCTCCTCCGTGTCGTGGGCCGATCGGTCGGGAGGCGCATGCGGATATCGCTTGCGAATGATCTCATCTTCTTTGTTCAAGGGACGCCTCCGTGAAAATGCGTATCTTGTTCTTAGATTATTATTCCTCTCTTGTCAATGGCAGAAAGGCGAACAACATGGCGAGGGCTTGTCCGGCCCACAGCGACCAAAGGTAATGATCGAACAAGACAAGCGGCGCGATCGTGGCGAGTAAAAGAAAGCCAAACCGGCCCGAGTATCGGAGCCAGCGCGCGAGAAGCAGCGCCGCGCCTAAAACGCCGATCAGGCCGGTTTCAAGCAAGATGAGCAGGAAGACGAGATGCGGCGGGATCATGCCCGATCCCGCCTTGTCCAGAGCGTAGATGGCGGTGTTCTGGCCCTGTCCGAGCCACCACTCTTCGCCGACCAGTCTCCACGACGCGGCGAGCGATGCCATGCGCTCGTCCGCGGATTTCACTTCCAGGCGTGCATCCGACTGCGCGCGAACCGAGACGACATCGCGCGTCACGAGCAGGCTCCCGACCGCCGTCACGGCGATCACGAGCGGGATCAGGAACGCGCGACGACGCTCCTCGCGCGTCCACGTTTTTTGCCAAACGAACGCAAGCGCGGCGATGACGCCGACGGCGGCCGCGATCCACGCGGCGCGGGAAAACGAGAGGATGAGCGCGACGACAAAGAGCGCTCCGACGGCGGCCAAACCGTTTCGCCGCGCCCGATCCGTGACACGCACCGCGAGGAGCGTCACACCCATGAGACCGAGCGCCAGCCAGCCGCCGAGAATATTCGGATGCGGGAATCCGCCGTACGCGCGCAACACGCGACGCCCGTCGACCTCGATGACGGACACGCCGAGGTCGGCCGGGTTCTGCGATGCCATGCCGAGCCATTTCGAGCCGCTCACAAACTGCGTGACGTATTGCCAAACCGCCAGCAGGGCATGCGGAAGGATGGCCACGACCGACCACGTCAGTAGCTCGCGTCGGCCGACGTGAAGCTGCCGCAATGACCAAGCGAAAAATGCGAACAGGCCTACTTGGGTCAGCCATTGCCATGAGGCTTGCGGGTAGATCGAGACGAAGGCGGGCAGTCCGAGCAGTAGCATGCCGATCACCACCGCCCAATCGGAAACGGAAAGCGCCTTATCCTCCAAATCCTCCTTGAACTGATGACATGCGAAAAAAATCATGAGCATGATCGGCATCCATGAAAGATAGATCGACAACCTCCCCTGTTCCCACGGAAGTCCGCCGACCATCGACCCTTCTTGAAACCACCGGATTTGCCACGGCAAAAGGACGAGGGCGATGCGCCACGACCAGTCACGAATCCAGTCCATATTGTTTGCAGATTTCACGATAACGGTCACGAAACGCCGTGCGCCCGTCTTCCGCATGGAATTTGAGCACATGCGGCGTGATCACGACGCGTGTGCCCGTATTGCGGATCTTCTTCAATATCGGCGAGAACGTACGCTCCTGGAGCCGACGGACGATCGGATCAAGAAATGCCAAGCGCGGAAATCGGAGAAGCGGTTTTTTGACGCGAAGATCGGGACTCGGGATCCAGACGCGCGCGTGCGGATGCCGCGACCGGATGGCGACGTTCGTTTCCCAAAGATCGACCGAGACGCCGTCGTCGTAAAGCGGCAGAAGCGACAAAAACCAGAAACGAAAATATGGATCGTCGCCGTCCAGCATGAGAGGCGCGAGATCGAGCGCGGAATCATCCACCCAAAACGAAAGGCAGACGGCGTCCCGGTCGCTTTCGCGGATGCCGGGACGCGATCCCGTGAGCGCATACCACGTCGTCGCGAGGGCGCGAGCGAGGGCGAGCGATCCGCGTTTCGTGATCACGAAGAAATCGAGATCGCCCTCGTCGCGCGCGTTGGCAAGCGCGGTCGTATTGCAAAGCGCGACAAAACATACGCCGGGCAGACGCGACAGGAGACGCGCCACACGACGCGCCTTGCGGATTTTGCGCGGAAAAAACGCTTCGCGACGCTCTTGCTCCGCGATCAGCTCTTCGCGACCCTCGAAGGCGACGCGGCCGCGCACGATGCGTGCCGGCGAAACGATAGGGCCGCGAACGGACGAAAGGGAAAGCTCGGCATCCGTGGGCGGATACCCGATCGCATCGTAGAACGCGATCGCTTGATGTCTCGCGGCGCCGGCTTCCATACTTATCCTTCCATCATGCTTGCCGACGATGCGGCTTGCGTGGCTCGTGCCAGCGCGCGCGATTCTGCCGGCAACGCGCTATCCACGACGACCAGACGCTCGTTCGTCCATTCGACGACTTGGTCCCAGGCGATCATGAGTTCATCGCCGAGCAAACCGGCCACCAGATTTCCGGATTTTACGTGAAACGTCTTGACGCGACCGGTTTCCGAATCCACATCCAAACTGCCCAGTTTTCCGAGCGTCTGGCCGGCGCGCGTCTCGACCGGAATGCCGAGAATCGCCTTGGAGTTGAGGATCATAGGCATAGCCTAACCTAAGCACGAGCGGAGAGCCACTTCAGCGCAAATATCCGATGATCACGAATCCCCCGATGAGCAGGATCGTGAACAGAACGGTGAACAGCTCGAAATACTTTTCGATCAACGGACGCGCTTTCGGTCCCAAATATCGCATGACGGCGGCGACGGCGAAGAAACGCGCACCACGCCCCAAAATCGATGCCAAGACGAAGTACAGGAAATTGACGTGAAATAATCCGGCGGAAATCGTGATCAGCTTGAACGGGATCGGCGTGAACGCGGCGACAAAGACGGCGAGAAAGGCGTTCGCATCGTACTTGGCGCGAATCACATCGATCAACGGTTCAAGGTGATAAAACGCGATGATCGGCTGGCCGATCGTCTCAAAGAGCGCAAAGCCGATGAAATAGCCGAAGATGCCGCCGATGATCGAAAACAGCGTCGTCGTGACGGCGTAGCGGAACGTTTTTTCACGATTGGAAAACCCCATCGCGATCAGAAGTACATCCGGCGGGATGGGAAAGAAGGAGCTTTCGGCGAACGCCAAGCCGGCCAGATACGATTCCGCATTGGGAAGGGCGGCTTTGGCCACGGTCCAGTCATACAAACGTCGGAGCGGCGCGAACGCTTTGCGAAGAAATTCCATGTGATTACGATTCGACGACGCTTCCGCCGAAGGCTTTGAGAATATTCGATACGATGTCCTGCGAACGGGTCTCGGCGCGAGCCGCGTCCTCGCCCACGATCCCCTCGAGCGCGAGCCGCTCTCCCAGAACCTTTTCCATCGACTGCTCGACGATCAGGCGATTTTTTGGATCGCCGATGATCTTATCAAGATGGAACGCGTATTGAAACCGCAGCACGACTGTGTTGCCGCGTATATCTTCCGGTCGACTGATCTTGAGGATAAACGGCAGCGAGCGATTTTGCTCGTCCACGGCGCGAATGACGGCCGGCCATTTCATGCGAACGGTGTTGAGGTTGATCGAGACTTTTGTTTTTTCCTGCGCTTTTGGGGGCGGGCTCGCATCATCTCTTGCTTTCTCCTCCTCCGAAAGGAGGAGATCTTTCCGAACATCCCCTCCTCCCGGAGGAGGGGTGGCCACGGACGTGGCCGGGGTGGTGTGGGTTGCACGCGCATGCCGCAACAACCCGTTTGCCGCGATCGTACCCGCGAGCTGAAGCGCGAAAAGCGCGTCGATCCCGGATTTCGCGTCTTTGCGCCGCTCGAACAGCAGAAGCGCGAGGTCGTTCAACTCGCCCGGCGCAAACGGTTGCGATTTGGACGCGTCACCCGAGTCGATGAGCATGCGTCGAATCTCGGCGACGAGATCGTCGAAGAACGGGATGAGCGGGATGCCGTCGTCGGAGAGACGCTGCGCCTCGCGCAAGGACGCCGCATGGTCGCGCGTGGCCCAAAGCGCGATCAGACCCTTCGCAAGCTCGCCATATCCCTGCGGGATGACGAGGGACGCCGTTTCGAGCGTCATCTCGTCTCCCCCGAGCGACGATAGCTGGCCGAGCAACGTTTCCGCGTCGCGCACGCAGCCGTCGGAACGCGAAACGATGAGACGGACGACGTCATCGTCGACCTTCATCCCTTCCGCCTCGGCGATGTAACGCATGCGAGCCGAAAGCGCCTCGTCGGGAATGCGCTTGAACTCAAACCGCTGGCAACGCGAGACGATCGTAGCCGGAATCTTGTGCCACTCGGTGGTCGCAAAGATGAAAAACGCATACGGCGGCGGTTCTTCAAGCGTCTTGAGGAGCGCGTTCCACGCCGAGGGAGAGAGCATGTGCGCCTCGTCAAGCACGTACACCTTGCGTCCCCGTCTGCCCTGCCCGACCGGCAGGCGGGCGGTAGGCAGACTGCCGCCGAACGGAGCGAATCGGACATGCTCGATCAGCTCGCGCATGTCGTCCACGCCGTTATGCGTGGCGGCGTCCTGCTCGATCAAGTCGAGCTGCCTTCCAGCGTTTGCCGCGACGCAAGCTTGACACGCGTTGCACGGCTCGCCGTCTTTCAAATATTCACAATTCAACGCCTTGGCGAAAATACGCGCCGTGGTCGTTTTTCCCACGCCGCGCGGACCGCAAAACAAAAACGCATGCCCGAGCGTCCCGCTCGCAACCTCCTTGCGCAGGGTCTCGGTCACATGCGCCTGGCCGGTCACGTCGGCGAATGTTTTCGGTCGGTGGATCTGTGACAGGGAGGGCATAGACCAGAGAACAGTAAACAAAGAACAGAGAGCAGTAAACAGATGGCCTAAAACAAAAGACAGCCCCTTAATCAGGACTGCTCTTTGTTTACCGCTCTTTGCTCTTTGAACTATCCTCCCCACTCGTCTTCCGCGCGCTTGATGACGTTTTCCAAGGCTCCCCAGCGCGACGGAGCGTCTTTGGGAACCAGCACGACGGCATCGTCACCGATACCGCCATGATGGAACGAGACGGCGGCGGCCAATACGCGGTACGCATGACCTTCGCATACGACTTTCCAGTCCGATGACACTTCATCCTGCACCAGCGTACCCATCATCCGGTTGCGTTCAATCGGTCCCTTTTGTTTGAAAATGAATTTTCCGCTGTCGCTCACGTTTAACCGCAGTAAGTCTCCTTCGACGAGCTTGGATTTCGACGCGTAATTCGGCGGCACGAGATATTTGCGTCCGTCTTCGCCGATCATGTGCTCGCCGTCGAAGACGCCGTCGATGACGCGGTCGGAAAAACCCGTCGTCCCTTCTTCCGATGAAGCGCGATGGGCGAGATACCGCTCCGCATTATCCGACTCCGCGCGACCCGACAGAACGTGTTCAAGATTTTCCAGTTGTTCCTTCATGCTTGCAATGACGCGCATCGCCAACGCCAACTTCGTGTCGTGTCCGCTCATGGGCACGACCTCCTCCTCTTGCACGTCTTCGGTTGATTCAATTTCTTCGTCCCGCTCTTTCATATTTTTGTTTTTGTTTTTTATTGTTCGGGCGTATGACCATACGCCCTACCGGACATTCCCATGATACCACATCACAGCAACGGTTCGTCCTCGCCGCCCAGCGCGGCTTCACGACGCTCCATGATCTCGGCCTCGACCAGCGCGCGCTTGCGTCCGTATTTGTAACGCGAGAGCTCCTTGATCATGTTCGAAAGTTCTTTCGTCGGCGGACGACGCGCGCGAGTCGGCTGGAAGTTGAACGGTTTTGAGGCTTGATTGTCGATGAGAAGCTTGGCGTTGAACGTGAACGCCTCGACGTTGACCAGATCGTATTCCGTAAACGTCGGCGCGAATTCCTTGGCAAGGAACTCCGCGTCCTCGATGCCGACGCGATTCACAAACAGCGAACCGACGTTGCCGAAAATCGCGTCGCGGATTTTTTCCTCGGTCGGCGATCCTTCGAGCTGGCCGATAAACTGGTGCGCGATAATGAGATCGAGACCGTACTTGCGCGCTTCGGACAAAATCGCGCTGATGGAATCCGTGAGGAAGTTCTGGAACTCGTCGATATACAGATAGAAATCTTTTCGTTGCGACGGATCCAGGTCGGTGCGGCCAAGCGCGGACAGGAGAATCTTACCGACCAACACCATGCCGATGAGGTACGCGTTCAAGTCGCCGATTTTTCCCTTCGACAACTTGAGCAACAGAATCTTTTGTCCGTCCATAATATCGCGCATGTTGAACGCGCTCTTTTGCTGACCGATAATCGGCCGCATGTAATCGTTATAGATGAACGGCGTGAGTTTGGACGTAATATACGGCACCATGTTTGCAAGCGACGCCTCTCCGCCGGCTTTCAACGCCTCCTTTTGCCAGAAATCCTTTACGTCCTGCGATTTGCATTTGGACAATTTCAGGTTGCGATAGTCATCATCGGACAATACGCGCGGGATTTCCATCAACGTCGATCCGGATTCGATGTCTTCCATCAACAACAAGATGGCGTTGCGCATGTACAACTCAAACATCGGACCGCCGGTGGATTTGAGATCGTAGAGCTTGTCGAAGATCTTTAGCATCTCGTTGATCACGAACGTCTTTTGCTCGGGACGCGCCGGATCGAATTCGAGCATGTTCAACCCCATCGGACGGTCGTAGTCGGCCGGATCGAAGAAGATTACGTCGTCCGCGCGATGCTTGGGGACGAATTCGAGCGCGTCGTCGGCAAAGTCGCCGTGCGGATCGATCACGCACACGCCGTGCCCCTCCTCAATGTCCTGTTGCACCATCGCCTTCATCATCTCGGTTTTACCGGAACCGGACTTGCCGATGATGTACATGTGACGGCGGCGATCTTCCTGCTTGATGCGTACGTCGTAGAGCCGTCCGCGATATTCGGAATGACCGAGCAGCAACCCCTCGGCCGGCAAATTGGACGGCGGAAGGGCGCGACGGGACAGAAGCCAGTTGATCTTGGGCGTTTCCGTCGTCGGAAGCGGAAAATGGAACAGCGTCGCCATCTCCTCGCTGTTCAGGACGATGCGTACGCGTTCATCGAAGGTGCGAAAAATGAACGGCCGCACGATGGCCGACTGGAACCGTGGCGTCACTTGCTGGAATCCGTTGCCGTATTCGTAAATGTTGAACTGGCCGTAGGCGTTCAGCACGTCGTTCAGATAGCGTTGCGCGGCATCCGGCGAACCGGCGGACACCACGACGCGGATGTTCACGTCGAGTCCGGCTCTGGAAGCTTTTTCTTCCAATCCTTTTACCATCTCTTCTTCCAGCGGCGAAAGACGATAGGCATCTTCCGGTTTTTTGTCTTTCGACGATGAAGACGTCTTTGCCGCGTCCTTCAATCCTTTGCCCACGTCGAAAAGCAAGTTTTTCCCGCCGGTCGCCTGCGCCAGCTTTTTGCCTTGCTGCATCGCGCGCGCGATACGGAGCCCCTCCGTGCGCCACGTCTTTGGCGCGCTGCGACAGACGTATTGGATCGCGACGCCGTCCTTGCCGTCGACTTTCGACAGCGCGTTCGTGAGGGCGTTCATCGAATCGGAGTCGAGCTTGCGATACGTTTTGATCGGAAAATAGCTCGGCCGACGCAGCGCGAGATGACTGCCGAGAATCACGCCGGTCGGCGAGAATAAATTATAGTCGGGGACTTCGTCGATTTGCGCGTCCGGGTATTGCGCATGGATCTGCTCCTCGACGAAGGCGTGCATCGCGGCCGGAACGGTGACGTAAAACGATATCTTGTCGCCATGCGCCACGATCTCGAACGTGAACAGGTCGCTGCGTCCGAAAAGCCACGCTTTGAATCCCTTTTGCGCCTTCAGGCCGCCGATGGTCGCAAATACGGTTTCCATCGCGCCGATCAATTCCTGAATCTGTTGTTGCGACTTGTCCTGTTGTGCCTCTGCCGCCGTGAGCACCTTTGGAACGCGGACCATCAGCACCTTTAAATCGAAACTCGTTCGCGCCGCCGTCCCTTTTTGCAGGTTCCGGCGGAGCAGGAGCAACGCGACCATGACCGCAAACGCCAGGCCGATCAGCACGTACAAGGCGATAAGGATCGGATGCGATAACATCGAAACAATATTCAATGCAGGCGCCGACTCGATTGGCTCGGCGAGGTTAAACTGGAACACGGAAAGAATCGGCAACATGAAATCAGGCTTTAGGAATCTGGCTCGAGCGTTCCTGGCGATGCGCTTCGACGAGATCGACGATGCGGTCGGTTTTGATCTTCGCTTCCTGCTCGACGAAGTAACGATTGACGCCGGGGATGCTGAGTAACCAGTCGCGAATCAATTCCACCACGCGCTTCACCTGTACGTTCATCGAACGCACCATGCCGGAGATTTGGCCCGTGACCTCTCCGCCTTTCTTGATGAATTTTTCACGCGCCTCGTCCGGCATGTCGGGAACGTATTCGCCGAGACCGTCTTCGAGAATCTTTTCGACTTCGAGCATGATCCGGTCTTTTTCGACGGGCGGCGCGGTTTCCTGCGTCGGCGCGGCGGTTTGCCCCGCCGACGGCGAGGCGACGGTACTCGTCGGCGCGGCTTCCTGCGCGGTTTCGAGAAAGTCGTCTTTTTCCGCTTCCTGCGCCGCGGCCTCCATTTCCTTTAACGCCTTGCGCTCCGCCAACGCGACTTCATCCACCTCGGCCGACTCTTGCGGAGTCTCCGTCTCCGGCGTTTCCGGCGCCGCGGGTTGCGGCGCCTGTTCCGGTTGGGGGGCGCCTAAAAAACCGCCGTCTGACATACGGCTATGATAGCACAAAGAACAGTAAACAAAGAGCAGATCTTTTCGTAACTGCTCTCTGCTCTTTGCTCTTTGTTTACTCTGAATGTAGTTCGTACCCCTCCTTCGCGTCTTCCACGATCCAGCCCTTTGCCGTGATGGCTTCGCGCAGCTCGTCCGACTTTTTCCAATCCTTATTCTGTCTGGCGTTCTGACGCTCTTCGGCCATGTCACGGATCTCGTCCGGAATCGCGATCGATTGTCCGACGGCCTCCTCCAGCCCGAGGCGAAGTACGCGATCCATCTGCGCAAGCATGGCGCCTTTTTCTTCCTCGCTAGAACCGGATTTCAACATATCCCAAACAGCCGCGAGCGCTTTAGGCGTGTTCAAATCATCTTCCAACGCCTCGACAAACGCGGACGGCATTTTTTTTCCTTTCCCGATCGACAATCGACGCGCTTCCGTATGCAATTTGCGCAACGCGTTTTGCGCCCCCTCTAACCCTTCCCACGTGAAATTCAATTTCGAACGATAATGCGTGCCGAGGCAGTAGTAACGGAAGGCGAGCGGGTCGAATCCTTTGGCGATGAGATCATCGAGCGTGTACGCATTCCCTTCCGACTTGCCCATGCGCTTGCCGTCGACCAGCAAAAACTCACCGTGCAACCAATAATTCGCGAGCGGCTTTCCGAAAGCGGCTTCGGATTGCGCGATCTCGTTTTCGTGATGGACGGGAACGAGGTCAACGCCACCGCAGTGGATATCGAACGGCTGGCCGAGCAGTTCTTCGGACATCGCGGAACATTCGGCATGCCAGCCGGGGAATCCGACGCCCCACGGCGACTCCCATTCCATCTGCCTTTTACTCCCTGAGCTTGTCGAAGGGCTCAACTTCCAAAGCGCGAAATCCGCCGGATGATATTTCTCCTCGTTCACCTCCACGCGCGCACCAGCCTCTTTCTCTTCAAGCTTTTGTCCGGACAACTTTCCATACTCCTTGAATTTCGACGTATCGAAATAGATTCCATCGCTCGTGCGGTACGTGAATCCCTTTTTCTCCAGTTTTTTGACGAGATTGATCTGTTCCTTGATGTAGTCCGTCGCATGCGGTCGGTCTTTGCCCGACGGGACCGTGACGTTCAGCCGTTCGAGATCATGCACAAAACGGTCTTCGTACAACTTGGCGATGTCCCACGCGCTTTTCCCCTCTTTCGCCGCCGTCATCTCCACCTTGTCCTCGCCCATATCGCCGTCACCGACGAGATGACCGACATCCGTCACGTTCATGACATGGTGAACCTTGTTTCCAAACAATGCCAACGTGCGATGTAAAACATCCTCGAAAATATAGGTGCGCAAATTCCCGATCGTGGCCGGATTATAGACGGTCGGTCCACAGGCATACATGCCGACCTTTCCTTTTTTGATCGATTTGAACTCTTTAAGCGAGCGGGTCGCCGTATTCCAAAGCTTCAGCATAATGTCAGATGTTAGATGTCAGATGCCGGAAGGGCAAGAGTCTCGACAACCTTTAACCTCTGGCTTCTGACTTCAATCCCAACCTCTGGCATCTGACTTCTCACATCTTACATCGGATCTACCCCAGCCACGCACGCAATCGAGGAAACCGCTTGCACACCGGCAGGCCGGCGCACCACGTTTCAAGTCCCCATACGCGTCCGGCATGAAACGCACCCAAGACGAGCAGCGCGAAGACATAAATGATATGCTCGTCCACGATAAAGGCGTTCTTGTTTGGGTACGGGAAGGCGAGCGCGAAGTAATACAACAGCATAAGCGCGGCGCCGAGCGATGTGCTCAGTCGGATGAAAACGCCGAGCAGCAGCGAGATACCAAGCAACGTGAGTCCCCACTCGTTCATAAAGTTCACGGTCGGCAACACGGCCGGATGGAGCATCGCTCCGTAGAGCCACGCAAGGGATTTTGCGCCGCTCAGATATCCCGCCGCGGACCATTCCGAATTCAGCACCTTGGTGATGCCTGCATAGAAAAAGAACCAACCCATGGAAATACGGAGAAGCACAATGGCGATTTTTTGATGTGTGGACATAGGATTATCGGATGAGGATTTCTTTGACCGATTGGCGAAAGTGTGATTTCACGCCCTCGAGATCGGCCGCCGTGACGGCCGGGTACGAGGCGAGCTTCGGATCAAGTGTAACATCCGGGCGGAATCCTTGCAGGACATACCGCTTTGCTCCGTCGATCAGTTGCGCGATGGCGAGAAACTCGTCGCGGCCGTGGTGGCCGGGACAGACGGTCGTGCGGAACTCGTACTCCGGCGCGAGCGTCTTCACGAGCTCGATACTACGCTTGATCGCGTCGGGACGCACGGCGACGCCGACGAGCTCGGGATAGCGCTCAAGCGACGTCTTCACGTCCATCGCGACGTAATCCGCGAGCTCTTCACGCAGGATCGGCTCGAGCATCTCGGGCAAACTGCCGTTCGTGTCGAGTTTTACGAGAAATCCGAGGGCGCGGACCTTGCGCATGAACGCGGGAAGTTCGCGATGAAGCGTCGGCTCGCCGCCCGTCACGACCACGCCCTCAAACTTGCCGCGACGCGCCTCGAGAAACGCGAGAACGTCTTCTTCGGGAATGAAGCTCGACTCGATCTTCTTCAATCGTTCAGGAAGGACGAATTCCGGATTATGACAATAACCGCAACGAAAATTGCATCCGGGCGTGAACACGATGCACGCGGTCTTCCCCGGATAATCGAGGAGCGTAAGCTTTTGGATGCCGCTGAACCTCATGCGCGGGGCGCCCCGAACTTGATGCGGAACTCCTGGTTGGCCGCGACGCATTCTTCAAAATGCTTGCGCGAATAGTGCTCGGATCTTTTCCCGGGATTGAAGTAGGACACCGGACGGTGATAGCCCATGACGCGGGTCCAGACTTCACAGCGCGTTCGATCTTTGGAAACGATGGTGTTGTCCATAAATGTGTTGATGGTTGATCCTTGATCCCTGATCCTTGATCCCAAATCTGGGATCACGGATCTGGGATCACGGTTCATAAGGATTAAACGAATGACAGCGCCGACGCGTGGCGCTCCCGCACGACGGGATCGTGCCGTTCGGCCTTGATGCCGAGCTCTTCGTCGCAGCGCGGGCAAAAGTCCCACTCGCCGGCAAGATATCCGTGCTTCGGACAAATCGAGAACGTGGGTGTGACCGTGATGTACGGCAGGCGGTAATTCGAGAGGACGCCGCGCACAAACGATCGGCACGCTTCGGGCGATGAAAGCCGCTCGGACATGTAACAGTGCAACACCGTCCCGCCCGTGTAACGCGTCTGGAGATCGTCCTGCAGGTCCAACGCTTCGAACACGTCGTCGGTGTATCCGACTGGGATTTGCGTCGAATTCGTGTAATACGGCGCCTCGGACGTCCCGGCCTGCAGAATGTCGGGATACCGCTTGCGGTCTTCCTTCGCGAAACGATACGTCGTCCCTTCGGCCGGCGTCGCCTCGAGATTGTAGAGATTCCCCGTCTCTTCCTGATACGTCTTGAGACGCTCGCGCATGAAATCGAGGACGCGGGTCGCAAACTTCATGCCATTCGGCGTCGTGATGTTCTCCGCGTCTTCCGTCAGGTTGCGGATTGCCTCGTTCACGCCGTTGATTCCGATCGTGGAGAAGTGGTTTCGCAACGAGACGAGATATCGCTTGGTGTACGGGAAAAGACCGCAGTCGATCCACGTCTGGATCACTTTGCGCTTGATCTCAAGCGACGTGTTCGCAAGGTCCATGAGTTTGCCGAGTCGCTCGAGGAACGCCTCTTCGGATCCGCGGGCGAGATACCCGAGCCGCGCGGCGTTCACGGTCACGACGCCGATGGACCCCGTCATCTCTGCGGAGCCGAATAATCCGCCGCCGCGCTTGCGCAGCTCGGTGAGATCGAGTTGGAGGCGGCAGCACATGGATCTGACGTCTCCCGGATTCATGTCCGAATTGATGAAGTTCTGGAAATACGGCGTTCCGTACTTGGCCGTCATGGCAAAAAGCGGCAAGTTCTTCGGATCCTCCCAGTCGAAATCTTTCACAATATTGTACGTAGGGATCGGGAACGTAAATGTTCGGCCGTTCCTATCGCCTTCGGTCATCACCTCGATGAATACTTCGTTCAGGATATTCATTTCCTGCTCCAGTTCGCCAAACGTGTAGGCAAACTCCTTGCCGCCGAGCAAAAGTCGCTTCTCGCGAAGATCCTCGGGGCAATTCCAATCAAGCGTGACATTGGTAAACGGCGTCTGCGTCCCCCACCGCGACGGGACATTCAGGTTAAACACGAATGACTGGATGTTTTGTTTCACGTGATTGCGCACGTTTTTTTGCACATAGGCGTCGAGCTCCGCCTCGGACGGGAAGGAGGCACCGGATGAAGCCATTTCCTCACGCAACTCGAGCTCGTATTTCTTCACGAACGGGGCAAGATACGTGTCGAGGCTCGAAAACGCTTGTGCGCCGGCCCACTCGTTTTGCAACGTGCCGAGAAAGTTCACCATTTGCGCCACGGCGGATGAGAGATGCTTGGGCGGACCCGACTCGATTTTTCCCGGTACGCCGTTGAATCCTTCCTCGAGCAAGGCACGTAAACTCCAACCCGCGCAGTAGCCGGAGAACATATCAAGGTCGTGGACGTGTATGTCGGCATTGCGATGCATGTCTCCGATCTCTTTGGGATAGATATGCGAGAGCCAGTAGTTCGCGGTCACCTTACCCGCCGTGTTCAGGATCATGCCGCCAAGCGAATACCCCTGGTTCGAATTCGCTTCGACGCGCCAATCGCTGCGTTCGAGGTATTCGGAAATCGTTTTTTCCACCTCGACGACGACGTTTCGCGTTTCGCGTACCTCGCGTCGTTTCTCGCGATAGAGAATGTACGCCTTTGCCATTTCGGCGTAGCCGAGACGGATCAGGGTTTCCTCTACCTCGTCTTGGACTTGCTCGACGGTGGGAACGCCGCCTTCATACAGCGCTTCGAGCTGCGCACGGACGTCCGAAGCGACCGCGACCGCGACCGCGTCACCCTCCATGCTCACGGCTTTGGCCGCCTTCATGACGGCCGAGCGGATCTTTGCCACGTCGAAATCGACGATGGCGCCGCTTCGTTTTTGGATTTTACATATGGTCATACAGATAGGGGATTTGGAGATTTGAGAGGATTGAGTTTAAGAGCACTTCATAAGACTCTTCACGGTCCCAAACGCCTGAAAACAAAAAAGGTGTCATGTGACACCCTTGCCGACCCTGCCCGTGCTCCGTGCGAGCCTCCGTCTCGCCCGGCTAAGTCGAAGTTTGACCGCGTTTTCGGACGTGTTCCATTGCGTCGCGATTTCCCGAACGGAATATCCGTCGTGATAATAGAGGCGCAAGACTTCGCGATCCCGTTCCTCGAGGGAGCGCATGGCGCGATCGACTTCGTCGCGGGCTTCGAGACGGTCGAGCCACGCGCGTTCCGGAGACGCATCAACGAGCGACGGCGGCTCGTGGCGACGGTATTCACTGACAAGCAGATTATGCGCAATGCGCAAGAGATAGGTCTGATACGACGCGTTGCTCGATCGAAACTCCGAAAGCGCACGGAATGCGCGCTCGAATGTTTCCTGAACGAGATCTTCCGCGCGCTCGTGATCGGACAGGCGGTAACGAAAATAACGACGAAGGACGCCTTGGTACTTTGCGATCATCGCGCCGAACGCTTCACCGTCGCGTTTGGCGAGCGCGACGAGGTCGGCGTCCTCCGTCCGCGCGCGGAACCGGAGGCGCGTGGGCGCGACAAGCGTGCGCGTGAGCCATGCGCTCAATGACGACCGATCATCGATGCGCTCGGCAACCCGCCAACCGAAGACGGTTTCAAGAAAGCGCTGGAAACGGACGGGTTCCGCATCCGGCGACGCGGCACGGAAGAACTCGTCGCGAAACCCGCCCGTGTCCGTTTCCGGCTGAAGCGCGACGTATCCCGTCACGGTTCCGCGCTCGTCGCGCAGCGGCGCGATGCTCAATGCGGTTTCAAGATCATCGCCGCTTTTTCGTCGGTTCATGAGCGATTCCGCATACGGTAAACCCTTGGCGAGCCGCTTCCACATCGCCACGTAAAATGACGGCGGCATACGCCCGCCCCACAACTCTGACGGACGACGCCCGATCATCTCCGGAACATCAAAACCCGTTCGATCGCTTACCCCATCCGACGCATACAAAATCCGCGACTCCGTATCGGTCATAATCACGGATCCGCGGATCTGTTTTGTGAGGTCCATGCTCCCATGAAACCACTTGGACCGGCCAAAGACAACTTATCGTCCGATCCCTTCCATCCGTTCAAAGCGCGTCTGGATCCGTTGGATTTGAATGCGTACTTTGAGCGGAAGCTCCTGCGCGTCTATGGCGCGAATCTCGCGCATCACGTCTTCACGAATTTCGCTCGATGGTCGGCGTTCGTCCAAGCCGGATTCCAGCACTCGCTCGACGCGTTCCAGCAACCGGTCCTCGATCAGCGACCGGCGTTCTTGCATGCGTCGAATCTCTTTCAGCTTGCGCTCGAGATGTTTTCGCCGGATCACGTCTTTGATTTCGACCTTGGATACCACTCGCTCTTCCACACCCTCCACGTATTCACGCAACGGATACAGCGTATGATCCGGCAGCACCTCGTCGGACGAGTAGGCGTATGCGGACGTACCGACGCTGAACATCAGCGCAAAGACGCAGACGGCCGTCGCAAAACGCCATGCCGGCGCCGTACGCACGCCGGTCGCGAAGGCGCCGCGCTCGGCAAGCGTCCGACGTAAACACGTCTCGAACGCCGCGTCCGGTTTGGCGCGTCGGGAGATCTTCCACAATCGATATCGGTTCATCATAGGTTCTGTTTCTTGCTTCTCGCTTCTTGCTTCATGGTTTCCCTCACTTTTTTCAACGCCCGACCGGCCCGGACGCGCAAGGCTCCGGACGACTTGCCGAACGGTTCTTCCAGATCTTCGAACTTCCACCCCTCCAGATACTTCATTCGCACGAGCTTGGATTCTTCCGGCGGAAGCGCGTCGATCGCATCGAGCAGCCGACGCTCGTCGTCACGTAACAAGATGCGTTCGCGGCCGTCCTCCGAGACCGCGCGCGAATCGATCACTTCTTCCAGATCGACTTGCGGCCGCTCTTTCGTCATCACGTTGATGACGTGATTGCGGGCGATCGTGTAAATCCAGGCGCTTTGCCCGCGAGAAGGATCAAACCGATCGTAGGCCTCGTACGCTTTCAAAAAAATATCCTGCACCAGGTCCTCGGCCATCGCCTTTCGGCATCCCACGCGAAAATACACGAACGCGTAGATCCGTTTGACGTTGGCTTGATAAAAAGCCTCGAAGCTCGTCTTTGTCATCAGATCTACCATAAGGTGATACCAAGAAAATGACCAGATGTTACCCGCCGCAAGCTTCGTATGCAGGCGGGCAGGCCCGTTAATCGTCATCGTCAAAGTCGTAATCTTTGCCTCGTCCAACGGCGAAAAGCAGAAAAATCGGGAGAATAAGCCATACGGAACGGCCTTCATTGCCTAGGAATATCTGGCGGAAGGCGGGAGAGAGTTGTGCCGTCACGTCGGCCGGGAGAAGGAATAGCGCCGTGCTGACGGTAAGCCCCACTTGGCAGATACTGAAAAGAAAAGACTCCCACACGGCGCCGCGCGAATAGCCGAGATTTTTTAGCGCCGGACTGCTCCAAAGGATAAAAAACACGGCAAAGAACAGACCCAGAAACCACACGATGCGCATCGAGGCGTTGGCGGAAAGACCGAACGCGCGGTCGAGCATACCGACGGCCGGCGCGTTGGTCACAACCGCGAGCGAGACGTACGTCGAAATGAGAATGACGATGGCGCGGTCACGCCCCGCGTAAATCCCATACGCGACACCGACCAACGCAAACCCCGCAAGGATCAGCAGATCCCACGATGTTCCAAGTGATGAAAGCCATGCAACCGCTTCGGGAGGCATGAATGGATTGTAGCACTTACAGTCCCTGTTCCTTCATTTCTTCCAACGCCTTCTTCTGTTCCCTCGTCAGTTTACGCGGCACATCCGCCTCAAGTCGGACATGATGGTCGCCGCGTCCTCCCCGCGCGAACGGCACGCCCTTTCCTTCCAGCGTAATGACGCTTCCCGTTGGCGTGCCTTCGGAAATCTTGATCGTCTCTTTGCCATCGATGGTTTCGGCTTCGATGTTTCCGCCCAAGGCGAGAATCGAAAATGGCACGCGCTCGACGGACAGCAGCTCGTGGCCGTCGCGCTCGAAGTGTGGATCGTTTTTCACGTGCACGCGCACGAGCAAATCGCCCGGACGACCGGCATTCGTCGGCGTTTCGCCTTGGTCGGCGACTTGCAGCACGGTATCCGCGTCCACGCCGGACGGAATGCGCAGGTTCACGGTCTCCTCGCGCTTTTCGACGCCGTATCCGTGACAGACGCGACATATCTTTTCCGGCTTTTTTCCGCGACCGTTACAATCCGGACACACGGCCACGGATTGGAACGTGCCGAACATGGTGCGTTGCGCTTGTTTGATCTGGCCGCTACCGCCGCACTTCGCGCACTCGACGACTTTGCTTCCCGACTCCGCTCCCTCGCCTTTGCATGCGTGACACACGGTCTGACGATACAGTTTCACGGATTTTTCCACGCCGAAAATCGCCTCGCGGAATGAAAGCTCGACATCCATCTCGATATTTCGTCCGCGTTTCTGACGACCGCCTCCGCCTCGCCCTGAAAAGCCGAACATCTCGCCAAGCACGTCGCCCAAATCGCCAAAATCCTGGCCGTTAAAATTGATGTTTCCAAAGTCAAACCCTTGCGCACCGCCGGGAAACCCGCCAAACCCTCCCGGAGCCGCCCCCCCATTCTCGAACGCGCCGGAACCGAAGCGATCATACGTCACGCGCTTCTGCTTGTCGCTCAAAACCGAATACGCCTCGCTCGCGTCCTTGAACTTCAAAGGATCACCGCCTTTATCGGGGTGATGTTCATGCGCCAAACGACGAAACGCTTTCTTGATTTCGTCGTCTGAAGCCGTCTTCGAAACGCCGAGGATTTGATAATAATCTTTTGCCATGTTAGTCGAACAACTGTTGTAGCGTCTGCGGCGTGACGTCCGACAACGTGCGGACTTGGAGATCCGCGTTGGGTAGGGCATCGAGATAGCGCGGATCGGCGACGCCGACGACCTTGAGTCCCGCGGACTTCGCGCTCGCGACGCCGGACGGCGAATCTTCCACGCCGACGGCCGCGATCGGCTCGACGCCGACGCGTTGCGCGGCCGTGAGGAAGATGTCGGGATGCGGTTTGCCGTTTTTTACGTCCTCGCCGCACGTCACCGCGACGAAGCAGGAGCGACAGCCGAGCGACGCAAGCGCGCGCTCGGCGTACTCGCGTTCGGCCGCGGTCGCCAAACCGATCTTCACGTCCGCTTCCGCAAGCGCGGCAATCAATTCACGCGCACCCGGCTTGGGGACGAAGCCAATCTCGTCGAATGTTTCGCGAAAATACTTCTTTCGTTCTGCGATCAACGCATCATCATCACCCCGAATATCGTAGCGTTCACGAATCAAACGTACGTTCTCGATACCCGGACGACCCATTAATTCTTTTTGGAATGACGCTTCATACGTTTTCCCATGAGCGGCCATCCATCGCGTCTGCGCAATTGTCCAAACCGCCTCCGTATCAACCAGAGTTCCATCGAGATCGAATATAACGGCTTGGAGTTGGGGCATAGCATTACGCTTTCTTGTCGAGATGTTTCAGAACCTTCTTGCAAGCTTCGACGAATTCTTTTTCAGACATGTCATTTTTCATATCATTGATCTTCCACGAGCAGATTTTGAACCTTCCCTCGTCAAGCTCGTGGCAATGATCCACGGAAGGCAGATCATGGATCTTTTTGTCCTTATAGGTGGAGATTGCATTCCAATTAAGCTCCTCGCCCGTGTATTCGTCACGACCTTTAGACCGATCAACTGCTACATGAATCTCCTTTTTATATTTCGCGGTTGAAATATTCTTGTAGCCCCTTTGTTTATCACGCCTGCAGAGGTTGGCCGCCTTTCTGTGGAGCCAACGATTATATCTTTCTTGTCCAATTCCTTCTAAAAAGGACGGGACCGCGTAAAGTGGCTCGCTCATATTTTATTTCCCACCCTCATACCGCATTTTCTCCCACTCCCCGAGCGTCTTCTGGATCACCTCGACGAGCTCTTTCGCGGTGAAGTGGTTCAGAAAGATCCGCGAGACAAGCTGCCCCTGCTGCTGATCGCCCGCACGGCCCTGCGCGATGAAGTCGATAATGACATCACGCTCTTGAGACGTGACCGCCACGATATTCGCGTAGCGACCTTGCAACTCTTCCGGTCGCGCGTTCACTTGGATCGAGGGCTTTGGGTTCGGATTGGATTCGGGCATAGGGCAGGTGTTAGCTTTTAGGTTTTAGCTTCGGAACCCTCTTCATCCTTATTGCTTTTTGCTTCATCCTTGTTGCTTTGATTCACTCCCTCTTCCTTTTTCCCATTTCCTTCTTCCTGTCCAGAAACTTCCGCCTCCGGGCGCGTCTGATAGAGCGCGGCACCGACGGTTTGCGCGACCGTGGCGAGCTCGTCCGCCGCTTTCTTGATCGCTTCGAGATCCTCGCCGTCTTTGATCGCCTTCAACGCGGCGAGTTTCTCCTCGACGGCTTTCTTGTCTTCTTCTTTCACCTTCCCTGCCTGTCCGGCAGGCAGGCCCTCTGCCTCCTTCATCATCTTTTCCGTGGTGTAGATCATGGTCTCGGCCATGTTTTTTACCTCCACGGACTCGCGGCGCTTTTTGTCGGTGTCGGCGTTGGCCTCGGCATCCTTTTTCATGCGCTCGACTTCATCCTTTGGGATGTTGGTCGAGGCGGTGATGGTGATGGTCTGCTCTTTGCCCGTCGCTTTGTCGGCCGCCTTCACGTTCAAGATGCCGTTCGCGTCGATGTCGAACGTGACTTCGATTTGCGGGACGCCGCGCGGCGCGAGCGGGATGCCCGCAAGCGAGAAACGCCCGAGCGACTTGTTGTCGGCCGCCATTTCGCGCTCGCCTTGCAGCACGTGAACCTCCACGGACGGCTGCCCGTCGGCGGCGGTCGAGAACGTCTGCGACTTCGACGTCGGAATCGTGGTGTTGCGCTCGATGATCTTGGTCATCACGCCGCCAAGCGTCTCGATGCCGAGCGAAAGCGGCGAAACGTCGAGGAGCAACAGCTCGCCCTTCAAATCGCCTTGCAAGTTACCGGCCTGGATCGCGGCACCGATGGCCACGACTTCGTCCGGGTTCACCGTCGCGTTCGATTTCTTGCCGAAAAACTTTTCGACGGCCTGTTGCACAAGCGGCATGCGCGTCATGCCGCCGACGAGAATCACTTCATTGATGTCGGACGTGGAAAGTTTTGCGTCCGCAAGCGCCTTTTTGCAGGGTTCAAGCGTCTCTTCGACAAGTTCGCCGACAAGCTGCTCGAGCGTCGCGCGTGAAATCTTGAGAAGCAGGTGCTTGGGACCCGCGGCGTCGGACGTGATGAACGGCTGGTTGATTTCCGTTTCCATCGCGCTCGACAATTCGATCTTCGCCTTTTCGGCGGCATCCTTGATGCGCTGCAACGCGAGCTTGTCCTTCGACAAGTCCACGCCTTCGGCTTTTTTGAACTCGTCCACGATCCACCGAATGATTTTCTGGTCAAAGTCGTCGCCGCCCAAATGCGTGTCGCCGTTGGTCGCGCGCACTTCAATCGTGTTTTGCTCGGTCGAGGCGTCGTAGGCCACCTCGAGTACGGAGACGTCAAATGTGCCGCCGCCCAAGTCGTATACGACGATCTTTTCGTCCTTCTTGCGGTCGAATCCGTACGCGAGCGCGGCCGCGGTCGGCTCGTTGATGATACGGCGCACGTTCAGGCCCGCGATTTCGCCGGCGAGCTTGGTCGCTTGGCGCTGCGCGTCATCGAAATACGCCGGAACCGTGATCACGGCTTCGGTGATCTTTTCGCCGATCTTTGCTTCCGCATCGATCTTAAGCTTTTGCAGCACCATGGCGGAGATTTCTTCCGGCGCGTACTCCTTTCCGCCCATGACGATCCGTACGCTCTCGTCCTTTTTCACGATTTTGTACGGAAGCCACTTCGCATCGCGTTGTACCTCTTCGTCCGCCCAGCGGCGACCTATGAGACGCTTCACCGAGAACAACGTGTTCTCCGGATTCACGACGGATTGCCGTTTCGCCACCTGTCCGGCCAAACGCTCGCCGGTTTTTGTGACGGCGACGACGGACGGCGTCGTCCGGCTTCCTTCGGCGCTTTCCAAGACTTTCGGCTGGCCGCCTTCAATCACGGCCACGCAGGAGTTGGTCGTTCCAAGATCGATTCCGAGAATTTTTGACATAGGTTTTGGGGTAGGTAGTAGGTAGTAGATATTAACTCGCGATGATCACTTTCGAGGGGCGTAGGATCTTGCCGTTCAGGATCCAGCCGTCTTGCATGACGCGAACGATCGATCCCGATTCATGCTCTTCGATAGATTCTTCGCCGACGGCTTCATGCATGGCGGGATCAAACATCCCGTCCGACGGAATGCGCTCGAGACCGGCGTTCTTGGCCGCCTGTTCCCATAACGATTGAACCGCGCGGACACCGACCAGCCACTTTTTCCAAGACGCGTCATCCGCATCGAGAGCGGGAATGTATTGCATGGCAAGCGCGAATTGGTCGAGCGCCGGAAGCAGATCCGACAGGAGTCGTTCATTCGCGTACTTGGCAAACTCGCCTTTCTCGCGCTCCGTTTCTTTTTTTAAATTCTGATAATCGGCTTGCGCCCGTTTCCATCCTTCTAGATATTCGTCGCACTTGGCTTGGAGTTCCTCCGGATTGACGTGTTGTTCATCCATAGTTATTCGAGAGCTTCGAGAGCGGACAAAAGGTTTGAAAACGCATCTTGATAGTCCATGCGCAGCGGACCGACGATCCCGACGAGTCCATACGGCGTCGAAGCGATCACCATGCCGCTGGCCGGACCGAATGGGGAATCCTTGCCGAGCAGGATTTGCGGTGCGGAGATTCCGTGGCGGCGCAAACGGCTTAACGTGTGGTCGAGATGATCGAGGAGTTCGGTAATGAGGACGACTTGGCGCCAGTCGCGAAACTCCGTTTGGCCAAAGAGCTGCGAGAGGCCGGTGTAATACGTGTCGCTTTCCTGTTGCGCGACGATGGTCGCCAGACCGGACAGCTCCGCGAGTTCACGCGCGACGGATTTAAGATCGTCGGTCGCGGCTGCGTTTTTGAGGCGTTCACGAACGCGCTTCCCCGCCGGACGCGGAAGGACGTTTGCCGCCACGTACTGCTTGTACCCCTCTTCGGTCGGAACGCGACCACCGGACGTATGAGGCTGCGTGAGCAGCCCGAGCGCGTCTAGCTCGGCGAACCAATTACGAATCGTGGCAGGTGAAACATCGAGCTTATAACGCTCAACCAAGGCCTGTGAACCGACCGGCTCGGCTGTGGAGACGTATTCTTCCACCACAAGGCGAAGAAGGTTTGCGAGACGCTCATCCATGTAATTAGCAGTCTAAAATAGAGACTGCTAACGGTCAATCCCTCCTTATCGCGAAAGGAGGGATCAACTCACTCCTCCGAAAGGCGGTAGAGAAGCGCGATGCCGTCTTTTTTTTCGTACGTCCTCCCCGGCAGCTCGAACGCGAACGAGACGATCCGGACGTCCGGTCGCGCTTCCCTCCGCAATTTTTTCTCGACGGCGGACATGATCGTCCCCATGCCGAAGATGAAGATGACCGTCGCGTGCGACACGTCGGCCCTAAGCAAATTCGTTCGATGAATGATTGCGTGATCCTTGAACGACTTGAGACGGACGCGTGATAGCCACGCCATGAACGGATTCAGCTCGTACCCGACGACGCGCGCGCCGCGCTTGGCCGCCTCGACGAGCAGTCGCCCGTCGCCGGACCCGAGATCGATCACGACGTCGTCGGGGCCGACGTCCACGAGGCGAAACGCGGCCTCGATATCCTGCTTGCGTACGGGGAGCCACGGCGCGCCGACGCCGACGCCGCCAAACCAGCGCGCGAACAAGAATGCCGCGGCAAGAAATGAAACGATTCCGATCAACTCCCACATAAAGAAAAACCGCCGGTAGTGTACCAGCGGCGCGTCAGACGAGCGACTGCGGCCCGTGCAGAGCATAGCTCGCAAGCAGATGGATACGTTCATCGGCGATAAGATCCGTATCCAAATCCTTCATACGTCCGACCCCCTGAAAACGCCGGATGAGATGCCGGATCGGCGGTGGCGGCGTCTTGTGCCGATCGACGAACGCCGGCCAAATCATTCCCCCTTCGGGTACCGGCTTGCCTCGAAGCGTGATCGCTACCATCACGCGACGCTCGCCGCTCGTGACGATACGATACGATTTGAGTATCACGTCGACGTGAGGCCCTTCCTCCGGATCGATCAGATACAATCCGACGACGAGCGTGCATTTGCATGACGTGAAGTCCCGCTCATACACGAAACCGCCCTCGCCGATCCGCACGGGCTCGTCAAAAGGAAACCCACGGACGCCGGCCAATGTCATGCAGACGCGGTCTTGAAACACACGGAGAACGACTCCGGCATCTTCTACGTGCGATTGAAAGAGCATGAACACCTCCGCCGATTTTATTATCCCCGCCGTCGCCAAACGTCAAACAAAAAATCCGCCGCGCGGATCAGCCCCTCCTCTCGCGAGAGGAGGAATCAGACGCCTCGTGCCATCGACGCGACGCACAACTCGTCGAAAATGAACGAACCGAGTTCCGATGCGAATTCCGGGATTCCCTCCTTTCTTCTTGGATACCTTGCGACGGATGCATCGTCAATCTATTTTGTTATTTTATTCGTAGCGAAGCGCCTCGATCGGGCTCAGCTTGGACGCGCGCCGCGCCGGATGGAAGCCGAAGATAATGCCAATGGCCGCGGAGACGCTGAAGGCCAGGACAATCGCGTCGAGAGACATCATGAAAGACCAACCCGGCTGGAAGGAATTTAATATTTGGATAGTGAGCCACGAAAGGACGACGCCAAAAACGATGCCGACCACGCCGCCAGCGGACGTCACGGCGATGGCTTCGGCCAAGAACTGACCGAGTACGTCCCTCTGTTTTGCGCCCAACGCTTTGCGTAACCCGATTTCCGACGTACGTTCCGTCACAGTCACATACATGATGTTCATGATGCCGATGCCGCCGACGATGAGCGAGATGGCGGCAATGGAACCCAGAAGAATGGAGAGAACCTGCCCGATGGTCCCGGCGTTTTTCTGCGCGTCGTCTTGCGTCAAAACACGAAAGTCATCTTTCGCGAGATCGCCGTTCGGATTATCGAGGTCATGCACATCGCGCAAGAGGGAGCGCACTTCTTCCTTGGCTTGCATGGGTGACATGTCGCGCGGCGTGACGGCGAGAAAGTTGAAACGGTCGCGATTATACAAATCCATCGCGGCGGTAATCGGGATATACACGATTTCGTCCAGCTTGGTGAAGAAACGAGTCCCGCCTTTTTCCATCACGCCGATCACGCGAAAACTTTGACGCTTGATCTTTATTTGCTTGCCGACCGGAGACGCGTCTCCAAAAAGTTCACGCGCGATCTTGTCGCCCAAAACGGCAACCTTGGCTCGGCCGTCCACGTCGTCGCTCATCAGGAAGCGCCCTTCGCGCACGTCGGACTCATAGACTTCGATTTCTCCTTCAGTGGAACCATACACATTCGCATTCATGTTTTCAGATCCGTAGCTCACGACGCCCATGCTGACGATATTCGCATTCGCCGCCTCGACCCAGGGTTGTCGTTTCAGCTCGCGGTAGTCTTTCAGGGTGAGCACCTGCTTGATCATCGGGTTGGGCGCGCCGCTTTTTACCTCCCCGCTGCCATTCGCAATCATGATCACATCGGAACCGAACGAGGCGACTTGAGACAATAAAAAACTTTCCGCCGCTTTGCCGACGGACAACATTAAAATCACCGAGGCGATACCGATGACGATGCCGAGCATGGTCAAAACCGAGCGGGCCTTGTTGCGGACCAGGCTCGTCAGGGAGATGTGCACGAGATCACGAAGTTCCATACGTTATTCTTTACGCAAAGCCTCGATCGGGTTTAGACGTGAAGCCTTGCGGGCCGGAGCATAGCCGAAGACGATGCCGATCACGGCCGATACGCCAAAGCCGAGCAGGACCCCGTTCGTAGAAATCGAGAATGACCAGCCGGACTGGAAGCTCGAGATCGCCACGATCGAAAGAAACGAGAACAGACTCCCTAGGCCTACGCCGATCAGTCCGCCGACACCCGTGAGCACAATAGCCTCGATGAGGAATTGGCTCAAAATATCGCGGCTGCGCGCTCCCAACGCTTTCCGTAGGCCGATTTCGCGCGTGCGTTCGGTCACCGAGACATACATGATATTCATGATGCCGATGCCGCCCACCACGAGCGAGATGGCGGCGATGGCGGACAGCAGCAACCCAAGCACGTCGGTGATTTGGGTGGCGGTTTTCACAAGTTCTTCCTGCGACAAGACATTAAAGTCGTCTTCTTCGCCGAAGTCGATGTTGTGACGGTCGCGCAAGACATCCTGAATGCGACGCATTCCATCCGTGATGGAGGCGAGGCGCGTACGAACAATCAAAGCCATGACGTGTTTCTTGTTATAGAGATCCTGTGCCGCGGTGACGGGGATGTAGATATTACGATCGACGTTATCAAAACCGCGTGTGCCGGTTTTTTCCATGACGCCGATAACGCGAAAATTCTGTCGGTTGATTTTCGCCGTTTTCCCTACCGCAATCTCGTCGCCAAACAGTTCACGAGCGATCTCATACCCGAGTACGGTTACGCGCGAACGAGCATCTACATCTTCCTGTGCCAAGAAGAGACCTTCGGACGTCTTGATATCGTAGAATTTGATCTCATCCGGCATGGTTCCCGTCACTTTGCCCCCGCGCTCGACGCCGTTGGCAATGATTTTATCGTCCTGCTCCACACTTGCCATCGCCAAATCTATCCAGGACTTCTGTTTCAGCGCGTGAACATCGTCATAGGTCAACACTTCCTCGGCGAAAGCATGCGTAAAGTGTCCAGAGCTCGGCGGACCGTTCGCGACGATAATTAAACCGGTACCGAATGAGTTGACCGTGCTCACGATGTAGCGCTCGGCCGCTTCCGAAATGGATAAGACCAGGATCACGGACGATATCCCGATAACGATGCCGAGCATGGTCAAGGCCGTACGGCCCTTGGTGCGGCCGAGACTGTCCAGCGCGGACTTCATGAGGTCGCGGATATGCATGGTTATTTTCTGAGTTCGCGTTCGCCGAGTTTGTGACGTTCTCCGTCCGTGCGGCGGTCGCCGACGAGCAGGCCGTCGTGCAAGGTCAGGATGCGCTCGGCGTAGGCGGCGGTGTCGGTTTCGTGGGTCACGAGAATAATGGTGTGACTTTTTGTGATATTGAGTTCCAACAACGTATTCATCACGGCTTGGCCGTTTTTGGAGTCGAGGTTTCCCGTCGGCTCATCGGCGAAGATAACGGAGGGCTTGCGCACCAACGCACGCGCGATCGCCACACGCTGGCGCTCGCCTCCGGATAGCTGGTTTGAAAGATTATTGACGCGAGAACCCAGCCCGACGATCCCGATCGCTTCCATCGCAAGCTTGTTTCGCTCGTGGATGGGAACGTCGGAATACAGAAGCGGCAATTTTACGTTTTCAAGCACCGAAGTCTTCGGAAGCAGGTTGAAAGACTGGAAAATAAAACCGACTTTCTCGCCGCGCAAGGTCGCAAGCTCGTCATCCGTGAGCTTTGATACGTCGCGGCCCTCGAAATGATATTTCCCCTCGGTCAACGTGTCGAGAAAACCCAGGATTTGCATCAATGTGGACTTGCCGGAGCCCGACGGCCCCATGACGGCCACGAATTCCCCTTTTTGAATTTCAACATCGATGCCGTGCAAGACATGCGTCGGAATATCGTCGTTAAAATATGCCTTCTTCAAGCCCTGAATGCGAATGACCGGTTCTATTTTGGACATACGCGTCCGATTAGTTACCGACTTTCGCGTCCGCTTCCAGTTTGCCGAATTCGTCGGCGGAAACCTCGCTGATAATCACGATCTGGCTGTCCGACAAACCCTTCACGACTTCGGTGCGGCCTTCGTCGCCGCGCAAGCCGAGCTCGACATCCGCTTCGCTCACGGATTTATTTTTCAAGAGGCGGACATAGCGCTGACCGTCGCGATCACGCAGGGCGCGAGTGGGAACGATGAGCGCGTTTTCGCGTTCACCCGTCTTTACGATCAAGTTGGCGGTCATACCCGGCTTGATGTCGCGATCCTGCGCCTCAATGGTCGCATAGACTTTATAATAGATGGCGTCGGACACCTTGGTCTGATCCGGATTCTCGGACACGACCGCTCCCTTGAACTTCACGTCGTCGCCGAAAGCGTCGAGCGTTATTTCTATGCTCTGGCCGGCCTCAATCTTGGCGATGTCGGCTTCCGGAACGAGAGCCTCGACGGTATAGCCTTCGGTGGAAACCATTTTCACAGCCGTCACGTTCGCCGTCACTTGCTCGCCGATATTCGGGACGATGTCGGTGACGACGCCGTCCACCGGCGCGATGATCTGCACGTCGGCCAAGCGTTCCCGCGCCTGCTGATAGGCGGTTTGCGCATCGAGCACTTGGGCGCGCAGACCCGCGACGTCCACCTCGCGCGGCGGCGCTTCCCGTTCCGCGAGCGTCGCGTTGGCGAACTCAAGCGCCGCGCGCTGGATCTCGACGTTCGCTTCCGCGGTCTTCAATTTGGTTGTGTGTTCCGACTCCGCGATTTGCAGGTTCAATTTCGCGGTCTTGTAGGCGTTCTCGAGCTGATCGATCGTCGTTTGGCGCGTAAGGTCGGAGTTACGCGTGCCTTCGTACGCCGAGACCACGCTCGACAATTGCGAACCGACCGACGTGATGTCCACGCCGATGCCCGACTTGTACGCATCCAGTTCCGCGGCCGTAAGATTGGCATTGGTGATGGTACCGGCCAGCGTCTTTTGGACGAAGGTCAAATACAGTTGTACTTGCTCAAGCGCCGATCGCGTCTTCAACGCGACATCGAGGATGGCGCCCTGCTCCGACGCGTTCGACAACGCGCGCACGGCGGCGGCCGCCTCGTTCACGGCCGCTTTCGTGCCGGGATACAGTCGTTTCGCCTCTTCAAGCGACGCGCGATCGAAAATACCGAGAATATTCTCGTAGTCGTCATTGGACGCGGAGTCATCGATCCCGATGATGTTGTCGCCGTCCGTCAGCCCGTTACGCATCGGACCGAGCGCCGTCTGCAGCGTGGCGCGCAGCGTCTCAAAGCTCGTTACCACGGCTTGTTCGGCGGTCGCGCCCGAGTTCGTACGGTTGAGCTCGGCGAGATCGAGCGCGAGTTTGGCTTTCTCGAATTCGTCGGCGACCGTGAGTCGCGCGACCTCCAAGTCCACGACGGTCTTGTCGTAGGACGCCCGCGGCTGATCGACGGAGGCTTTGGCGATCCGGATCGATTGCTCGGTCGCTCCGGCGAGTTTGGCGTTCAGGTTGGCTTGGGCGATGGCAAGCGTCGCGCGGGCGCGCTCCGCCGCGAACCGCAAATCGCGGGCCTCCAGCTCGGCGATCACGTCGCCGCGCTTCACCGCCTGCCCGACGCGCTTATAGACGCGCTCGAACGGCGCGGTGCTGGAAAACGCCAGATTCAAACGCGCGTCCGGCTTGATTTCGCCGGTGATTTCCACGGTCTGTACCACGGAACCGCGCTCGACGACGCGAGTTTCATAAAAAGGACCTTTGTTGCCCTGTTGGCCGGCCCACGCCCAGCCGCCGATCAAAAGAACGGCCACGGCGCCGATCCAAAACCAGCGCTTTTTGAGAAAGGTGAACCGATGCTTCTTTGGCATCGCCGGGGCTTGCTGCATCGTATCGGACATACGGATGGTCGGCGTTCCTCCACAGCCGGAAATTGGTAGAAAATTATTTATTCAAAACGGAATTAATGCGTTCGTACATGGCTTTGACGAAGCCCTGCATTTGGTCGGCTTTCACAAGACAGACCGGCCCGTCGCCGTGTTGCATCACGACGAGGCGACTCCCGGTTTCGAGTTCCATCTTCTCGCGGAACTCTTTTGGGATCACGACTTGGCCGCGCTCGCCCATCACGGTCGAACCGATGAGATAATCCTTCGGATCAAAGCTGTTTTTCATAGGAAGTATGAACGGTATGAATAGTATGAATGTCTGGCTTTTTTGTCAATCCATGCTAGCCTCCGCACCTATGGACATCTCCTTATTTGATTATCAGTTGCCGACGGACCGGATCGCGCAAAAACCGATGGAGCCGCGAGAGGCGGCCAAGCTTTTGGTACTCGACAGGGAGACGGGTGGAATCGACGACAAACGCGTCGGCGATCTTCCCGATCTTTTGAAAAAAGGAGATCTTCTTATCTTCAACGATTCAAAAGTCTTCAAGGCACGACTCAAGGCGGAGATTTTCGGACGCAACACACGTTACGCGGGAACGGAAGTCGAGATTTTTTTGCTTCGTCCCGACGAAGATCGCTGGATCGCGCTTGCGCGCCCCGGCAAAAAACTCCAGACAAACGGTCGCGTCCTGTTCGAGAACGGCATGAAGGCGCGCATTCTTGGCAAACGCGATGACGGAACCGTGGATCTCGATTTCGGCGTCCATCCGGATCGCGTCTTCGAGCTCGCGGACGAGTTTGGCGAGGTGCCGGTGCCGCCATACGTCGAGCCGACCGAAGAAAATACGTCGGCGTATCAAACGGTTTACGCAAAGCACGTCGGATCGGTGGCCGCGCCGACGGCCGGATTCCATTTTACGCCCGCGTTGCTAGATCAGCTCGAGAAAAAAGGGATCGAGCGCGCGTTCGTGACGCTCCACGTCGGGCTTGGGACGTTCCGACCGATCAAGACCGATACGCTCGAAGCGCATGAGATGCACGAAGAGTGGGCGCATGTGCCGAAAGCGACGAGCGAAGCGATCGCAAAGGCGAAGCGCGAAGGCCGTCGCGTGATCGTCGTCGGCACGACGGCGATGCGCGCGGTGGAAAGTCGGGCGGGACGCGAGTTCTCCGGTTTTACAAAACTCTTCATCACACCGGGATACGATTTCAAAGTCGCGGACGGCATGATCACGAATTTTCATTTGCCGAAATCGACGCTCATCGTGCTTGTTTCGGCGTTCGCCGGACGCGAAAACGTCATGAACGCCTATAAACACGCCGTCGAAAACGACTACCGTTTTTACTCATTCGGAGATGCGATGCTGATTGTGTGAGTGAGTAGTGAGTAGGAAGTAGTGAGTAGCCTGAGGGGGAAAGGTGAGTTCTGCCAGGCTACTTTCTACTCACTACTCACTTTTTCTCCTCACTTCACCCTCCCCAAATTCTTTCCGAATTCGTCTTCGGATAAATTCATGTCGACCGAACCGAACGTCGCTTCACGACGCGTATCGATGCGGACATCCAACGCTTCGGCGAGTACGGATTCGACCAAGACCGGAACCTGGTCGCGCTGCGTATCCGTCGGCGTGAGCTCGACTTCGAAGAAGGCGCTGCGTCCGTCGGGATCGGCCGGAACCGTGCCGACGTTCCAGACTAACGCTCCCTCGGTTTGCGAAAATGATTCGCCGTCGGGCAACGCGTCGCGTCCCGTGACCCCAACGCCGGACGCCAGGACGACGCGGACGCGGACATCGGATAATTCGGAGGTCGTCGGCGCAAGCTTCAACCCGATCCAAACTTTGGTCGATTCTCCGACGCGAGGCGGCAACGGGCCGATACCGATCTGATCGCCGGATACCGCGAAATAGCGGGCGGACGCGTGAATCGTGAACGGCGTGGTCAGCGCGCCGACGGCGCTCGTGCCAAGCGCGTTCCCTTCGGCCCGCGTCACGAACGGAACGACGAACCATGACGTTTCGCGTGTGGTCGGTTGAACCGGAAGCCGAATCTCCCGCTCCCCCGGCTCGATTTCCAGCGTTCGCACATGGCCTTCGTCGGACAAGCCGGGATGCCAGACCGCGAGTGATGCGGCGCGATCGGCAAAGACGCGGAACGAAAGTTCATTCCCGCCGGAAGGATCGAGTAGAAGACGCACGCCGACCGGATCGGCTTGCAAAAGCGCGTAGGATTCACGGCGCTCGACGAGATCCCTTCCCTGCATCTCGGCCGTTAAAACAATCTCGCTTGTCGCGGACGGTTGCACGGAAAGAATCCGTTCTTCGAACGGCTCCAAACGTGAAATACGTACTTCAGTCAAACGCTCGATGGACGAAGGACGGACGGCACGGACAGTAATCCCTTCAAGCGGCAAGGCGGTGTCGTTTCGCAAGCGATACGGAACGGCCGCGTCGCGCACGACCGACGCCGGCGAAACGAGCGGCTCGAATCTCAAACCGCTCCCCGTGATTCTTCGATCGGTCTCGCCCGTAATCTCTCCTTCGGCGTCGCGCAAACGGAATCGAAACGATACGTCGCCCTGCGGTTGGAAGAGACGCACCACGACTCGCGAAGATGCCGTTTCCCCCGGTTCGAGCGTTCCGAGATACGCGTTTCCTTGGCCGATCGGCGGTTCGGACTGCAGAATCTCGGTTCCGGGCGGAAATTCCCAGACGAGACGCACCTCCCGCTTCTCCTCGTTGCCCGAAACCGTCACGCGCGCCTCAAGCGCGACCGGTGCCGCCGAATGAATGGACGGCGTAACCAAATCGAGGCGAAATCCTTTGAGCGGCGCGGGAATGACGGTGAACAGATAGACGTTCATCCCGACCAAAAACGTCGCCAAACCGAGCAAGGCAAGATCAAAAGCGAAAAACATGCGCGCATATTGATACTGCCCGTGATATCTCGTGCGATATCGATGACGGAGATGCGATGTCACGGCGCGCGAAGTGGTAAACGAGGCCGTACTCGCATGCTCCGCAAGTCCGGTCCCGCTACTGCCCTTTGCTCTTTGTTCTTTGTTCTTTGTCATATCAAAACGGCTGGCCGGGAATAAGGATTTCCGCCTTCCCGTCACCGTCGATGTCGGCGACCGCCGGCGTCACGCCGTCGGCCGAAGCGACGGATCCAAGCGAAAACTCCGAGAGGAGTCGCGCGTTTCCATCATACACGCGAATGCGAGGAATCGAACGCGGGCCGCTGCCGACGACGATTTCGTCCGCGCCGTCACCGTTCACGTCGCCGGCGGACACGCGCGCACCGCCGCTCTCCGACGCGTCATACGCGAAGAACGCCCCGCGCCACGGCACGGAATCGGTCTTGAACGTGCGGATGTGCGGACCGCCGCCGTTGCCCGGACCGGTCACGATTTCGCGAAGGCCGTCCGCGTTGAAATCGCCGATCGCGACCGTTGCGCCGCCCTTGAACTCCGCGCGATACGACAGCCACGACCGCAAGACGCGACCGCGCACGTCGGTGACGACGACCGTGGCTTCGCGTCCCGCCGTCGGCGTAAAGACGAGCTCCCACGCGGTCGAGCGATCCGTCTGCCCGGCGGCGATTTCAATGTCCCCGCGATAGCCGGTCCCGAACGGACGGAACGTATAACGTCCGCCGTTCCCCAAACGCACCGTCACAAGACCGTTTTGCGAAAAGATCACGTCGTCACGGTTGTCGCGATCGATGTCGCTCACAAGCACGTTTGCGCCGCCGGGCACGTCGTCGCGGTTCGCGAAAAACGCGTTTTGCGGCCGACGGCCCTGCAGGTCGAACACCTGCAAAAAGCTTCCGTTCCGGAAAACCGCGCCGCGAACTTCCGCGACGTCGGAACGACGAATGAGGACAAGCCCGTCTTCCGCCGGCACGGTGACCTTTGTCACGATCGCGCCGTTATTGGTAAGGACATCCTGCGTTCCGCGAAGTTTTTCGAATTCTCCGGGCAAGGTGATTTCTTCCGCGCGCTTGGTCGCGTTCACGACGGCATATCCGCGCGCGAACTCGCGCGCCCAGACGGCGGGCCGGTTGTTGGTCGTCGGGCCTTCCACGATACGCGGCTGCCCGCGCGGCGGACCGATCGATGCGTCGTATTCGTCATACCACCACGTGCGATGATGACCGGCATCTCCGGCGTCGAACGAATAATATCCGTCGGCGATCAGCGCCGAGGTGAGTCCGTAACGCATCCAGCGATAGTCGTCCGGGCGTTCCTGATTGTTTGTGTTCGTATTGATGGCGGAAATTTTTGGTGACACGTTTTTTGCCAACGCGCCGCGGAGCTCCGCAAACGGCCAGCCGAATCCGTCGCGGGGGAAATTTTCGAACAGCGTCCCGTTTGTGAGATGAGAATACGCCGCACTCGAGTTGTTTATGATCCAAATATCCGGATTTGCCTCGCGGACTTTGCGGATGAGCTCCGTCATGCCAGCGCGCCAACTCTGGTCCGCGACGCTTGCCGTGTCGGCGATACCGTTGCGATCCAGATCGATATTCGTTCCCGCGACAGGCGTGATCTCACCGTAGGCGGCATCGAGAAAGACGCCGTCCCAAATGCCCTGCGTCATGATCTCGTCACGAATGAATCCGCCGAGAAAATCGTTCCACTGCATGCCGCCTACACTAGGCGACCGATCGCTCGCGTTCATGATCCAGTTTCCCGCCCACCACTGGATGCGCGAACCGTCGGGACGCGCGAGAAACCACGCTTCGGGAATCCGCGACGCAAGCTTTGCGCCGGGCGACGAGGGATGACCCCGAAACCGCGCTTCCGAAACTTCGCTCGCGCTTACGTATGCCAGGAGCTGCACGTTCGGATTGAGTCGCTTGATCTCGCGCACGCGATCGGGAAACTGGAACGTCTGATCCATGTCGAGGACGACGATGTCCCATTGCGCGAGCTTGGCCGGATCGTCGGGCTTGATCTCGTAACCGAGAAAAAAGTTGATGAGTTTCGGCGACTCATGCTTGCCGCGCGCCGCAAAGGTGGGCGTTGGAAAAGCCGCCGCGATGAAGATCGGGAGGATCAGCAAAGACAATCGTCGTCGCCACATATGAACAGCGTAACAT
>ERZ1292625.798-Hain-H41-01um-R1-798-length-42933-cov-77_pt1 | contig 42933 bp, 51 predicted proteins | sample MGYA00564400_ERZ1292625 | MGnify/ENA primary metagenome ERZ1292625 (study PRJEB36523, sample SAMEA6512639) | groundwater metagenome | collected 2019-01-08 | study: AquaDiva: Metagenomics assemblies of 32 groundwater samples
TGCTGCTTATGCTGCTGCTGCAGATGCTGCTGCAGATGTTGCTGCTTATGCTGCTTATGCTGCTGCTGCTTATGCTGCTTATGCTGCTGCTGCTTCTGTGAGAGCTAATAATCAAAAACTAACCGCAGATATTTGTCGCAAATATTTACCTTTTGAAATTTGGGATATAAAAGAATTATGAACATAGTAAGAACTCCATTTGATATTGAAGAAGATGTCATTGCATTAGAGATATTTCCTAATTAAATTGTCATATTTAGAGTTTGTTATATTTATACAGTTTTTACTCAAGGAGGCAAACTTTTATCATTAAATACTTATCATCATCTAAACTAATACCAATGAACATAGACAACATTCTAAAAAAGCACGACCTTTTACTAAAGGTTTACTTCGGACTGAGAAGCGGAAGAACGCCTTCAATAGGAAAGTTTGTTAAGCATAAAGACGTTGATGACCTCAAAAAGAAAAACATGGTTAGGTTTGTTCATTACTCTAAATTTGAAGAGTATGATAACGGACTCCCAGATGACAACTTAACTGTAATTTTTACAGCACATTCTATTGAACAGATAAAAGTCGTAAATGGCTAAGAAATCGGCATCTCAAACAAATGCAGAAATTGAATACTTGAAAAGTATCGGAGTTCCATTTGATATTGATAAGAAAGGAAATGTTGTAAGAAAAAAGATTGTTGAACAACCTAAAGAAGAAAAGAAAAGTATCAATACCCTTGGAGAAGGTAAAGATTTCGGCATCTATATCATGGGTATAAACAAGGCTAAACCTTTAATACATATGGAAGACAAGCAAATTATACAGATTTTATTGAGAGAGTACTCTATTTCATTAAGCAATATCACTCGTCCAGAGATGATTGCAGAGACTGTTAAAATAAAAGATTATCTGACTGAAAGAAATATGGACTGTGGTGTTTGTAAGTTTTCTCGTATTGTAGTTGGAGTGAATATAACTTCAAGAGATTTTGTTACTGATAACGTTGTTATGAGTAAAAACGAAGTTGTTTCAAGAGCCTATTGGTATTTAACTCCAGGTTTCGCATGGACTTCAAAAGATTTGATTGAATGTATATCTTTCAGAGTTAATAAACTTCAGGAAATTTTAAACTCAATGGAATGACTCACATATCAATTCTTGATGAAGGATTTGTTGCTGTAAGTCGTTGTTGCAATGCAGAAATGAGTAGTCTTGATATAAGACATTGTATTTGTCCATATTGCGATGAGTTTTGCAGCTACGAATGGATACAACAAGAAAAAGAATTTATTAGCACTGAACAAGACAACTGGTTGAATAAACACGAAGATTTTTCTAAACAATTAAAACTGTTTTTATGAACACATTCTTTGTTCTTGTCATAGTAATAATAGTAATATATTCTATATTGCTATTTGTTCAGTTCCGCAATTACGATATACAGAAAAAACATTTCTTTAATCAGTATCCAAAAGCTAAGAAACATGACAGACATAAGAAAAGAGATAATTGATGCTTTCTCTGCTCCGCAAAAGACAGAGAATCTATACACTGAATTGAAGTGTTGTCTAATTTTAGACTCACGACCAATACAGGACGTAAACTTCTTGGATATTTGGTTTAAGAGAGTTATTGACTCTTTGTACTATAAGCCAAATAAGACCATTCTTATCATTGAAGGCCCTCAAGGAATTGGTAAATCTGAATTTTTAAGAAAATTACTTCCTTGGCCTCATTTGTTTTCAGATCGTCGTAAACCATACGAAGAAACTCCAGACTTGTATCAAAATCTTATTGTTGACATGACAGATTTTCAAACACAAAAAGTTAAAAAGTCTGCCGCAACAGATGGATTTGTTTCAATACCTGGAGTTTTACCAAAGCAAGATAAGCGACTTGCGTCTATCGCTGTTACTACAAATCATTTGCACAACGACTTTCTTCAAAGAAGAAGAACGTTGGTTTTTCATCTTGACGATATTGACAGAATAAGATTTAACTCAATTCCAAAGTTAGAGCTTTGGATTGAGATTTTTAACAAGTTTAAACCTATGCCATTACAAGAAAAGATATTGATAACATATCGTACAGACAAGCTGCGAATTTAGTGTTAAAAGAGTTTCCGAAATTCAAGTTCAAAATGGATACAACTCAGTCTGAAGTAAAAACCATTGCAAGAAACTTTCTTCGTAAAAACAGAAACTATGACATTCGTAATACTTCAGGCGCCAAATAATGGCTACTATTGGCTTGTAAAAGGAGGTAGCAACAAGCATTTTGAACTTGAGGACAGTGGCTTCAAAGAAATTGATTGCGGAGAGTACGAACTAATGAGAGATAAAATCAATTTTCTTGAGTGGATGGATGCGACCAATGGAGGGGAAATGGAGTGCATTACTCTGAAAAGAGGAGATGCATACTGTTATCACACTGATAAAGAACTTTTAAAAATACTTGAAATAAACCAAGATTTTCTTAACGAATACGAAATAGTTGATAATCACAACTGGTTTGGTAAATATTAAAAACTATGGAAAATTTCATAATATTAGTGCGGAAAAATTGAAAGACGATACTTTTATGTTTAAACTTAAATTTGATGGAAATAAGGTTATTCTAAAAGAGTCTATTGTTTCCTGCTGTGAACAAAACGATGAGTTTGCTTCAATAATACTAAACTCTACAGTGGTTTTACTAAACAAATATCCACATATAAAAGAAACATTTAAAAAACATATATGAACTGGAAACCCGATAAACAAATAATATCAAGACCTTTTCAAGGAATTGGCATAAAAGACACTGTTTTATTACAGTATAACTACTCTTACGAGTATAGTTTTATATCTTGGATAAAACTTCCAGATCCTTTAAACAATCATGTAGTAGCCGTCTGGAGAATTAAAAAATTAAAACCCGAAATAAGATGAAACCTCAAAATCTGAACACAGCCAAGCGCCTTTGCGCAGAACTTCAACAGTTGAAACATCATCAGTCATGTTTTGCATCAATTATGACTGAGGATATTCCAGAAGACCAGTTTATGAAACAGCAGGAGTATGCACTCCAGTTGCAAACGAAAGTTCGTAAACTAGAAAAGGAAATATCCGAACTCTAAGAAAAAAAGAGGCGAAAGCCTCTTATGCCAGTAATTCAATGGTGAGTCATATATCTAGGTATGCGGTACTAAAATGCTTCAAGAAGATATATGGTAGGTTCAATCCCTCCTACTGGCACAAAAACTTTAACATGAAAGACAGAAAAATCGCAAAAATATATTGGATTGCAGCGGCAGGATTACTGCTTTTGCTTTTATTCTTAATTTTCAAAGGATTGAAATGAGAAAACAAATAAATCAGGTTGAAGAGTTTCATAGAGCTTTTAAACAACCTATAAGAACTGAACCTTGTCCATTTGACGATTCTGACGAAAACATGAAAGATCTTAGATTCAGAGGTCGTCTTATGTTAGAAGAAGTTAAAGAATGGATAACTGAAGCAAATTACAATGCAGATATAGATAAACGTGCTAAAGAACTTGCTGATATTCTCTATGTAGTATTCGGTACAATTATTACAGAGGGTTTACAGGGCACTATTGAACTGGTTTTTGACGAGGTACACAAAAGTAATATGACAAAAATGCCATATAATCAAATTCCTATTATATCAGAAAGCGGAAAGATTCTCAAGCCTTCAACGTACAAAGAGCCAGATTTGTCATTATTGAAAACCTTTTATTCAAAATGAGAAAATTTTTCCAAAAGCTATTAAAACCTTCGCTAAACCATACTTTATGACAGACAAAGACTTTCTATTTCTCCAATCGCTTTACAATAAGGCAAGGAGACTTCAAGAAAAAATAGAACGTTGCAATGAAGGCGAATATGTAGATGCTAAGTTCAAATTTGATGAACTTGACCCAATGACAGAACTGTTAAACAACGTTCCTCAAAGAGTAAAGAATTGGGATGCTAAAATCGTTGAGATTCGCAACTTTGTTCTGCTGAAAACTAATGGTCATGTAAAATTGCCAGATGAAACAATATTAGGAATACTATCAAAAGCGACTAAATGAATATACAAGATATTATAGACAGGCATATTAAAGATGTTTCTGTACGTTTTGATGAGTATATATCTTCGTGTATAACAAAACAACTTGTAAAAATCAGGTCGTACTTTCTCTTCAAAAGAAGAATTCTATGAATTTGCTAAAGAGAGAATTCATATTATTAAAACTGCAAATACTGATATTCACTATGTTTATCTGGTAAGCGATGGCGTAGACAATGATTTAATAGGATGGTATCTGTATGAACAAAGTTTTGATACTTGTGGAAAATTCATGTCAACTATAAAATTTCATTTTAATGCGCTATGACGGACAAACTTTCTAATATTGAAACTCGGCTTCGTAAGTTAAAAGGGAAGACTCTACTACATCATGTTATTAAAAGTGCGATGAAAGACTCAACCATATGCGCCATCAACTTCATTTATTCTCAAGGAGTTGACAACCCGAAGATGATGTCGTCTGTCATTGGTAAAGAAACTTGGGAACTAATACAAAACTTCAAAAAGAAATGATATGACTTTATTCTCTAAAATATTGTTCAAATCTCCTAAAGCTGGTAAAACTGTTTTTGTTTCCAGAAATTCTTACAATGCTCTTTGTAAGCGATACAGAAGAAATAATATTAAAACTCTTTTTGGATATAAAATTAAAACTAAAATATAATGATACAGAAAATCAAACTAAAAGGCATTGCCGAAACTCGTCAGGTTTGGCTCAATGGAAAATTACTTGACCCGAAACCATCTCAAAAAGTAAGAAATCATTCTCCCGATGGTTTTAACTGGGGCTACGGAGGTTCAGGGCCTGCGCAACTCGCATTGGCTATATGTATTGAGTTGTACGGAAGACCAGAGAATTATCAGGACTTTAAGTTTGAATATATTTCCAAACTTCCTAATGGAGAAGATTTTGACGTTACTATTGATGTACCTGTAAAACTCTATTTTCCATGATATTCTCATGCCTTCGCCTTGCTAAAGATATAAAAAATCAAGATGTTATAGTTATTACCGTTAAAGGGGTTTTATACTACGGTAGAGTTCATAACTATAATCGTGATAAAACAGATGTTACTTTTGATGTCTATTTTTTTATAGATAAGAAAGAATATCGTTTAGGATATAAGTTCTTTTACACAGATTACATTCCTGTTGCGTAGATTGACTCGGATTACTTGCGGGTTTTTGCGGTGTTAGATTAACAGAAAACGGTCATTTTTGACAGTGTTTTGCATAAAACGTTGATTATCAGCGTTTAGAACGTTGTAACTACGACATTTTGGCGGCCAATACAAAATAGCCGTTGATAATCAACGTTTTACAACATTTGTAGTACCCTTGTAGTAACGTCATTTTGTCATAAAGCAACAGTGTTTTTATTGATTATCAATGTATTACAAAATTGTAGTAACCTACCAGTAAAAAGTCAAACATTCCGCTGGAAAACCCGTTTTGAATACTATTTTAGCCTACGGAGGTGTTCGTACATATACATACCTTAGTGTAGAGCGCTATGTAGTCGTAGAAAGACGTATGATACTAAGAGCAATATACAGGCTAATATATGGTGTATATGGGCTATATGGGCTACTAAATGGAAAAAATAGCTTACTACAAATGTGGATAACGTTGTAACGTTTTGTGCTTCAATGCTTTGTACGTTGTAACATGGATGAAAAAAGGTACTACATATCCTACTACAAAAATGTGGATAACGTTGTAACCGAATGAAATTCAATGTGTTAGGCGTTGTTTCATGGTGTAACGACAAGATGTGGATAACTTTTTGGGAGTGTATCAAATGAATATCGTATATTGCACCCGGAGGTTTCTATATGGTTAAAATATACGACATAGACAGTCCACTGCAAATCGCATCCAAAGTATGGGAGCATTTAGAGATAGGACAGTCAGTAAGCGTTTTAGGATTTTGTACTATGAGCAACGAGATTCTTCCAAAAGGAGAAGTTGTTTTGTCTGAATTAAGAAGATTGGACGAATTAGAGAACGTTTACACCAGTGGCGCAAGGAAAACGAGAAAAGTTAAATTCAAGAAAGATTCTGTAGGAGGCCCATTGGCACAGAAGATATTTGTATGGGACAAAAGGATAGTTGATAAAGAGCCTCGTTATACCATATGGAGATTTCAATAAATCAAACCTTTAAATATGACAACTATTAAGTTCAACGAAAAGTTTGCATTAGAGTTTTCGGTTAAGAAAGGATGCCTTTCAACTGTTGAGAGAATTCTAACGAATAACATGATTGCGTATAATTCAGTCGCAATGGTGTTTAACGGACTGACAGAATTCACCTGTTACGATGTTAATACTAAACAGGTTGAAATGTTAAGAAAATTATTCAAAGATGAAAAGGTAATAACATATTAGTATGACTCACGAACAACTAATCTCAGCTTGTTTTACTTGGCATTGGAATACGTTTCCAGAAGAAAGAAGGATGCTTTATGCAGTGAATAATAATATTTCGGAAGGAATTCTTTCTTACGTTCCTGCGTATAAAAAGACTCACGTGGCAAGAATGGAAGGTGCCAAGAATAAGGCAAAAGGAGTAGTTGCCGGAGTTTGGGATTTTTGTTATTTGCCAGTTTCAGGAGGTTGCGTTTATATGGATGCTAAAGTTGGACAGGATAAACTATCAGAAGAGCAGATTGATTTTAAAGACAAGTGTCACTCAAGAGGAATTATATGCGAAGTATTTTCTTCCTTGAAGCAATTTCAGGAACTAATAATCAAGTACAATGGAAGATGAGGTTGGTTGGAAACAGGATGAACTTTGGAAAGTCGTTAATGCAGGCGGACAGATAATAACCAATACTCCAAAAGGGTTATGGGACTCAGCCGTTGAGTACTTTAAATGGTGCGACAGCAATCCGTTAAAGTCTAAACGAACTTTAACAAGCGGAAAGACGCAAGGTGAAAAGGTTGAAATTGAGGCGGTTAGGCCATATACTATAAAAGGGTTTTGTCTTCATGCCGGAATATCAGAGAGATACTTGAATGATATAGGACAGACACACTCAAAAGACTCTGAGTTTTATATGGTTGTTGAGAAGATACTTGGGCTGATTTACAATCAAAACCTTGAAGGCGCTGTCGTTGACTTCTATAATCCTATAATGGTTAGTAAGCTGCTTAAACTTGACGGAGATAAGGAGCCTGAAAATCGCACAATAAAGATTGAGATGGTTAGTTCTCAATCTTCTAAATTATCAAATTCCGAAAGTGAGATTTTGCAAAACCTAGATCTGGAAAAGGTAAATCTTTTAAAAGATAAAGCTGAAAATTTTGAAAGACAAAACGGGTCAACTAAAGGCGGTTAGTTCCATGCATTGCCAGATACCTTGCAATACAAAATACTGGTTTATGTAATGTATCTGGTTTGACATAACGTATTTTTACTATCGGTTCAAAGTTACAACACTGAATGTTAACCGGGTGTTAATGTTAGTAATTTGTGGATAACTATATTTGGAATTATGGAGACGTTTCTTTAAGCAGCTTTTTACTATTATGTATTGTGTACACATTAGATGTTAATTTGCTTTAACAAATTTTTAACAAAAAATATTTGGAAAGCCCGGTAATCCAATGTATATTTGTATTGTTATCCGGATGGCCTCCTACGGTCTCGGTTAATGTAGTTCTTTGATTGCGATAAATTTGTAAAATTTGGCAGACCGTCCAAAAACCCCGATTTTGGAGGCCGGACGGATAAGCCCGTTTATTATATGAGACCTTCATTTATCGTTAAATTGTTTATGACAGTTGCTGCCGGTATTGCTGGAGCAGGTTCAAATTTGTCTTCCGATTTACTTACCAAATTGGTAGCCGAACGTAAAGCACTTTGGAAGGAGATGCTGAAACACGAAGACCCGGACACCGAAGACGCAAAAAATGCAAAAATGGCATTGTGGGCAAAAGAGGGTGAAATAAAAGCCGAGAAAGCCAGTTTGCAAAAAGCCGAAAATGATGCCAAAATGCAGGAGCAGCGAAACCAGCGCATCGGGTTGAATAATGCCCAGTTTGCCGCTTACGATGCTTTGAACGCCGAGAAAGCTAAAAAGCAACCTGATGCCGCAAAAGTTGCTGAATTGCAGACGGCCTTTGACACTGCTAAAGAACTGGTTAACAACGAATTGTTAGCCAAATTTGCCGGAAGTTCGCCGAAAAAAGAGAAATCCGAAAATGGTGAAAAAACCGGAAAAGCGGCAGTTCAAAAAGCTGAAATTTTAGCTTTATTTGCAGCCGGAAAGTTGCACAAAGAAATCGAAGCGGCCGGATATGCTCGCTCAACGGTTTGGCACGTTCTGAATAACGCTGTAATTGCCGGAGAAATTACCAAAACCTGGTAAACAGTTTAACCGAAATTTAAGCCCGTATTTTGCGAAAGCAGAAACGGGCTTTTTGCGTGAAAGCAAGATTTTCAAACCAACAAAACCCTAGACAAATGAAATCACTTAGTTTTTTAAATGGCGTTATTGCCGTTCTGTTATTTGCGGCATGGATTGCATTACTTTGGACGGCAGCAAGCATTTAACAGAATGTTAACAATCTTTGGCACGGACTTAGTACAAGCCCATTTGCAGAATAGTATAAATACTAAGTACTTTTACGCAGCAAAAAATTGCGTAAAAGTTTTTGCGTATCTGCCTCTCCCCTAAATCTTTTCCCAATTTTCAAATAAAACGTACTAAGAATGTATAGCCCAAAACACAGTCGTCAAGGTAAAAGCCGCAAGGAGCAGAACTGTGGTCAGCATTGTATTGCGATGATATGTAATTTACCAGTAGGAGTCGTCAATGCTCAGATAGGGCATACAAGAGGTACGACTGCTCGTTCAGTAGAAGATTTGCTAAGATGGTTCGGGATGGAATACTCATGTTATGAAAAACCGGTTGTTGGAGGATTGCCCGAGTTGTGCATTGCTCATGTTGTTCATCATTGGATAGTTATATTCCGCCAATCGCAAGGTTTCGTTGGTTCGCAAGGTTTCGTGGTGTACGACTCGTGCTTAGACGAGCCTGTTCCATTAGGAAAGTACCGTCACAGAATAAAAGGGATAATTAGAGTCCATGTGCCAAATTTTTCGCAGCCGAGTTCGGAGAAAATTACTGAGTTGTGCGAGGGGTAGCCGAGTGCGGACGAGTCGGACAACGATATTTTCTTTCTTGAAGATTTGTACTCCCAAAAAGTTATTAACAAGTGTGGATAACATTATTTGGTGTGTGCATATAATATGGTATATTTGTCTTTCGGGGCAGGGTTGGCGGTCTGCGGCTACTATGCAACACTCATCCGAGTTTTAAATATAACCAGATTGCGGAACGCTTCTCCTCAGATCCATTAGTTCGCAGACCCGCCTCCCTGTAAAAGTTCATCCCGATGAAAGCTTCAGTAATATATCACGACACTCTTAAGGACCTGAGATACGGTGTTAGAAGAATAGAACATAGAGGCGGTCAGTACAGCGGCAAAACAGTTAATATTCTTGGAGCACTTGCGACATTGGCAGCAGAGGATGAACCTGGAGTAACTACGGTAACATCAATGAGTATGCCACACTTGAAAGGTGGAGCATTGAGAGATTTTGAGATGTATGTTTATCCGAGTTTTAAGAGTGCGATAAAAAAGTATCATAAGACAGACCATCTTTTCAGTTTTACAAGTGGACACATAATTGAATTTAAGGTTTTTGAAACTGAAATGGATGCGAGAGGCCCTAAAAGAAAAAGGCTCTTTGTAAACGAGGCCAATAAATTTGAGTGGCTAAAGTTCTTTCACCTTGATGGCAGGTCAGAGCAAACGGTTTACGACTACAATCCTTCAATTCGTTTTTGGTCACAGGAGCATTTTGAGAATGATGGTGAGACAAAGCTGTATATTTCCGACCACAGACACAATCCTTTTTTAGATGAGAAAAAACATCAGGAAATTGAGAATTTCGCAATTTTCAAGAAAGATGAATACGGAAATGTAGTGTTTGATAAAGGGCAACCTGTAGTTGAAAAAGGAAGTTACGAACTTTGGAAGGTTTACGCCAGAGGGATTTTGGGAAACGTTACAGGAATTATTTTTCCAAATTGGCAAGTTATTGACGACTCTGATTTTCCAAAAGACAAATCTCAAGATTGGATTTTCAGCATTGACTTTGGATATACAAACGACCCAACTGCGATTGTTAAGATTTGTAAGGTTGGAAACGTTCTTTACATAAAAGAGTTGGCATACGAACCAGGTTTAGCACCTATATCTATAAAGCAAATTTTAGTTGCAAATGGATATAATCAAGATATGCCTCTTTACTGCGAACACGACCCAGACATGGTTCGTTTATTGAGGAACGTAGGTGTTTCTGCATATTTGGCGAGAAAAGGGCAGGGCAGCGTAAAGGCCGGAATTGAGTTGATAAATACTTTTGATGTTAGGTACTCTCATTTAAGCAAAAATTTTCATAGAGAAAGAGGCTTGTATATTTGGGAGATTGATAAGATTACAGGAAAGCCTATCAATATGCCGGTTGACAGAAACAATCACTTGATGGACGCCTGCAGATACGGCATATACACAAAGTATGTAAGAGCAGAAATTTAAAACTCCCAGATATGTTCTCCAAAAAGTACAAAGAAAGCAAGGAATACCTGGACAAACAACAGAAGATTGATTATCTTTTAGTTTTAACAAAGTTAGTTGAACCAGGAGTTCAGATTGAAAAAGATACGCAGAAAATTGCAGAAAAAAAGATACTCAATCTTATAGAAGAAATTAAATGAGCAGCCAGTTAATTGTTTCTCAAAAGAAAGACTATGCTACCAGAAGTATCGTTGATATGACTGGAGCAAATAGTATCTTTGGAACTCTTGGAAGAGGCGCATGGCCAATCCTAAGCAGAATGGGATTTATTCCAGAGGATAATGCCGGAAATACAATTTCTTTAACTGGTGAAGGAGACTCGGGAACTGCAAAATGGATTGGATTAGATACTCCAATAATGCAATTTTGGGCATACGTTTACTGTTCTCCATTGGCCGGTGTTATTGACCGTTTAGCAGAGGCCGACACAAACGGAAAGATAAAGTTTATCAATGAAGAGACTGGAGTTCCGTTAAAGAACGTAAACAAAATACCAAAACTTTTGAGGATTAAGCGTCTTTTAAAAAGACCAAATCCTTGGCAGACATGGGAACAGTTTGATGCCGAACAGGTAGTTCTTTGTAAAATTTTTGGATGCTGCCCGGTATGGGCTATAGGTCCTGGACTTGAAGATAAGTCGTACACATCTGCATTTGTTAATCTTAATCGTGCAATGGTAACTCCAGTAGCCAACACAGAGTTCAATTTTTTTGATGCAATAAAAAGTAGTAAAAAAGTATCAAAGATAAAAGAATGGCTACTTAATGTTTTTGGAAATACTTATACTATACCATCAAGTGAAATAATTCTTATAGTTGACGGATTTGTAAGTAAAACAACTGATGATTTAGGTCTTCCATTAAGCAAGATAAATGGAATGGACTTTGCAATATCTAACATTTGTGCAGCTATGGAGGCTGACAATGTTATATTAAAGAAGAAAGGTCCTTTAGGAGTATTTTCATTTAATCCCGGAAAGGATATGGCAGGAACAACTCCTTATGACCCTGCTGCAAAAGATGCTCTTCAGGAAGATTTGAGAAGATATGGTCTTACAATCGGCCAAATTCAGTATATCGTTTCTAAACTACCGGTTCAGTTTCATGCAATGTCATTTAACCTAAGAGATTTAATGACAAAAGAAACAATAAGGTCTGGAATTGATTTTATTTGCGACAGATTTGGGTATCCTGCTGAGTTAATGAGTGGAAAGAACGCAACTTACGAAAATAGAAATTCTTCAGAAAGATGGCTGTATAACAACAATGTTATACCTCACTCAATAAGAAGAATGACAATATACAACGACTTTTTTCAACTTGAAGATATTGTATTGATGAAAGATTATGACGACCTGCCAGTTCTTCAAGAGGATATTGTTAAGGCGGGAGAGGCGTCAAGAAACGAGGCCGAGGCTCTTCAAATTGAGTGGGAATCTGGAATGATTACATGGAATGAATGGAGGATTGCTAAAGGAAGAGACCCTGTAGCAGGAATGGATATTTATTATCCAGAATACATAAAGGAATTTCCTTTGATGAATAAAACAAAAACAGTAAAAAATGGCGAAGAAGCTTCACCCAAGGATACAGGCGCTAAGGAATAGTATTGGTCATTTACCAATTCACAGGTTTATCCAAAACAGGAAAACCAGTAGCGATACTATAAAAAAGTATTCTCCAAAAATTCAGAAAAGAGAAAATGCTGACGAAAGAGAAGTTGAGCAATATTTCTGTATTTGGGGTGTTAAAGATGATTACGGAACAATGCCTATGAAAGGTTGTTTCAAAAAGTCTATAAACGAAAGAGGGCCTTCGTCTGAGGCGCCAGGAAAAATTGTTGTATTGGACGGTCACAGACAAAGTGCGCCAGTGTGTAACCCTTCAGAACTTAAAGAGGACGATATTGGTCTTTACGGAAGATATTCTCCTGATAAAATACCGAGATGCGACGACCTTTTAGTTCAAATTCGCAGTGGAACTATCAATAACGGCTCTTACGGTTTCAACTATGTTTGGGATATGATGGAGTATGACGAGAAAGAAGATTGTATAAGAATGTACGAGTGTATTCTTGAAGAGGTGTCTCCTTGTGTATTTGGCTCTCAAAGAGAAACATTTGTAATAAGAAATCAGAATGGAATTTACATTCCTTCCGACGAAGAACTTTGCAATGATACAGAAAGCCTGATAAAAAAACTTCCAAGGCAGTATCATTTGGAAATAAGAAGTCTTTTAAATCGCCATATATCACTTGCCTTAAATCAGCCGATTGAGGAAATCCAAAAGTCACTGAATAAAAGAAGCAAGCCGAAGCAAGGAGAAATTGACTTAGGTTACTTAACAAAAAATCTAAACTTTTAATTTTTTTAACATGAAAAAAGAATTTCTGGACTTTACAAAAGTTCATTATTATATGCCGACTCGTAACGGCATAGCCAGAGAGATGCGTACAAGGCATAATCCTGGCGCCTGTTTTAAATCAGGTGGTTCTGATGATGATGATGATGATGATGAAGGAGATGAGGCTGCAAAACTTCTGAAAAAGATTGAAACCAGAGTGAAAAAACAACTTGCAGGAAGAGCAACAAAAGAAGATGTTGATGCAGTTGCAAAGCAGCTTATTTTCCTCACAAAAGGAAAGAATGAGAAAGGCGAAGAGATTGAATCTGTATTTCCGATTGAAGCCCTGCGTGAGATGGCCGACCCTAAATCTGGAGCAATGGCTAAGATTATTGAAATGGGTTTGAAACTCCAGGAGTTTGAAACTTCTCAGAAAAATGCTCCTAAAGAATTGAGCATACGTTCACAGGTTGCAGCATGGCAGGAAAAGAACAAAGACGTTCTTAAAGCTATCGCATCCGGAGAAAAGAGAGATATTCCACAGATGGAACTTCGTGTTGCAAGCCCTATGCTTGTATCAACCGTAAACGCAGGCACATCTCCTTATATCGGAACTGTTGAAGTTGAAAAAGGTATAAGTGAGATTATCAGGCTTCCGAATACATTCTGGGATTTCCTTACAAAAGGAAGAACATCTGCCGCAACTTACGTCTGGGTGAACAAGACTAATCCTCTTGGAGCGGCAGGCTTTATCGGACCTGGAGTCGCAAAACCTGGAATTTCTCTTGCTTTGGCAGCAGAAACTTCTGTTTCAAAGAAAGTTGCCGACAGCGCAAAGGCCGGAACTGAACTTTTGCAGGACATTGATGGCATGACCACATTTATTGAGCAGGAGCTTCGTGAGCAGGTTATGATTAAAGTCAACGCAACATTGATGGTAAATGCAGGTTCTTCAACTGTTCCAAAAGGTATTCAGAACTATTCTCTTGCATATGCCTCCTATGCTAACGCAGCAGCAATCAAGACAACAAATCCAACATTCGTTGACTGTATTCGTGCAGTCGTTGGCCAGTTGCGTTCTGGAGCAATTACCGGAAGAATTGATTTCTTTATCAATTCTATTGATGCCGCAAACATGGATATTGCAAAAGCGACAGACTCAGGAGTGTATCTTCTGCCTCCGTTTGTTACGGCCAATGGTATGCAGGTTGCAGGCGCATTTATCCATGAAGACAACAACGTTCCTGTTGGCTACTTCCAGGCCGGCTTCATAAGGTTCTACAGAGTTCTCATTCACAAAGACTTCTTGGTTACATGGGGTTGGGAGAATGATGATTTCACAAAGAACCTCATTACAGCCGTAGGTGAAATGCGTATGCACCAGTTTGTAAACAGCATTTATGCAGATTCCGGTGTGTTCTGTTATGACACATTTGAAAATGTAAAAGCTGCGATTACTCAGGTGTAATCATTTTTAAAGTTCAATATCCTGGAGGTTAGTAAACCTATTATTCAAACATAAAACTTAAAAAGTGAAAAAAATAGTATTGCTGATTCTTACAAGTGTTGCATTGCTTGTAGGATATACAGCTAAATCACAGGCTTCTTTCGTAGGAACAACGACAAATTCCACGAGAGCAATCCTTAATGCAACTGAGGATACTGCGCTTTACAACACGAATTCTTCTTATCAACTTTACACTGTTCAGGTAAAGGTTACGAAAGCAACCGGAACTATGGCAGGAAAAGTTTATATTTGGAACTCTCCTGATGGCGCAAAATACACCCTCAGAGATTCTGCATCTTTAACAGACGTTACCACTCAATATGCCCAATTTGATTATACCGGAGGAATCAGGCAATACTGGATGGTGATACAAAAAGGTGCAACCACAGTTACCGGCACACTGAACTCAAAAATCTGGGGCGCAGGACGATAAAAATTTAAGCCATGCCTACAATAGTAAATCAATCATTCTTCATAAGGAATTTAACAATTCCAAACTGTACATCTGGTGCAGGACTGGAAAGAATACTTTCTTACATAGCTAAATACGAACCAGAGTGTTTGTTAAAGATATTTGGTTATCCTTTATACAAATTATTCGGAACGGAATCTAGTTCAAGAATGACTGATTTACTAAATGGCGCTGAGTATAATGACGGAGAAGGAAATTTGCAAAAGTGGCAAGGATTAAAACATGATACAGATATAAGTCTCATTGCAAACTATGTTTATTTCTACTATCAACAAACTATGGCTCAGTTGTCAACTGGCAGTGGTACATCTGTCTCAAATCCAGAGTCTGCAGAAGCGGTATCTCCTGCAGAAAAAATGGCAAACGCATGGAACTTCTTTTCAAGCGAAGTTTATGATATGACTCATTTTCTTTGGCTGAAAAAAGATGGCTCTGGAACAAGAGTTTATCCAGAGTTTTCATATGACCAGTTTTTGGAAACAAGAAGAATCTCAAGGCCGATTGACCCATATCTTTCTTTTTGATGGACACACCAGTAGTAATAATTGATGTTTTGAAAGATGCGATAGCTGCAATGCAGGTTGCAAAACCTGAAATTACTCCTGTTGTATACTTTACAATCAATTTTGAACCAGGTCTAAGTGTTCAAATTTTAGATTCTTTAAAAGATAAAGATGGAACAAGTTATTCTTCCTTGAAGTATCCGCTTATTGCCGTTTTGATGCCTTTTTCAGAAAAAAATAATTCAGGTTTTCTGGACGTAACATTTCCGAGAATTATAATTGCTAATCTAACAAAAACTCAAACAAGAACAGAGAAAGTTATTGACAAGTATAGTTCTGATGGAGTGTTTAAAACTATTCTCATTCCGTGTTTAACAGAATTTAAAAAACGTCTTGCATGGTCAACAAGTGTAAACTTGGGAGACCCTGACATGATTGACTGCACAGTAAGGCATTATCCTGCTGTTCAAAAAATAGGAGACGGGCTAACGGATTTTGTTGACATGATTGAGATACTGAATTTGAATCTTCAATTTTATTCATCTATTAAAACCTGTTAATCATGGCTATAGTTAAAGCCTGTACTATCACAAACAATGTGAAAAACACAGGAAAAGAATGCGATACTGCAATGGTAGCAACTGCTATGCTTATCGCTATGCAAAGGGGATTAACCTTTACAGACACAGATCTGTTAGACCCTGATGCTTGGTTGACTACGCTTATCCATCAGAAAAAAGCGTTTCCTCTTTTTGGACAGTATGCTCCAATAAGAGAAATTACAAACAACAAAGAACAGGATGCTATCGTTACTCTTGACGATGGCCTTCAGGTTTTTCTTCGCTACGGACTGTATAACAGAATGTTTGCCACTACAAGTGGCGGCCTTTGCTATGCAGAGTCTTTGCAAAGCCTTCTCAACAGTGGCTATGACATTATTGAGATTGACCAACAGGGGCAAATGTTGGCGAGAAAAAATACAGATGGTACATACAGTCCGTTAATAACAGACTTTATGTATTCTCCATCTCCGACTTTGGCGGATTTCAAAAACACTCCTTACAAAAATCATTTCCAGTACAGTTTCAGCCCAGTTGAACTTGTAAACAATGGAATAATTTTTAAGGGAGCAACATCTTTGCTTTCAAAGCAAGGTTTGATTGATGCCAAAATTACAGAAGGAACTCAAGCAGAAACAACTACCAAGATTTATATTGGTGTTGAGTCTGTTTGTGCCGGAGATGACCTTGTTGCAAAGTTCGGAGGCTCACTCGGAACTTTTGTAAACAATTTTGTTGTAAAAAATGCATCTACTCTGGCAGTTATAACTCCATCGGCAGCAGCTATAGTGTCTGGAGAGATTGAACTTACAGGCGTATTTGCAACAGGCCAAACGTTCCGTATCTGGGGTGCTGCACCTACGCAGTGGTTGGCAAATGTAGTTGAAGGATATGATGCAAGTGAAAACTATGTAGATATATCTATTCCGTAACAGTTGTTTTTTGTTTTAAACCCGCCTGAACGTTATTCGCAGGCGGGTTTTTTAGGTGAAAGTAAGTTATGCCACTCAATAATCTTTTTAGGAAAATAGATGCTATTTCAAAATTTGATATTGAAAAAGAGACTATTGATATAATAAACGAGAATGGTTGGTATATCACAGCTTTATTAAGACTTCAACTTCAAAGAGGAAAGGATATGAATGATGAACCAGTAACAATCTTTGGAAGAGATTACTATTCTGATAGAACAATATTTGATAAAGAGCATGGTGCATATCCTCCACTCGGAAAATTTACATCGTGGATAACAAACTATAGAACAGGGCAATTTTATTCAACATTAGTTACGTCTGCTCAAGGAAGAGTTTTTAAAACAGAGAGTTCTGTTCCTTATTTTGATAAAATATTGCAAAGAAGCGGAGATAAAATAATGAAACTTAGTAAAGAGCATTTGTCTCAGTTTTCAAGAGAAATTCTTATTCCGCAACTTAAAATAAGGTTCAAAATTTTTTCTGGAGGTTAGTATGGCCTACGAAAAATACACTGTAAAACAGTTCATTGATGCGTGGTTCAATAAAGATTATTCTGAACTAACAGAAGACGAATTTAAAATAGTTTATTCAGAGTATCAAGACGAGTCAGGGCTTTTTATGTCTGAAGACTTTGAAAAACAAAGTTTCATATATCATCTTAATCAAAGAATTACTTTTATTAAGATGTTTTTAAGGCTTCAAAGAGAATTTATATCTGAATTTGAATCTCCTTTCATAAGAGATTTTGAAATGGTAAAAGATAGATATGGGTACAATCTCAAATGGAACAACGACATAAACGACTTTGAAGAACAGCTAAAAAAAATAGAGCTAAGAGAGGTTAAACATACAACTTTACTTGAGTCAAAAATAAAAGATTTTGTAAACTCAAGAAAAAAAGATGTTGTTAAAAACAATGACGAAGTTGAAGACTTGAAAAAGAGTAGAAGTTCGTTTATTAGAATGTTAAACTCTCTGGGAAAAATAGGATTTATCATTGACAAGAAGGAAACGACTGTTGAAGAACTTTCTTTGATGATTAAACAACAAATGGAAGAGGTTTCAGAGTATAATCAAAAACAATATGCCAGGTGAACAAGACATAGTATCGTTAGGTTTAAATATAGACTCTTTTAACACTCAAAAAATGCAGGTGTTGAGAGATTTTATCAATTTATTTGACCAACTTGCAAAGTATGACGGCAAGATAATAAACCCTGTAATGGGAGATGGAATATCTAAGTTTAATTCATCTTTATTAGAGACGCAAAAAATATTAGATGACGTAAATGTCAAACTAAAGAATTTGACTGCTACAAATGCTAAACTTGAAAACCAAACATCTTCTACTAACAAAAAGGCAATATCAGAATATACTCAACTTAAAAGGATATTAAACGAACAAGCCGATGCTTATGTAAGACTTGCATTGTCAAAAGGAAGAGATAATACAGAGACTCAGGCTGCATTGGCAAAATATTCTCAAACCGCAAAAGTGATAGTTGGACTTGACAAAGATTTGTCAAAAGCTGGAGGAAGTGCTGCCGGATTTACAAGAGGTTTAAGTACCGTATGGTCTTCTTTATTGAGAATAGCATATATTCTTCCAGGTCTTGGAATAGCAGGAATATTCAATATTGCGTTTGATGCTATAGGAAGTGCGGCAAATGCACTTTTTGACTTCTCTGATGCCCAGACAAAAATTCTTGAAAAGGATACAGAGATGAATAAGGCCCTATCTCTACAAGTGTCTCTTTACAAAGATTTAATTCAGGCAAGAAAAGATTATATTTCAAATATAGATACTGGAAGTCTTGACCAAGTTATAGCAGGAGCATTAGTTGGGTCTGAACAATATTCTTCTTATTACAAAGATAAAAATAAACCAGGTTTATTATCTTCAAGAGGTTACAATCAAGGAGTTGTTTTTAAAGAAAACATATCTTTTCTTAAAAAATCTATAGATGAACAATATAAACTTATAGTAGATGATATTGTAAACAGGAACATAAGATATGGTTCTACAAAAGAGTTTTCTGGAGCATCTCCAGATTTACAATATAATCTTGACCAGCAAAAAAGAGTTATACTCGGCTATATTGAAGATATTGAAAAAAACAATGAAGAGATAACTAGATTAAATATTGCAATAGCTAATAAAAAACCATTTTTTACTTCAGACTATAAAAAAGTTTCGGATAAAGATGTTTATTTAAAAAATCTGGAGTCTAAAAATGAATTAGTCAAAAAAGATCTTGCAAGCACATACGCAATAACCAAAGACTATTATTCTTTAGTTGATATATTAGATAATGAACAAAACAAAAACAAAAAATTTGAAGAAGACCAAAACAGAAAAAGGCAACTTGAGACTTCAAAAGATATAATATCTTTGAAAATTCAAAATAATAAAGATATATTATCTAATGATAAAAAGTTTCACGATGAAAGAGAAGTTGCGATAAACTCAAACTATCAAAAAGAAAAAGAGTTGAATCAACAGATATTTTTGAATGTTTCATCAAATATATCTTCTACTAGACAAGAGATAGAAACTGCAAGGAACAAACTGTTTATTGACGATGAAAAAGCTAAACTTTCAAGAAATAAAGAACTTGAGCAGAACGATGTTAATTTTTATCAGAGAAAAATATTGGCGCTGACGGAGATTGAGAAAGATGAGATTGAAATGGAGGCCATAAAAAACGAAAGAGTTTTTCTTAATGACAAAAAATCTTTAAATGAAAGACTTGATGCTTATGAAGACTATATTATTCGCAAACAAAAGATAAAAGATTTAGAATATTCTTTATCAATTCAGAAAGGCGCTTCAAAACAAGACGGAAGTACATCGTTAACTCCAGAAGAGCAAAAAAGGCTTGATGTTCACAGAAATACTCAACAGTTTAATATTCAAGCAGATGCAGAAAAGCGAACATATGAAATAGTTGACTCGTTTTTGTATTTGCAATTAAAGGCTGTTAAAGACGCAAATGATGCAGAAGCTGTAATAAATAAAGATGCTTATGCAAAAGAACTTTCTGCCAATAATGAAAGATTTAAGAATAAAATCTTTGCATACGAGGCTTTTAGAAGAAATAAAGAGATAATAGACAGAAAATACGGGGTCATTTTATCTGAACAAGATATTGCAAAAGATAACGAATCTGATGTTTCAAGAATAAAATCTCTTTATGAAGACTTAGTAAAACAAAAAGAAAAGTCTGATATTGAATTGAGGAAAAAAGCCGGAGATCTTGACGATGATAAGTCTGGAGGAAAATCATCGTTGCAAAGTGAAAGGTTTTACAATGAAGAACTTGGAAGAAATAATGCTCTTAATGATGCTATAGTTGCTGCGAGAAAAGAGATGAATGATGCCATTGAAAAAGGCGAAGATGACAAAGTTAAAGCTGCTAAAGCAAGATACGAGCAACTCATTCAATTTGAAAAAGAACACGCTTCCAATAGAAAGGCTATTACAGAAGGTCTTTTTGAGTTTGCACAAAAATTTGTAAACAGAAATGTTGAAAATGAGATTCGTGCAATACAAGATATTCAAAAAACTAAAGAAGAGAATTATGAAAGTGAAATTGATGCTATTGACAAATCTTCTTTAGACCAGAAAAACAAAACTGCGTTAGAGATTCAGTTAAATCAACAAAAACTTGAATCTGCTAAGAATGCACAAGCTGAAGAAAGAAAACTTAAACACGAGGCGGCTGTAAAAGACAGAGAACTGGCTATTGCTCATGTAATGTGGAACACAATAGAGTCTGTTACATCTGCTTTAAAAATTGCCCCTCCTGCAGGAGAGATATTGGCTGCAGAAAGAGGAATAATAGGCGCAATTCAATTAGCCAATCTTCTTGCAGTTCCAATTCCTTCTTACAAATTTGGCACAGACAATCACAAAGGCGGTCTTGCAAGATTTGGGGAAGATGGTGCTGAACTTGTTAAAGAACCTGGAAAAAATCCATATGTTGCACTTAGTGAAACTATAAAGGAATTGCCATCTGGAACAAAAGTTATTCCATTAAGTTCAAGTTCTCCTGAATTTGATAATAAAAAGAAAGACGAAAGTTGGGAGCAAACTAAGTGGTTGGGAAGATACATTGCTAAAAATAATAATAAGGAGATAAAGAATATTATCAAACCTATTATTTTTGTTGATATGAATTTTGAGTCAAGAAAAAGACAAATACTCGGCAACTAATGAACAGAAATCAAAAGCCTGTATATTGTTTTATCTACGATGAGAATAAAAATTTTTATCGTGCAATTCAGTCTGCCAATGGCAACTGGAGTATATCTAGTAATGCTCAAATTTATCCGTTAAGACATAACCCTAAAAATCTTTTAGATTCTCCAGTTGAATTTGCTACAAATAGAAGATACTTCTCAATGAACAGAAGTATCACATATCCATTAGATTTTATCTTTGATGGTGCAGCAATACTAAACTACAAGTATACAACTGGAAAAGGCGCAAACGAACTTCTTTTCTTTGCAATGTTTGAGTTTGACCCGGAAAATGGAAAGTATAAACTTTCGTATAACGGAAGATTTGATTTTCAGCAGAAAAAAAGAGACGAAAAATTAGCGACATTCACAGTTCCAGTTGTTGACGACTCTGCATGGGGAATACTTTCTCAGAATGACGATGTTGAATACTCGTTTGATTGTAATGAGTATAATCCAAAAGCAATAAAGGTTTTGATTGATAATTTTACTTTGAAAAATAAGTATACTTATCAACCAATAAATTCTCCTGTAATAAACAACTATGTTGATATACCAGGAATGATTGATACGTTTGTACTTCCGTTTGCGTTAGTTAATCAAGACGGAGATAGCTATGGAGTTTTATCTAAAAATCAAACTACAGAACATACATACGATTATACAGTAGATTTACCGCAATCGCCAAATTTCTTTTTGCAGACATTCTATCCTTTAAATGGAGTTAATATCAAAGGAGAGTTTAAGTTTTCATGGAGTTTTCAAAATCCTCCGTTGGCGTGTAATTTAACTATATTCTTTTATACATCAACCGGGCAAACATTTACACTTTTCAGTAAGAATGGCACGGAGTTAGTTCCTGGAGAAATATACACTGTTCCAATAGACATAACTTTAAACTTGGCATCGTCTGAAAAGATTTTCTTTCTCGCACATTTAAACGCTGCTGCAGTGTTTAATTTAACTATAACTCCTATAGTTACTAATATATTTGTAAATACTTTTACAAAAGCAGAGTCTACTATATGCTACGGACTTCGTCCACTGGATTTATTGCAAGATATTGTAAGAAGAGGAACGTTAGACAGGTATAGCATAGATTCCACTTTTTTTGGAGTAAACAACAAAACCGTTTTAATATCTGGAGACTCTGTTCGTCAAGTAAAGGATGCTAAAATATACACTTCTTTCAGAGACTTTTTTGAAAGTTTTAGCGCATTATTTTTTATGGCACTAAGAGTTGTAAATGGAAGTTTGTTCATGGAACTCGCTTCTGAAGTGTATAAACAAGGTTCTAATATAATTGACTTGGGAGAGCTTATTGAATGTGAAACGTCTCCTGCTACAGACCATATGTATAACGAGATTGAAGTTGGTTCTCCTAAGCAAGATTATCGCCATCCAAGTGGACGATTAGAGTTTAACGCACCTGCAACATTCTCTTTGCCATTTAACAATATCAAAAATAAACTATCTTTAGTATCAAAATATAGAACTGACGGATATGGAATTATATTCTTGATATTAGATTACAAAGGAGATTCAACTCAAGATAATTCAGGAGACAAATCAGTTTTTATTGTTGATATTACAGATGAACTTGGAAGCGCAGGCGAAAACATTGAAAACTTTGAGAATGTTACTATAAACAGCGCACCTTTAGCGCCTATAATAAAACACCCTTTAGATGGAAGTGTAATAAATAACGATAAACCATTTTTAAAAGGAGTCGGAATAGTAGGAACAAATGTCAATATTTATATTGCAGATGTTCTTGATGGAGGAACTGTTGTAGACGGAAATGGAAACTGGTCTTATCAAATATTAACATCTTTGCCATCTTACAATCCAGGAGTTTTTGATGGTGTTGCAGTAATAAATGCAACAAATACAGATATGTCTGGGGCACTGGATACAATACAGTTGATAATTGATACAACTAATGTAGGTCCAACTGGAATAACATATCCAAGGGCAGGAGATAACCTTTACAATAATTTACCTTTGATAAAAGGAGTTGCTCCTGCCGGAACTAACATAAATATAATGTTAGACGGAGTTCTATTGGCTGCTGTTGTGGCAGATAATTCATGCAGGTTTGAGTATAAAGTAACAGTTCCTTTAACAAATGCGGCACACACTCTTGGAATAGGTGCAGGAGTTCCATTCTCTTTTAACGTAAACTCTTTTGTATCAACTCCGTTAATAACATACATAGGCTCTGAACTTGATGGTTTTGTTTTAGTTAATAATCTTCCTCTTATTAAAGGGGTCGGTATTCCAGGAACTACAGTAACATTATACTTGGATTATATTACATATTCATCTTTAGGAAGCGCAATAGTTGATTTGAATGGAGATTGGAGTTTTCAAGTAATTCCAACTACATATATTGACCCAATAAGCGGTCTTCCAGTAACTCTTGCTCCAATAAAGAATGGTTTGAATGTTATATCAACTGGATTGCTGATTACATCTGTTCAAATAGCAGTAAATGGATTTAAGTTAAATCGTCCTGCATACAGTTCAATAACAGGTGTGTTAGACAATACAGTTTTTAACACTCGTCTCTCCCCAAAAAGAATGTTATTGAACCACAGTCCACTTCTTGCATCTGTAATGAATAAACAAAGAAATGAACTTATATCATTTCAGACTCACGATAAAAATTCAACACTTGCAACTGTATTATCAGGAGTGTCTGTGATAGAAAGAGCCGATGTGCCATTTTCTTCTTTGGGGTCTCCGTTAATGATTCTTGAAAATGCAAAGATAAAATGTATTGCACAAAAGAATTTTACAGAGACTCTTTACGACTTTAATTCAGGTGGAACTATAAAAGGAAATTTCAAAGGAAAGGATATTTACTTCCTCCCGATAGGAGAAATGAAGATGAAAAACCTGATGGACGATGTTCAAGAATGGAACTTACTTATTAGCCCATTAACTTCTTACAACACGCTTCTAAATCTTTACAAAAATGGATTAACTATTGGCCTTATGGAAAATGCAATATTTCACAGTGACTATAACTCAATGCACGCAGTTGAGTATAATTACACTCAGCCAGATAAATTTAATTTTAAATCTATCTATGACGATTGGTTTGATAATAGAAACTCTGCGTGGCTATTCGGGAATACTGATTATATTCAAAAGTTTCAAACAACAGAGATAGTCAGAGACCAGATTATCACTAACGGCATATCGTCAATGACTTTGAAGATATACAGGTGCTCTGATGCATCTTTAGTTGATACGATAAACTATAATCCTGTATCGCCTGCTCCAATACCTTCACCTGAAATAGTTTTGGAAGCAGAAATTGATTGGAGTGATTATGACCCAGGACAGTATTTCTGTGTTGCATACGTTGATGCAACTGCAGTCTTTATATTTGAAAGAGTTGAAACAAGAGCAAAATGGGATAGAACAATACTTATTGAGTCAACCAATTCTGTTAATATGCCGGGAGTTTTCTACTCAACAGGATTTAAAACAATATTAAGGCTTGAAGGGCTTGTTAGGAAATTACAGCCTGATGTTGACCATATAGTTGCAAAAGAAGAAAGTGGTGATACCAAACTCCTTTGGTCAAATCTTGCAAAGAAAAGAATGATAAGATTTGGAAACGCAAGAGGTATTCCAGATTACACTTCTATAAAAATGGCTGCTGCGATACTCAATGATAATTGTATTATTGAAGGAACTTTGTATACTGTACAAGATGGTGAAAAAATAAATCCGTCAGAAGATATTCCTGGAGTTCCAATGTTTTACTATGAGGTAATGATGAATTTACAGGAAAATTCAAGAGGTAAAGTATTTCCTGGAGTTGTCGGTTCTGACGTTTCTGGCGTAATAATTGTCGTAGATGGTACAGCAATCGGTCTTCCGGCTCATAGTTTAATAAATATAGACGAACAATGATTTTAAAGCCCATTAGTAGCTTATTATTGTTAACATAGCAAAGCATTAAATTGAAAATATTTAGCGTGAAACGGGCTTAAAATGATGTGAAACAACGATTTTTAACGGTTTAAAATGACAAAATAATGCCAACTGTCGTACTAGATGCCTACTCAAAGGCGTATCCTTCAATAAGTAATAGAATTAAGGCTACTGTTTATTTAGAAACAGACCCTTTTGCCGAAGTTGCGTCTATTATTGATACGACTGCAGGACATCCTGCCCGAATTTGGCATTTTCCGGGATTGCCAAGAGCAAACTATGGATTTTCGCTTGATGAAATAGATGGAGGCGGAAGTCCAATAAATAATCTTGCTTTATTCTCTGTAGTTCCAGGAAACATTGATGGTTACCTCGTAAGAAATGACGAACAAATACAAGTTGGGGTTACAACAGGATTTGATGCAGGTTTACAAACAGTTACATTTGACGGAACTGGAGGAAAGCCGAACTATATTGGATGGGAGATAGTTCCATCTGAACTTACAGGAAGAGGAATATTAGTTGAAGGATTAGATTATTCTTGGGACTCTGTTACAGGAATAATGGTTTGGTTACAACCAGGAGATATATTGCAAAATCTGCAGTGGTACAACATTCATTTTAATCCTATAGTTTCCCCTGCAGGAGGTAGCGAGCCTACCGTTGTTGATTTTACAACAAGAGTAATTTCTACAAATGAAAATATTCTTTCAACCGATTTTGGGAATAGTATTATAGCAGAGCCTGCAGGAAATTACATTGAACTTACTCTTCCTGACATAACAACTGTAGCACAAGGAAGGATATTGAGAGTTGAAACATCTTCTATTTTGGGGTCTTCGGTAAGTTGCGTAAAGATAATTCCATTTTCTGGAGACACTATAAATTGGCTAAGAGGAAATATTTTCTTGATGCCAAATGAAGATATTGAAATTTACAGATTAAAAAGACCTGACGACTCTAACGAATGGAGAGTTAGGTCTGTAAACGGAAACTTTAAAACTGTTGGAATGTCAATCGGAGATGATATGACACAGTCATTAGGATATAACAGACAACTTTTAGATGGCTCTATAAGAAATCGTTATCAGTATGCAAGAATTTACGAGGAAATAGTTTTAAACTTGCCGTCTACTCAAAGAGTTGACTATGACGACTGGGCAACAGGAAATAATAAGTATCTTTTTTCACTTGCAAATTCTGCAAATCCGGCCAATGCTGACAAGTTTTATTTTCCAGACAGGAGAGACTTGTTTGAAAGAAATAATAATTCTGGAAAAGCCGGAGATTACCAATCTGATTTGATGAAACAATTTTGGGCAACAGTTGCAGGTGGAAATCCATCTATACTTTCTGTTACTGGTCAAAATACAGAAATTGGAGTTGACCCAGGAGCAGGTAGTCCTGATATTAAAACTCAAAGATTGATTGATACAACTTTATTCGGTTCTGAAGTTAGGCCAAAATCTTACTTAATAAATAAATACATCTTTATATGAAAAAAATCAAGTTTTTAGTAGGCGCAATGTTATTTTTTCTTTGTGGAAATGCACAGATTTACATCCCTGTAGTTCCAACTGCCTATGGAGAGCATAATAACAGAATAAGAGTTGATAGTGCAATTCTTGGACCTACTGGTTGTGGCGCACCAACATCTTTAAGGTCTGCGTTTGTAAAACAATACGGACAGTACTACGATAGCTGCAATAAAAAGTTTTACTTGTACGACCCTAAACTATTAACTTGGGACACATTACATATTGGAGTTTCTGCAATCGGAACGATAACCGGAAGCGGCACTACAAACTATATTCCAAAGTTTACGAGTTCAACTGCTTTGGGTAATTCGGCAGTATATGATAATTCAGGAAGTGTCGGAATAGGTACAACTTCACCATACTCAACTTTAAATATTCAAAAAAATTCTATTGCAGCAAATCAAACAGACTCAACTGGAATAATCCTTGAAAATTCAACAGCGGCTACAAGTGGAGTGCCTGTGCAACTATCACCTGGATTTGTTTGGAAAGGAAAAGTTTGGGAAACTTCTTTTGGAGGCAGCAGTCGTACTCAATCATGGAGAGCTGATATTATTCCTTTCTCATTGTCTGGTTTTGGAAGATATGCGTATTGGCAACTTGGTCATAGTGAAAATGGAGGGGCTTATACAGCGTACCTAAAATTATCATCAAGAGGAAATCTTGATGTATATAATGCCGCAGGAACAGCTTATGGAAGTATCAACTCAAACTTTATTGGAGCATCTACATTAGGTGCGTTGTACTGGACAAGTACAAATGCACCGCCTCTTAATTATACAACAGTTTCTGGAGCAGAAAATACAGCATCAGGCCTTAGCGCCCTCTATAATATTTCAAGTGGCTCTCAAAATACTGCCACCGGAAGCTATGCTTTACAGGACTTAACTACTTCAAATCTTAATACTGCCACTGGTTTTCAGGCTGGTTTACGAGTAACAATCGGCACAGGGCAAAATTCTTTTTTCGGGGCTAATTCAGGTCTGCTTACAACTACAGGATTTAAGAATACATTTATTGGAGCAGGAGCAGGAGAGAATAACACAACCGGGCAAGAGAATACAATGTTAGGGCAAGATGCAGGATTAAATAACACAACCGGGATTTACAATTTTTACGCCTCAGTAAATGCAAAAGGCGGTTCAGATGGTATAGGCAATAATATTATTGGATATTATTCCGGCGCAAGTCTCACGTCAGGAAATCAGTACAATGTTGGTATAGGCCATAATGCTCTTTACCATGCCTCTCAAAAAGTAGATGCAACAAAATCTACTGCAATAGGATATAATGCCTATACCACTGCAAATAATCAGTTATCCATTTCTGACAGCACTACAAGATTTACATTTCCCGGAGTAAGCAGGGGGACGGCCAATTATGTTATGACAGATAGCTTGGGTACGGGGCAGTATTGGGTAGCCCGCCCATTATCAGCAATAGGCATCCCTATATCATCTTTGACAGCATCGGCAGCAACAAATAGTATAACGGTAGGTCATGCTCAAGCATGGAATTACAATGGTATTACAACAGGCATAGGGCATCGGTTTACGTCTAATTCAATCACATCTGGTTCTATCTTTGACATTACCGGGACATCAACAGCCCTTGCATCAGGAAATGAAGGGTTGAATATTGATATAAGTGGGGCTAATAGTACAAATGGAATACCCGTAACAGGTGCAAAAATATCTGTAACAAATACCAACGCTACGTCTGGAACAAATGTTGGGTTGGAAGTAACGGCAAGTGGGGCGACAACCGGAAATTATGCAGCCTTGTTTACTGGCAGGGTGGGCATAGGCACACTTACCCCTACTGACCAACTTCATGTAGCGACAGGGGCAGCAGTATTAAATCAGATAAGCACACACACAACAGCTACATCGGCAAATTTTTATACAGGGTCAGATGGAACAGCAAACGGAGCATCTTCAACAACTCCATATCTATTTGGAGGAGCATCTTCTGTGGCATTCAGAATTGGCATAAATGGAGCATCCGCAACAAATATTCCAGTTAATAATTCATATTCTACATTGGTAGTCGCTTCTTCCGTAATAGGTGAAGAAGCAAGCGGAACACATGGTTTTATTGGGTCTGCTGTTTTTAAGCCACCAACAATTTCATCAGGAGTTGCAACGGTTACTAATACATCAACTGTATATATTACAGACGCACCATCCGCAACAGTAACAGGAAGTAATTCTTCTTTGTGGGTTGGTGCAGGAATAACAAGATTTGGTACTGCTGGTACATCATTAGGTTCTTTTACACTGGAAGGTAATACATCTGGTGTTGTAACCGTACAGCCTGCCGCTGCCGCCGGAACATGGTCATTAACACTCCCTACAAATGATGGTGATGCTTCTCAGGTATTAACTACTGATGGAAGCGGTGTTACTTCGTGGACAACCCCTTCAGGGGGCTCTCCCACAGGAAATTTCGGCAACCTCCAAATAGGAAGAAACTCTGCATTCGCCACACCTGCAAGTGATTCTTTAGATTTTGAAAGTGCAACTGGATTAAGTGTTAAGGGGGATGTGAGAACTACTACATCTTTATATCTTCCTTCATCTTCAAGTGAGGGTTTGAGATTTGGAACAACAGTAAGAATGTATGACAATGGTTCTTTGATGAGAGAATCACCGTCCGCTGGAGTTAAGCAGCAATATACTGCCGGGAGCAATGGTAGTTTTGATGTTTACAATAGCGATGGGGGCAGCTATATTCATACAGCCCCACTTTCTGGTACTGGCTCTGTATTTGAAACTTTGGGTTCTGCAACAAATTTAAAAATGCAGACAACGGCTGCCCACACCTTAATGATAGGCAATGGTACGGCGGTAGCAAAAACAAATATCCTTTCTACAACGGAGCAACTTCGTTTGATGTATGATGCAAGTAATTATGTAGCACATACTGTAAGTTCGGCAGGTGTTTATACTGTTGCGCCAACAGGGGTAAGTATAACAGTTACCAAGCCTGTTGTGTTGAAAGGATATACTGTTGCGACCCTTCCGGCAGGAGTAGAAGGTATGACGGCCTACTGTACAGATTTGCTTGCTCCGACATTCGGGGCTACCGCAGTTGGCGGTGGGGCTGTGAAGTTGCCAGTTTTTTTTGATGGTACAAATTGGGTTGTGTATTAATTGTAAAATAATTGTATGAAAAAACTCATGTGGCAGGTGATTACATAGAAATAAAATGTGTTAATCCGACATGGGCAACAAACCCGTTGACTACTATTTTTGGGGGTTATATCTATATTGAATAAAAACTAAATACTTATGAAACATAAATATTTCCTAACCGGGTACTCGCTTATTATAGTGATAGGTGTTTGTTGTGCAAGTCTTGGATTTTGCTCGAGCATTGACTACTTGTATGGCAATGGTGATTTAGGTAGATGGATTGGCAAGACAACTATGGCATTTTCAACTTCTGTGGCTTTGTTCTGGATTGGAGTGGCTTTATTTTTGACTGGTAAATACTTAATACATCATGACAAAACTATCTGATAAGTTTGAGCCGATTGACATCATTGCTATCGTCATTATTCTCGCTTGTATAGGGGCAAGACTCGCTGTGAATGACCCTATGTTTAATGACATAATGAAGATAGTGATAGGATTTTATTTCGGAAACAAAGTAAAATCTGGAGGAATAATTAAAACTCCTTACATAATATTCTTACCAATTTTATTTTTAAATATATGACAAAAGAAAAAGTTTCAGACATAATTAACAGCGCAAAAGGTTTACTATCTGTTGCAGGTTCAACATGGAAGACAATTCTTGCATGGGGGCTTTTCCTATGGGCAGGATTTTCCTGTTACAAGTTGTTTATTGAAAGTAAGTCTGGCTGCTCTGGTAAGGCTGAACTTGTTATTATATGGGAAAATCTTTTCAAACAAAAAGACAAAGACTATCAGGAACTTGTAATTGCATTTGCAAACATCAGAGAGATGTCTAAAAAAGAAACAGTCATACCATCATCATTTCTTCTTGAAGAAAATGTATTTGAGTTTGCATCCTTTAAAGTCGATACAGTTAAAAAACCTTTAACCAAAGAACAAAAGATATTGAAGTATGCAGATTCAGTACTGGAAGTGCAACGTAAGAAAGACTCTTTACTGCGAACAAAAATACCTGCTAAACAATAGTTTTATTCACCTTTAAATATACACGATGAAACAGTTCTTTCTAAATCTTTTGTCCGGTGCTTTTGCGGAAGCCGGAGAAAGTAAACTTGAAGAGGTTTTACAAAGTCTTCACGACAAACACCCTGACCAATGGAAGGCGGCAATTCATGGAGGAAGGGCATTAGTAAACGGTCTTAAACCAATCGTTGAAAAGTCTGTAAACAAAATTGACGATGCTTTTCTTGATGCTCTTTCAGGAGCGATTGAAGATTCTGCTAAATCAAATGCAGGAACATTGAATTAAAAAACAGGAGGCTACGGCCTCCTTTTAAAATCTTTTTATGAAATCAACTTTTCAAAACATTTGGTTCTGGATTACGGTTGTAATCTTAGGACTCTTTCTGTATAAATCATGCAACAAAGGCTCTGTTGGATTTTTTGGTTGTAATTCTTCAGACACTATATCTCATAAGATAGATACTGTAATAAAGGAAAATAAGAATACATTTTCGTATATTCCAGTACCAGTTTTTCAAAAACTCATTATTGAAAAACCGGTATGGCTAAAAGAGCCTTATGAAAATTCTGAAAGACAAATTGACTCGTCAGAACCTGATTGTATTCCTGTTGTAGTAAATTCAGATACCTGCTCAAAAACAAAAGATGATTATATTACAGAAAGACTATATGACGATACATTAGTTTTCGGCAACTCAAAGGTTAGAATAAAAGAGTCTGTTTGGAAAAACAGAATAAAAGACAGGATTGTTTCTTTGAATACATACGACACTACAATAAAAGAGTCTACAACTATCGTAAAACGAAAGTTTATTGTCTATATCGGCGCATCTATATTCGGTAGTAAGCCTGACATTTTTCAAGGCGGAATTGCAACTGTTGGATTTAAAGGAAGAAACGATATGCAGTATGACTTTGGAATTGGCAAAATAAGACAGCAGAAAGAACCAATATTTTCTTTTGGAGTAAAACTTCCTATACGAATATTTAAAAAATAAAAAACTATGATACCTCAAAATCTTAAATGGCTTGAAGACATTATTACTTCTGGCCAATGTCCTAAAATGATTGTTGAAGGCTCTTTACTTTTAGGAGTGAAGGAGATAAAAGGCTCAAAAAGCAACGGAGTTATTCTTAAGTTTGCAGAAGATATAGGTGTGAGAAACATCTATACAAATGACGATACTTCTTGGTGTGCACTTGCTCATAATGCAGTTGCACTTCGTTCAGGTAAGAAAATTTTTGGTTACAAAGACAATTATGACCTTTTAAGGGCTCTGGCATTTCAAAAGAATGGTATTGAACAGAATAAAGAAGATTGGGAGATTATTGCGAAAGGAAAAGAAATGTTTGGAGACACTCTTATTTTCAAAAGGCCAGAAGGTGGTCATATTGGAATATACATAGGTGAAAGTAATACTCATTTCTATGTTATGGGTGGAAATCAAAATAATGAGTATAGTATAACAAGAATTTCAAAGGAAAGACTTGTTGCCGTAAGAAGGCCAGTGTATAAAATTGCGCAGCCAGGAAGCGTTAAGAAATATTTCTTAAATAATATAGGAGTTCCAGAGACGACCAATGAAAAATGAAATTTTAACAACAGTTTAACATCATTTTTTATTTCGTTAACGTTTTATTAACAAATTTCGGCGTATGTTTGTGGTTCAATAATATATGCACATGGGCAAACCGCTAAAGCAGATTGAGTTGTTTCCAACTGCTAAACCAAAGAAAGAAAGGACGTCTGAGTCAATACAGAGACAAATATTTGTATTGGAAAAAAGAGTTGTTTCTCTTATTGCCGAAGGTAATTCATTTAAAAGAGTATTTGCATTAAACGGCAAGATACAAAAACTAAAGTTTCAACTGTTGGAAATGAAAAGTTATGAGTTTTTAGCCAGATAAATAGTTTTTCTATTCACCTTAAGAATAATAAAAACTACTCTTCAGCCCGTTATTGCATTGATTTGCGAGACGGGCATTTGAGTTACAAAACCCCGAAAAAATGAATGAACTAACAAACGTACAGAAACTTGCATTGCAACGGCAAGAGAAAGAGAATGAATTACAAAAAGAAAAACAGTTGCTATCTCTTGAAAACATAAGTCAAATGTTTTCAATGAACCAGGAAATACTTGTTGTTTTACAGAAAACTGTCGCCAAAAACACAACGCCTGCAGAATTTGTTTATTTTCTTTCTGTTTGTAAGGCTCATGGACTAAACCCTATAAACAAAGAGATTTGGTGTTACAAGAATGGAACTGGAGATGTGATAGTTTTTACAGGGAGAGACGGCTTCCTCAAAAAAAATAAGGAAAACCCTCTCTATCGTGGAATGAGAAGTTCCGAAGTTTGTGAATTTGATGAGTTTGATATTGATATGATTTCTGGAGAAGTTCGTCATAAAATCACAAATAACAGAGGAAAAGTTATAGGTGCATACGCAATAGTGTCAATAGAGGGACAGAAAGACACCATCGTATATTTGGACTTTGATGAGTTTAATCTCGGACAAGCCAAGTGGAAAACGAGTCCAAAGATGATGATTAAGAAATGCGCACAATCTCATGCTCTTAAAGAGGCTGCCGGAATAACTGGAATACAAGCAGAAGAAGCATTTTCTGTTACTGACGGAGTTGCATCAGCAAATGTTATTAAAGAAGAGAAAAACCATGAAGAAGAAAGGTTATTAAATCTTATTGCCAAAGCCGGCTCAGTACAAAAACTTGAAGAATACTTTATTCATTGCAATACAGATGTTTTAAAGTCTGCATACTCAAATCGTTTAAACGAATTAAAGATTTCGGTCTAGTTTGTTGGTTTTTTAATAAGGAAACCTTCCGTTTCTACGGAGGGTTTATTTTAAAATTCGTTAATGCCGATTTGAAGTTTCAATAAAATTAAAATACCAAGAATATGCCGATAATCCAAGTAGACTGGGACAAATTTGAGTTCAGATGTCATTATTTAGGAGACTTAATGTCTGAACCAAAGGGAAAGTCCAACGCAGAAAAATACAGTGAATTAAAGTCTTACAAAAGTTCTTTGTTTGAAAAGATATCTGCAATGAATGATGGAAAACTGAAGGATAATGCCTTCATAAAGTTTTCAGAAACAGATAAAAAATTAAAGGAACTTGAACCAATTAAAGATGTTCCTCTATTCAGTTCAACTTGCTTGAGGAGATTGGCTCAGATATACACAGAGCAAACAACCGGAAGAAGAAAAAAGATTGAAAGTTTTTATATTGAGAAAGGTTTAAAAACTGAGGAACTTTCAATATCACTTTATTCATCAGTTTACGAAAAATTCTATCGTAAGAATAAAGAAAGGATTTCAAACGGATTTGTTATAGGCGAGATTGACTTTGACGATGAAAAGGAAGATATTGTTATAGACACTAAGAGCAGCTTTGACATTTTTACCTTTGATGAAACCATAGCCACAGGAACAAAGAAGTTGTATTACTGGCAGGGTCAAGGGTATATGTGGCTAAAGAACAGAAAACATTTTCGTCTTGCATATTGTCTCAATAACACTCCTTCTGAAATAATATTTAGGCTTAAGAATAATCTTAAGTATAAATTTATTGGAAGTCCCGAAGAATACGAAGATGCGTGTAGAGAGATTGACGAACTTCATAACTACGATGATTTACCAGAAAAGAGAAAAATTCGTGTTTATGACATTGAAAGAAATGATGAAGATATTAACAGATTAAAAACTGCAATTCCTCATTTCAGAGAATATTTAAAAAACTTTGATAAAAATAAAACAGAAGAATATGAAAATCAAGATTAAAGGCGGAGTCATCTTCGTTGTTGAAGAAGGATTAGATGACAGGGCAATAGGCTCTTTGTTTCCGGTTGCAACAGAAACTGACGAAAAGATTATTGAGTGTGGAACAGAGTCTGTTGACGAAATAAAAAAATTCGTTGAAGATGTACGTTCAGGCAGTTTCAAACCAAGAAAAGCCGTAAAGGTTTTTGAAGACCTGTTGGAAAAACATGAACTTATCAAAAAGTCTGCGTAGTGCAATATTGCATGGATATATTAGACGAGAAATCGTCTTTAATATCTTCAATAGAGTGGGACGACTCTAATGATGAACTTACTGTATATTTCAAAAGCTATTATACAGATAAGATTATTCACGAAGGGGTTACAAAGAAGATTTTTGAACAGTTCGGAAAAGAAAAATCTGTAGGCAAGTATTATTTAAACTTCATAAAACCAAATTTTAAACAATCTAAAAAACAAAGCATGAGTAATCAACCGAAGGGTATCAACATTGCAAAAGGAGACGTCAGATGGATAGATATGTCTATTGACGTTACCAAGATTAAAAAAGAGTGGCTAACAACCGGTCTAAAAGGAACGTATCTTAACTTGAAATTGAGGATGCTTCCTGATGGCGAAGTTGACAAGTACGAATGTCTTGGATTTTTGGTGCAGCAAGCTCCTACAGAAATTTACAAAGCTGCAGAGGCAAAACAGAAAGGAAGTGGAAAAGAATTGAAAGGAGAAATTCTCGGGAACGCAAAAGAATTAGACTGGAACTCTTCTAATAATGAAGGAATACCCGGTCAACAAGGAGGAACTCTTGTTGGAGAAAATAGCGGAGTCGCAGACGACATACCGTTTTAGCCTTTTTCTGCGGAATAAAGGATGGAAAGTGTTGAAGTTCAGTCTGGTAAGAACATCGGTTTTCTAAGCCGAAGGTCGCAGGTTCAAATCCTGTCAACACTTCATGGGTTTAAAAATAGGAATAATTTGCGACAACTATAAAGTTGCAAAATTCAAACAAGAACTTGAAAAAGAGAAACTCGTTATATGTAACGAGAAACCGTTTGCCAAAGATAAAACTCTTTTAACTTTACTATGTGAGAAATTTCAGGTTGATAAAATAAGGAATATTTGTATTTTACTTGAAAATAAATATCAATAGAAGTAACTAATCTAAGCCGTTTTAAGGCAAAAAAATCAATTTGTTACCGTTGTGTTAATTTTGTAACAAATGGCGTGAAACGGGCTAAAAATAGCGTGAAACGGGCTTAAAATCAATCATTTAACATGGTTTTTTATTCATTCTACACAGACAGATTTCGCTCTCCAGAAAATTTAGTTTATCGTACAGAAGATGGATGGAGTCCGCTTCAGATAAACTTGAAAATGTTTCCGCAAAAAGAAGGAGAAAATGGAGCAGAGAAAGACTTCTTCGCACTGCTTTGGGATAACGAGGATTTCAGAATTGGAGAGTATTTTGATACAGATAAAGGAAAAAAATCTGTTAAAAAAGAATCTGTTCAGCGTTCAGAAGACTATAAAAAATTACCGTCAGATTTTTCAATAGAGTTAAACAAGGTTTACAACTTGGACTGTTTGCTATTTATGGAACAGTTGCCGAAAGGATACATTGACTATATTTGCACATCTCCTCCGTACAACGCAGGTGCAAGAACATCTCATGGAGAAAATAACGCAATTTACAAAGACGATGAGTCAATGTATAATTTCTTTGAGGACTCCCAAACAAATGATGAGTATGAAGAGTGGTTATTTAAGATTATTCGTGATATGCTAAGAGTTACAAAGAAGCATATTTTCTTTAATATACAGATGTTGGGAAACAACAAAAGAACTGTAATGAAGATATTTCACACTTTCGGTATGTATATTAAAGATTTGATAATATGGAACAAGACCATAGCTTCCCCTCACATAGTTCCAGGAATTATGAATTCTGCATTTGAGTTTATATTTATACTCAGCAACGACAATCCTCAAAGTAGAAAATTTGATGATGGCAATTTTAAAGGAAACTTTAGAAATGTTATTACCGGAGTTAATAGTTCTCAAAACAAGTATAGGCATCTCAATAAAGCTACGTTTCCGCTGTACTTGCCTCGTACAATTATGCAGAAATTCGGTAAACCTGGAGATATATGGTATGACCCATTCTCAGGAACAGGAACTACGTTTCATGCTTGTATTTTAGAAAAAAGAGATTTTTTGGGTACAGAAATAGACATTGAGCAGTGCGAAAGTACAAACAAACGTATTTTTCTTGAAGAAAGTGCATTGAAGATGGGATTTGGAGACGGAGAAAATTCAATAATAGAACACGGAGAAGAATTTTACACTTCTCCAGAAAAACCTATTGAAAAAATAAACGAACAAACTAAACTTGATTTTTAACGAACAGGGCTTTGTGCAGGTTGGGAAATAGAATTACTTCTGCTCGGTATAAAAGATAAATAGTAGTACAAAAGAAAAATATTAATAACAAATGCTTAATTGAAAATCGTCTGCTGGAACTGGTGCTGATGCAAGTACAAAAGTTGAAGTTTATTAATCCCGCCCAACTTGCACAAAACCCATTGTTATCGGCTGCCTTTTCGGTTGAGTGTCAAACCTAAAAATTATGTCAAAAGCATTGATACTAAAAACCCTAAATGAGTTTAGAAAAAATTATGGTCTAATAAACGAAATTGACCATTACCAATATATTAAAAGTCATTTTCTTGGTTGTTATAAAGATGAACCCGAAAACGAAGTTGAAAAATGCTTTAACGATTTTGTTATTAAGCACAACGAAATTTGTAAAAATGAAATAGAAAGGCTAAAAAGTATAAAGTGCAAAAATGTTGATGAATTTAGTAAGTATGCTGAACATATAAAGTGTATTGAAAAAATGTTTATTCTATTAAAAAAAGAACATTCTGGGGCTTATTCATTACGACCCGACAATAATATTGTACGACATAAATGCGGTGATTTTTCAACTGTCGCAGATGACTTATCAAAACTTCACTCTAAATATTGTTTTGATTTATATCCAAAAGTTTGCGATAAGCATATTGAATATTTAGAAGAAAAAGCATTTTTGTTTTTAACTGGTATTACAGAGAAAAAACTTTTAAGCACAGAAAAAAAGAAATTTGATTTTAGTAAGGCTGAAACATTATTAAGTCAATTGTCTGACGAGTTTAAGGCTGTCGCACAAGGTAGCCGATAACGAAAGTATTTTCGCAGGTTTTAATTGCACAAATACAGTGTTAAAATATTTTAGTATAAATATCAAATAATGCAAGAAAGACAATACCAAATAGAATTTGAGGACAAAGCTATTGATGCTTTAGAGTTTTATAGAACTTCTTTAGCGCAATTACCAACTGGAGGAGGTAAAACAGTTGTATTTTCAAATCTTATTAAAAAATTTCTTCATAATCATATCGAGATTGAAAAAGGGCCTGTTCTTATTTTAGTTTACAGAGAAGAATTGTTAAAACAAACTGCTAAAGCAATTAAAGAAGTTTTGGGATTTGACCCTTGTTTAATAACATCTTCAACAAGTCGTTATTGGATGGCAAGGATATATGTAGGAATGGTAGAAAGTACATTACCAAGACTTCATATGATAGTCAATCCTTCATTGATTATTATAGACGAGTGCCATCTTCAAAACTTTAACAAAATTCACAAACAGTTTCCGCAAACAAAAGTTTTAGGTTTTTCTGCAACTCCAATTTATGTAAGTAAGAAAGACCCGTTAAAAAACTATTATCAACAGATTGTTACAGGGCCATCTATAAAAGAACTTATTAACTTAGGTTTTTTATCTCAAAATCTTACCAGAGCACCAAAAAGCTCTATTGATTCTTCTCAATTCGCATTTGATAAACTAAAGGGCGACTATAACGAACGACAGATGGCAGGAGTTTATCAAATGTCTGGTAATGTTACAAACTGCGTAAATACATACTTTAAACATTGCTTCAAAAAGAAAACTCTTATATTCAATGTTAATATAGAACACAGTAAGATAGTAGATGAATGTTTTAATGCTTGCGGATACTCAAGTAGACATCTTGACGCAAGTTCAAGCCAAAGGCCAAGCAGCGACCCAAGATGTAAAAACGAAAGAGAAGAGATATTTCTTTGGTTTAAAGAAACCCCTAATGCAATATTGAATTCTGTAATGATACCAACTATGGGCTTTGACGAGCCTACAGTTCAATCTGTCATACTCAATTACTCAACAATGAGTTTGGTAAAATTTATACAAACTTGCGGAAGAGGAAGTAGGATAATTGATGAGTATTTTATTGAAAAATTTAAAGCAGATTATCCATATGAACTGAAGACAAAGTATCACTTTGATATTATAGATTTGGGTCAAAACTGGAAACGATTTGGAGATTGGAACGATGAAAGAGACTGGAGATATATTTTTTATCATCCAGACGAACCAGGAGAAGGTATTGCGCCAGTTAAAACCTGTCCACAATGCGAGGCGTTAGTTCATGCATCTGTAAGAATTTGCCCTTTTTGTCAACATGAGTTTCAGAAAAAAGCTGTTAAACAACAGGATTTAGAAGAAATGATATTGATAACCAAAGGCATAAACATAGACTCTATAATTGAAAAAAGTGAAAAGAAATACGAGTACTATGGAATGTACGAGATTGCAGTAGATATAGTCAATAATATGTTCTTCATGCAAGGAAACAATCCTTCACAAATGATAGTTGAAAGATTTTTCAGGATGTACTACGGACTTTGTATAGAGTGGTACAAAAGAACATTGGCAGGCAAAGAAAATAAAATTGAAGACATATCAGATTCTGGATGGCATATTAAGAAAGCTAAGAATAATTTCAACTCTTTAATACTTAAAAAGTATAAAGATTTAAAAACTGAACACCTTGTAAAAATGAATATTATAGAACAAAGTGTTCCTTACGAATTGACATGGTTTAACGAAGAAGAATATAAAGAAAAAATAAAGGAAAGAGAACAAGATTGGCAAAACTGGAAAAAGAATAACTGGAATGAAAATCAGCCTGTTTAAAAATGTTGGAGAGGTAAGAAATCCTGAAATTTTAGACCTAATAGACTACCTGTTTGATACCAGAGATGGTAAATGGGAGGATATTGTAACAGAGTGTAGGAATATCAGGGATAAAAAATTGAGAGATGACCTCAAAAGAAAAATGCCAACGGCTTGCCTATCTGGAACGTTTACTTATAGAGATGATAAATCCATTGTATCTCACAGCGAGATAATAGCATTGGATTTGGACGAGGTTGATAATATAAACTCTGTTAAATCACAGTTCATAAAGGATAAATATGTTCTTTCTGTGTTTATGAGTACGTCTGGATTTGGCTTGAGAGTTTTGTTTAAGATTGAGTCAAATAAACATAGAGAAGCATTTAAAGGATTGTGCCAATATGTTTATGAGAAATATGGGCTTGCTCCAGATACAAACAGTAGTATAAGTAAACCATATGTAGTTTCCTATGACCCTGATTTGTATCTTAATCCAGATTATGAAAACATACCTGTATTTAAAAAATATATCAAAGAAACAGTTGTAAAGAACATTCCTTCTTACATTCACAATAATGAAGATTTTGAGTCTATATTTAAACAAGTTATAGGAAGAAGAATAAACCTTTGCGGAAACTATCAAGATTGGATTGATATAGGATTTGGAATAGCAGATTGTTTCGGAGAAAGCGGAAGAGATTATTTCTATGAACTCAGTCGTATGGACGACAAGTTTAAAGAAAGTCGTGCGAAATATCAGTATGACGTATCATTAAGAAGAACAGTTTCTGGAGAAAGAATAAGCATCAAAACATTTTATTTCTTGGCGAAATCAGCCGGAGTAAATATCACAAGTGAAAAGACTAAAGACGTAATAAGGATAACTAAAAGTTCAAAGAAGGCCGGTTTATCAACTAAACAAATATCAGACAATTTAAAGAATAAATCAAGCATAGAAGGAGTTGACACTCTAATAGAGAACGTTTACTATTCAAATGAAAAGGATGATTTCTCAGATGCGGACGACTCAACAATTACAACTCTTGAACTTATACTTTCAAATTCTTACAATTTAAGATTTAATGAGATAAGCGGGTTTTTTGAAGACGGAGGAAGAAGGATAGACCCTATACATTTAAACTCTATGTATATTGCTGCAAAGAAGATACTTCCAAAGTTGGACTATAATCTAATGATTAAATTGATGAAGTCTGATTTTATACCACAGTATAATCCGTTTTTTGAGTTTTTCGGAAGTGACGGAACTCCACATTATCTTCCTCCAAACCCAAAGAAACACGATTATTCAGATTTTGAATCTCCAATAATTGATAAGGTTGCAGAATGTGTAATTAACGATACTCCAGATTTCACAAAATATTTCTTAAGAAAATGGCTTGTAAGCATAGTTTCTGCCGCACACAAAGTTCATTCGCCTTTACTATTCTGTCTTTTAGGAGAACAACATACTGGTAAAACCGAATTTTTTAGAAGGTTTATGCCGCCTGAACTTAAACCATATTACGCAGAAAGTAAGTTGGATAAAGAGAAAGACGATGAAATTCTTATGACAGAAAATCTCGTTATCATGGACGATGAACTAGGAGGAAAAAGTAAGTCGGATGCACAGAAGCTGAAAAATATAACTAGTAAAGATTATTTCTCTTTGAGGAGACCGTATGGAGACCACAATGAAAAAATACTTCGCCTTGCCGTTTTATGCGGAACTAGTAACTATAAACAGGTATTGGCTGACCCAACTGGTAATAGAAGAGTTATACCAAATGAGGTTAAAAATATAAATAAAGAATTGTTCAACTCTATAAATAAAAAAGAGTTATTTATGGAGATGTATAATCTTTATAGGAAAGGTTTTGATTGGAGGATTGGTCCTGAAGATTTGAAGATATTAAATTACGATGAAGAAAAATTTACTGTTGTGATAAAAGAAAGAGAATTGATAATGGCATACTTTGAACCTGGAGATGAGAATGATGAAAAGATGACAACTACTGACATTTGTGTTGATATAGATAATATTACTCAGCAAAAATTGAATATCAATGTAATCGGTAGAGAGTTGGAAAATCTTGGATTTACAAGAAAGTCTTCACGGGTCGGACTGTATAAAGAAAGAGTTAAAATGCTTTGGCGAGTTAGAAAAATAGGCAGAAATAAAGGTTTTGAAGGCATGCCTGGACTTGCTCCATTTTAACAAATTTTTAACGAGCATTTAACGTTTTGTTAACAAAAAATGGTGTATATTAGTGGTATCAACGGACAAAACCGGAGATGACTAAGTATGGAACATTCTCACATTATACAACACGAGAACGCATTAAACTTCATATTGGGAGGAAATGCGCTATTTACAATAAAGTCAAAGAAAACCGGAACGAGATTTACGTTCAAAGTCTTAATAGACCAGAAAAACGAAGGTTGTTTTCGTGTGCAGTTGTTGACAGGAACAGACAACACAAGAAACTATACAATGATTGGAAAAATAGATGTTTCAAAGTTGGGAGTTATTCCGTTGTCTATTCATACAAAATCTTCGCCTGCATTTGTAGCTATAAACCATGTAGTTACAAATCTTCAGGTTAGTTTTCCAATGCCATCTCTTGAAATTTGGCATGAAGGAAGATGTTGCAGATGTGGAAGAGTTTTAACTGTTCCTGAAAGTATAATGAATGGCATAGGACCAGAATGTATTTTTAAACAAGATGTTAAAAACTATTAATATGAATATAGATAAACTACTAATTGAATTAAAAGCCTGCCAAGAAGCCCGTATATGGGCTGCTGGGAAATCCTGGAAGGAAATATTTGATACTTGCCATCGAGGGGATTGGCTGCTATGGCTTTACAAAAGAACTAATCAAGGCGATTTAAGAAAATTTACTTTGGTAAAAGCGTACTGTGCTAACACCGTTAGATATTTAATGAAGGACGAAAGGAGTATTAGAGCCGTTGATACTGCAATTTCTTTTGGAAACGGCGAAGCTACTGAACAAGAATTAGATGCTGATGCTTATGCTGCTTATGCTGCTTCTGCAGATGCTGCTTATGCTGCTGCTGCAGATGCTGCTGCAGATGTTGCTGCTTATGCTGCT